>Ga0189292_10204_pt1 | contig 26988 bp, 29 predicted proteins | sample UW1oraminimetaG_FD_130317 | JGI IMG/M metagenome (GOLD analysis project Ga0189292, IMG submission 130317) | Marine microbial communities from the Costa Rica Dome - UW179A-orange mini metaG | ecosystem: Environmental > Aquatic > Marine > Oceanic > Photic zone | place: Costa Rica: the Eastern...
CACCGACGGCGGGAGCAAGTAGTCGATTTCGCGGTTTATCGGTCGAAAGCGGCTCATACAGTCAGGTTCCAGGAGCGATGCGCAATTCTACCGGCGAGGGGAAAAGTCCGACAGGCTGCTAGGCGGCTTTCTCCAGGCCAACCCCGGCAGCACCACGATGGTGGTGTTCAAGAAATCGCTGAAAATGTTCAGCACGCGTTTCACTCACGCCTATTACCTGGAAGTGCTCAGCGTGCTCTATGCGGTTCTCAACAAGAGCCGTCGTGAAGGCATGATGGCCATCGAGGCCGACCTCGAAGATCCCGCTGCCAGCCCGCTTTTCAGCAAGTACCCCGGCTTTCTGCAGGATGAGCGTATGACCGCTTTCACCTGCGATTACCTTCGCATCATGTCCTCCGGCAACATGGCCCCCCACGAGCTTGAAGGCCTGTTCGACATGGAAATGACAGGACTGAAAGAGGAGCTCGATCACCCGGCTCATGCTGTGGCTCGCGTGGCTGATGGCTTGCCGGCGATGGGTATCGTCGCGGCGGTGCTCGGCATCGTGATCACCATGTCGATTCTCGCATCCGCTACCAACGCCGAGATTGGGGAGAAGGTGGCCACGGCGCTGGTGGGTACCTTTCTCGGGATTCTTGCTTCTTATGGCTTTTTCGGCCCGCTCGCATCGGCCTTGGAGCACGATGCCAAAGAAGAGCTGAACGTCTATGAGGCGATCAAGGCGACTCTGGTGGCTTCAGCCTCGGGCATGCCGCCGACCCTGGCCGTCGAATTCGGGCGCAAGGTCCTGTATCCGGCGCACCGACCGAGCTTTGCCGAGCTCGAACAAGCGATGCGCGGCGCCTAAAGGTTCGCCATGGACAATACCCAACCGATCATCGTCAAGCGGATCAAGAAGGTCGCAGGTGGCCATCATGGCGGCGCCTGGAAGATCGCTTTTGCCGACTTTGCCACGGCGATGATGGCGTTCTTTCTCGTGATGTGGCTGCTGACCACGGCCACGCCGGAGCAGAAGCTGGCGATTTCCGGGTACTTTCAGGATCCCCTTGGCTTTACCGAGAGCGCCAGTCCTCACGTCATCGATCTGGGTGGCACACCTACACCCTCGCCGGATCGTACCCTTAACCAGGAGCTCGAGCCGGCCCAGATCGAGTTGCAGGTAGATCCCGGGCGGGCGGAAAATTTCGCCGAGCAGCTTGAGCGCGAACGCCTGGAGCTGGTGCTACAAGAGCTGCAGAACAAGGTCGACGAAAATCCGGAGCTACAGAAATTCAAGGATCAGATCCTTTTCGAGATTACCCAGGACGGTCTGCGGATTCAGATCATGGATGCGGCGAACCGGCCAATGTTTGCGCTCGGTAGTGCGCAACTGCAGCCCTATTTCGAAGACATCCTGCTGGCGTTGGTCGATACCATCGCTGCCATCCCGAACAAGATCAGCATCAGTGGCCACACTGACGCGAAGCCTTTTGCGGGGCGTGGCGATTTCGGCAACTGGGAGCTCTCTGCCGGCCGCGCCAATGCTGCCCGTCGAACGCTTGTGATCGGCGGATATCCGGAGGACCAGATTGCACGAGTGGTGGGTTACGCGTCGTCCGCACTGTTCGACCGCAAGGACCCCTACAACCCGGTCAATCGGCGCATCGACATTCTGGTGCTGACCAAAAAGGCTCAGCGTTCGATCGAAGGTGAACAGCCCGATGCGGGCGATACATCTGCGCCTCAGGCTGCAGCGCCTGCCACTGATGACCCGCTGCAGCCGCAAGCGCTACGCGAGCGGCTGAATATCTTCGAGGATGGTGTGTTGCAGCTCAGCCAACCCGACGCTCGCTGAGTGCCTACTCAGTAGTCCGGTTCTGCAAGGCTGCTGAGAATGTGTCGATAGCTGGCCATGCGCTGAGGTTGGACTCGCCCATCCTCCAGAGCCTTGAGCAGCGCACAGCCGGGTTCGCGAGCATGCTTGCAGTCGCGGAAACGGCAGTGCCCGAGCAGATCCTGGAATTCTATGAAGCCCGCCTCCACATCGGCTCGGCTGACGTGGCCAAGGCCGAACTCGCGAATGCCGGGTGAGTCGATCAATTCGCCGCCGCCGGGAAAGTGGAACAGCCGCGCGGTGGTGGTGGTGTGAGTGCCCTTGCCAGTCATTTCCGAAAGCGCACCGACCCGCGTGTCGACGCCCGGCAATAGGCTGTTCACCAGCGAAGATTTACCCACACCTGACTGCCCGACGAAGACGCTGACGTGCCCGTCGAGCCGCGCCTTGAGCGTGTCCATGCCGCCGCCACCGTGCGCCGAGACTTCCAGCAGCGGGTAGTTCAGCTGTCGATAGACCTCCAGCAGGCGATTCAGCGCGGCTTCATTCTGGTCGTCGATCAGGTCGACCTTGTTCAATAGCAGCAACGGCGTGATGCCGGCGTGTTCGGCGGCAACCAGATAACGGTCGATCAGGTTGGCGTGGGGCTCTGGTAGCGGCGCAAAGACGATGACGATCAGGTCAACGTTCGCCGCAACGGGCTTGAGCTGGCCACGGGTGTCCGGTCGGCAAAGCTCCGAATGCCGCGGCAGTTGCGCAACGATGACGCCGATTCCCTGATTGCCGGGGCGCCAGACCACGCGATCACCAGTGACCAGGGCGGGCAGATTGGCGCGCAGGTGGCAGCGGAACACTTGGCCGCTCTGATCGCCCTCCAGCGCCTCGACCTCAACCTGCACCCCGAAATGCGCGATGACCAGTCCGGTTTGCTCCGGGCCGAGGTCGCCGCCTTCGAGCTCTTCGAGGGTGCGGCTCTCGCGACGCGCAACGCGCGCGGCGCGCTCTTCCTGGATTTTCTCGATGCGCCAGTTCTGCCGGCGGTTGAGTTGGCGTTTGGCCATGGATTCGGGCTGTCTCTGGGATTGGTGAGCGAGTCTAGCACGCTGCACCGTGGCGGCTTCGGCCTGTATGACGCCAAGTCGGGCGGTTAGACTGTGGCTCCCGTCGCCGATGATTGCCGGTCATGTCCGCCACCCTGTTCACTCACCTGCCCATACTGCGTGCGTTGCTGGCCCAGCTGTTGGCGCTGCTGTTGGTCTGGCTGCTATTGCTCGGTCTGGTCGCGGTGCTGGATGTGCGCCCCAGCCTCATCCTTACGGCGGTCGCGCAGGGCAGCCTGGCTGCGCTGATCGGAGCGCGGCTCGGGCTGTCGGCCTGGTGGCTGGTGATCAACCTGATGTTCGTTCCGGGCCTTGTGTTGCTGCGCGATTTCGACGTGCCGGGCTGGTTGCCGTTGGGCGCTTTCATGTTGCTGTTGCTGTTGAACTGGAATGCGTTCACCGAGCGGGTCCCGCTCTACCTGACCGGCCGCGAAGCCGAGCGCGAGTTGCGCGAACGGCTGGCCATGCTACCGTGCGATTTCCGCTATATCGATCTGGGCAGCGGCTTGGCCGGTACGCTGTCGCGACTGGCGCGGGAGTTTCCGTCGGCGCAGTTTGTTGGCGTTGAAACCGCACCGCTGCCCTTTGTGCTGTCCTGGTTGCGTTGTTTGACGCGGCGTAACTGCCACATCCGTCTGATCAGCCTCTGGCGTGTCGACCTTGGCGAGTACGACGTCGTGTATTGCTTCCTCTCGCCAGCGCCTATGGCGGCGTTGTGGGAAAAAGCGCAAGCGGAAATGCGTTCTGGTGCACTGTTGATCAGCAATAGCTTTGAGGTGCCTGGGGTCGAACCGGCTGAAGTGCTGCACCTCGATGACTGGCGCGGCTCACGGCTACTGATCTGGTGCCCCGGTGGCGCGACACCTGACGGCGCCGGTACGAGCGGCTAAACTGCGCCGCACAGCCAAGGAGCCCGCCATGCAGAACCCGCAGAACCTGATTTGGATCGACCTGGAAATGACCGGTCTGGATCCGGACAACGACGTCATCATCGAAATGGCTACCATCGTCACCGATAGCCAGCTCAACGTGTTGGCCGAAGGGCCGGTGATCGCGGTCCACCAGAGCGATGAAACGCTGGCGCGCATGGATGATTGGAACACCCGCCAGCATGGCGGCTCGGGCCTGACCCAGCGCGTGCGTGAGAGCAGGATTTCCACCGCCGAGGCCGAGCAGGCGACGCTGGCCTTCCTCGAACAGTGGGTGCCCAAGGGCAAGTCGCCGATCTGTGGCAACAGCATCTGCCAGGACCGGCGGTTCCTCTACCGGCAGATGCCGAAGCTGGAAGCATACTTTCACTACCGCAACCTGGACGTATCGACGCTCAAGGAGCTGGCAGTACGCTGGGCGCCGCAGATTATGGATGGCTTCAAGAAAAGCGGCACGCATCTGGCGCTGGACGACATCCGCGATTCAATCGCCGAGCTGCGGCATTACCGCGAGCATTTCATCAAGGTCTGAAAGGCGGCGTGGGCGCCTGGTGGGTGTGAAACGACATCCACCCTGTGGTACTGCGATCAATAAGGCGCCTCTTGGCGAGGCGCCGACAGTCTACTTCCCCAATTTGCGCAGCTCGTCCGACTCGACGATGCGCACGCCGTCGCCTTCTTCCAGCGCCAGCCGCCACAGCGCGCGGGCCAGGGTGCAGGTTTCGATGCCGTGGTACTTGCCCGGCAGCAGCTGCGACAGAGGCGCCGCGATGCGTTCGCTCAACCGCGGCTCCAGGCGCGGGCCGATCAGCTGCGAGGGGCGGGCGATGGTCAGCTGCGGCCAGTCCTGCTGCTGCAGCGCTGCTTCCATTTCGCCTTTGACCTTGAGATAGAACACTGAGCTGTCCGGGTTCGCGCCCAGTGAGCTGATCACTAGCAGGTGACGTGCGCCCATTTCCTTTGCCCTGCGGGCAAACGCCACTACCAAGTCGTGATCGATGGCGCGGAAGGCTTCCTGGCTGCCCGCCTGCTTGAGGGTGCTGCCCAGGCAGCAGAAGGCCGTGTCGATCTCACCGCCCAGTGTTGGCAGTAGCGTCAGCAGCTCGCCGACCGGATTTTCCAGGCGTTGGTGGGCGGCCAGCGGTTTACGCGTTGGTGCCAGCACGCGTTCGACGGTAGGTTCGTTTAGCAGTCGATCGAGCAGGTGCTCGCCAGTGAGTCCGGTGGCGCCGGCAAGCAGAATGCGCTGTGGCGTCAAATACATGGTCTTGCTCCTGTGGCGATCATTGGGTGGCACGCCGCTGCTGCAGTTCCTGCCAGCGCTGGACAACCGTTTCCGGCGCCCAAATTTGCGGTTCCGATGCCTGATAGTCGTCGGCCTGCTCGCGTTCGGCAACCTTTGCTGCGGCCAGCGTGAAGGCCTGCACGATATCGTCGGTTTCCTGCAGTGCTTCGGCGAATAGCGCACGGCCAAAGTAGGTAAAGTCGCTCTGCTCCGAGCAACCGAAGGACACCCTATCGGCGCGGGCGGCGGTCATGATCAGAGTGTGCTCGTTCTTCAGTGGCTCGATGAAGCCACCGGAATAGCACGCCGAGATCACCAGGATGACCTTGCGCTTTGCAAGGGGCGCGAGCACTTGTGCCAGATCCGCTGCCGGCAAATCTTCGAGCGAAATACGCGGCTGGTTCAGCACCAGCTCGTGGTCCGCCGAGCCGTGGCTGGTGAAATAGAGAAAGATCAGGTCTTCTTCACCGCTGCGTTCGGCCAGCGCGCGAATCGCTCGAGCCAGGTTCTCCCGGGTCGCCAGCGGCCGGTCGGTCAGATGGTCGCGGTGATTGACCAGGCTTATCTGGCCATGGGCGGCGAAGCGCTCGGCGAGCAACTTCTGTACGTAATCGGTTTCGCGCATGAACACGCTCTGCCGGCCATCGCCCGCCACGGTCAGCGTATAGAGGTCCTGGGCAGAGCTGGAAGGCGGTAGCGCGCTGATCGCACGCTCAAGCAGGGCGCCTTGTTCCAGCAGTGCGAGCTCGAGCGGGTCCGGCAGGGCGCGTCCCTGCTCGTCGCGAACGCGCCGGTCGTTGCGCCATATACCGCGCAGCTCATGGCCATCCGCCGCGGTCAGTAGGCCATCACCGTCAAGGCGGCCCTGGCGGAAGCTGCCGGTGTAGGCGCTGCCATCAGACCGGTCGAGGCGGCCCCGGCCATGGTAGCGCCAGTTGTGGAACTGGCCACTGTAGCGGCTACCTTCGCTGGTGACGTGAGTGCCAGTGCCACTCAGTTCGCCGTGAACGAAGGTGCCGACCCAAGAGTTGCCCTCGCTGTCCTCGTAGCGGCCCTGGCCGTGAAACTGGTCGTTCTCGAACTGCCCGTTGTAGCGCTCGCCCTGGGTTGTCACGAAGCTGCCTTCGCCGTTCAGGCTGCCAGCGCTGAAATGCCCGCTGAGTTGACCATCGGCGTCGCTGCGGGTGCCGGGACCATCCGGCTGGCCTTTTTTGAATTGGCCTTGATGACTGAAACCGTCGGCGTATTTCAGGCTGCCCTGGCCGTGGTACAGATTGTTGCGAAACTCGCCCTCGTAGACTGTGCCGTCCTGGCTGAAGCGCCCGTGGCCATGCATGCGGCCGGCCTGGAATTCGCCCTCGTAGACGCCGCCCTCGACATAACTGAAACGGCCGAGGCCGTCGAACAAGCCGTGTTTGAATTCGCCCTCGTAGCGATCGCCTGCGGCGCTTTGCCAGGTGCCCAGGCCATGCCACTGGCCGTCCTTGAACTGCCCTAGGTAATAGCTGCCGTTCGGGTAGTCGATGCGGCCTCCGCCTTGTAGGCGTCCGTCGACGAGGGTGCCGCGATAGCGGCCGCCGTCCGGCAGTACAGCATCTGCGGGCGTGATGGGCTCGCCTTCACCGCAGGCGGTGAGCAGGCCGATCAAGAGAAAAGGAACGAGGCGCAGCATGCGGGCTTCCGCTCAGGCAGGAAGCCCGCAGTATGCCGCAAACCGAGCGGGTCGCGGCAATGCTGCTGTGCCTGTCAGAGGATGCACAGGGCGAGGGTTTCGGCAATATAGGCCGGTTTTTCCGAGCCTTCGATTTCCATCACCGCGCGCGCCTTGAGCAGCCATTGCCCTGGATTCTTCTCGTAAGCATCAATCAGCGTCAGGCCCAGACGCACCCGCGAGCCAACCCGCACTGGCTGAATGAAACGCAGGCTGTCTAGCCCGTAGTTGACGCCCATCCGCGTGCCTTCCGGCACGACCATAAGGTCGCCAGACAACATCGGCAGCAACGACAACGACAGAAAGCCGTGGGCGATGGTGCCGCCGAACGGTGTTTGCGCGGCTTTTTCGGCATCGATGTGGATGAACTGGTGATCGCCGGTGCAGTCGGCGAACTGGTTGACGCGCTGCTGATCGACGGTCAGCCACTCGGAGTGGCCCAGTTCCTTGCCGATGTAATCCTTGAGCTGTGCGACGGGTACCTGTGGCATGTGTCCTCCTGATTGTTCTTGTATGGCTGCAACGATGTGCCGTCTGACTAGAGAGGGGCAGTGCCGGGTCCGAGGCGGTCGACTGGCTCTGCATCATTTACAGCTCTAGATCAGCACGGGCAGGCGTCGCGGCAAACCAGCATCGGCAGCGCGAATAACCCGTCATAGCGCAGCGCGGGCGCCTGCCGGCGTTGCGCTTTATACTGTCGCAATTTTGCGGGAGGCTCCCATGCTGCTCAGAGGCCTGACCTGGCTGGTTGCATTCCAGTTGCTCGGCACCGTCCTCAATGTGCTGTTCCTGCCCATGCTGCCTGGGCCGATCATCGGCATGGTGTTGCTGTTTGCCGGGCTGTTGGCGCGCGGCCGGGCCAGCGAGTCGCTGCAATTGGCGGCGAGCAGTCTGTTGCGCTATCTGCCGCTCTTGCTGGTGCCGCCAGCGGTGGGGGTAATGGCCTATACCGAGGCGATTCTCGACGATTTCTGGGCCATCGTCGGCGTGCTGGTGATCTCGCTGCTGATCTCGCTGGTCTTTACAGGCTGGCTGATGCAGGCGCTCATCCGGCGCAAGCAGCACCGGCAGGAGGGCGCATGATGGAATTGCACTGGTATGCAGCCTGGCAGGCGCTGATCCACCATCCGCTGTTTGGCGTAGGCATCACCCTGGCGGTCTTTCAGTTGGCCTATGCCGCATACGAGAAAACCCGCTGGGTGTTCCTGCAGCCGGTACTGGTGTCGATGACGCTTATCGTCGGCATCCTGCTGCTGTGTGGGATCGACTATGACGAATACCGCATCAGCGCGCAGTGGCTAACCATCCTCCTGGGCCCGGCTACCGTCGCTCTGGCCGTGCCGCTGTATCTGAACCTGCGGCGGATTCGTGAGTTGTTCGGACCGATCGTGATCACCTTGCTGATTGCCGGCATGTTTGCCACGGCTTTGGGGATGGCGCTGGCCTGGTTGTTCGGTGCCGAGCGGATGATCCTGATGACGCTGGCGCCGAAGTCGGTCACTTCACCTATTGCGATGCTAGTGGCCGAGCAGATTGGCGGCGTGGTGGCCCTGGCAGCAGTGTTCGTGATGATCACCGGCGTACTCGGTGCGATCCTCGGTCCGGAACTGTTGCGCCGGTTTGGCGTTCAGCATCCTGCGGCCCGTGGCATCGCGCTCGGGCTGACCGCCCACGCCGTGGGTACCGCGCAGGCGCTTCAGGAAAGTGAAGAGTGCGGTGCGTTCGCGGCCCTGGCCATGAGCCTGATGGGGGTAATGACTGCGGTGCTGTTGCCGTTGGTGGTTGCCTTGCTGTTGTGATGGAGTCCCCATGAGATTGCCGTTGTTCCCGCTAAATACCGTGTTGTTCCCCGGTTGTTTTCTCGACCTGCAGGTCTTCGAGGCACGCTATCTCGATATGGTCAGCCAGTGCCTCAAGGCCGGGCATGGCTTTGGCGTGGTGCATATCCTGGTTGGCAAGGAGGTCGGCGCAGCGCCGGCGGAGTTCTCTCATATCGGTTGCGAAGCGCTGATTCGCGACTGGCAGCAGCTCCCCAGTGGCCTGCTGGGTATCCGGGTCGAAGGCGGGCGGCGCTTCGATGTGCAGTCGTACGAAGTGCTGCGTGACCAGCTGGCCGTCGCCCAGGTTGCCTGGCGCGGCGAAGCCGATAGCCAGCCGCTGGCCGAGCAGCACGCCGACCTCGTCGTGCTGCTCGCCGCGCTGGGCCAGCTCCGATGGTGAAAACCCTTGGGCTGGGCGGTGCCGTGAGCGATCAGGCCGCTCTGGCCAGTCAGCTGGCCTACCTGCTGCCGTTCGAAGCTGAGCAGAAGATCGAATTGCTTGGGTTGGACGAGCCGGCGTTGCAGCTCGAGCAGATTCAAAGCCTGCTCGAGCAATTGCAGGACGGGGCGTAGATCGATTGCGTTGCCGGCGCTACGACTGATCCGTGGGCGCTACTGATACCGATACATCTGCATCGCCGTCGGCAAGGCCCAGACGCTGAATGCGCCGAGCAGGCCCAGGCAGGCTGGCAGTATCAGCCACCACACCTTCGGCGCCATCGCGCTCAGTGGCGTGCGCCATTGCACCAGGGTCAGGCTGGCTGCGCAGATGCTCGCGGCCAGCAGCGCGCCGGCTGTGACATCGCTGGTCCAGTGCACCCCCAGATAGACTCGTGAGAGTGCAATCGCTGTCGCTGGCAGGCTGGCAAGAACCAGCCAGGCTAGGCGCAGGCGCGGTGGTTGGCCGCGACCGGCGAGCACGCCTAGGGTGAGGAAGAAGGCAAATGCCGCCGAACTGTGCCCGCTGGGGAAGCTGTAGCTGCTCAGCGGTTCCATCAGCACCTCCGGCCGAACGCGAGCGAAGGTCGCCTTAAGCGCGCCGTTGGCCAGGGCCGTACCCAGCAGCGTGAGGACGGCGAACATCGCAGTGCGCCATTGCCGCAATGCCAGGAGCAATACGCACAGCAACACTGCGGCCCATAGCTGGGTGTGGAAATCGCCAGCGCGCGTGATGACCACCATGACGCGGTCGAACGTGGCGCTGCGCTCGCCCTGAATCACCGCGAGCAACCCCTCGTCTAGCTCTTTCAGATGCGGCCAACCGAAAAACAGGCCGAGCAGGATGGCGACGCTGAGCCCGGCCGATAATGCGCTCACCCAGCGAAGTTGCCGCAGGCTGCCGAATGCCGTTGCCGCAATCAGCGCCAACAGGGCACCGACCACGATTGCCGCTTCGCTCCAGAAACCCTCTTCCAATGGCAGACGCATGGCGGCGCCGGCGCTCCAGCCTGGCAGCAGATAGGCCATCGACCAGCCCGCTGCGGCGCATAGGCTGACCAGGAGGAAGCGTCCGAAAGGCATATCGAGCATGCCGGCAGTCATCGGCAGCATGGGGCGCAATGGGCCGATGAATCGACCTACCAGCAGGCTTGCGACGCCATAGCGTTGGAAATAATGCTCAGCGCGCAAGAGCCATTCAGGATGATCGCGCAGGCCACGCAGGCTGCGAATGCCCTGGTGATAGCGTCGCCCGAGTGCATAGGACAGCAAATCGCCGATCAAGCCGCCGATAAAACCCAGCAGCAGCGTTTCACCGAGGGTCAGCACGCCGCTGCCGGCGAGCACGGCGATAGCGAAGATGAGCACGGTGCCCGGGATGATCAGACCGACCACCGCCAGACACTCCATGCAGGCAACGATCAAGAGTGCCAGGCCAAGCCATTGTGGGTGAGTGGCCAGCCATTGAGTGAGGGTGTCGAGCCATTGGCTCATGCGAAATTCCTTGAAACGGGACCGCCTTTCGACCTGACGAAAGGCTCATGGGTTTCCTGGGGTGATGCTACTTCGCGCAGCAACGCGGCACGCGGGCGCCGTATGGCGTTGGAGAGTACCTCTATATTCACCTCCCATTCACCGGGCGCCGCTGTGCGTGAACGCCCGGCGTGGCTATAATCAGCCGCTTTCCCTTCAGTCAGGCCAGCTAGATCCATGACCGAGTCCGTACTCGATTACATGACCCGCCTGGGCCGCGCCGCGCGCGAAGCCTCGCGAGTGCTTGCGCGCGCCAGTACGGCGCAGAAGAATCGTGCCCTGCAAGCCGCTGCCACTGCGCTCGACGCCGCTCGCGACGAGCTGGTGGCGGCCAATGAGCTGGACCTCGCCGGTGGCCGTGCTAACGGGCTGGACGCGGCGATGCTTGATCGGTTGGCGCTGACGCCCAAGGTGATCGACGGCATGATCGAAGGTCTGCGCCAGGTCGCCACGCTGCCGGATCCGATCGGCGAGATTCGAGACATGCGTTACATGCCTTCCGGCATTCAGGTCGGCAAGATGCGTGTGCCGCTTGGCGTAGTCGGGATCATCTACGAGTCGCGTCCCAATGTGACCATCGATGCCGCCAGTCTGTGCCTGAAGTCGGGCAATGCGACCATCCTGCGTGGTGGTTCCGAGGCGATACATTCCAATCAGGCGATTGCACGGTGCATCCAGCTCGGCTTGGCTGAAGCTGGACTGCCAGCAGCGGCGGTGCAGGTCGTGGAAACCACGGACCGTGCCGCGGTCGGCGCGCTGATCAGCATGCCCGAGTTCGTCGATGTGATCGTGCCGCGCGGCGGCAAGGGGCTGATCGAACGCATCAGTCGCGACGCCCGCGTGCCGGTGATCAAGCACCTGGATGGCATCTGTCATGTATACGTCGACGTGGCGGCAGATATGGGCAAAGCCATCCGCGTCGCCGACAACGCCAAGACCCAGCGCTTCGCGCCGTGCAACACCATGGAAACGTTGCTGGTTCACCAGGGCGCTGCCGAACAGGTTCTGCCGCCGCTGGCCGCCATCTATCGCGAGAAAAGCGTCGAGCTGCGCGGCTGCGAGCGCACTCGCGCACTGCTTGGCGGCGATGTGCTCGCGGCCAGCGAAGAAGACTGGTCCACCGAGTACAACGCGCCGATCCTGTCGATTCGCATCGTCGACTCGCTGGATGCAGCCATCGAACACATCAATCGCTACGGCTCGCAGCACACCGACGCGATTGTCACCGAGAACTTCACCGATGCACGGCGCTTTCTCACCGAAGTGGATTCCGCTTCGGTGATGGTCAATGCCTCGACACGCTTCGCCGATGGTTTCGAGTACGGACTGGGGGCGGAGATCGGCATCTCTACCGATAAACTCCACGCCCGCGGCCCGGTCGGTCTGGAAGGGCTGACCAGTGAGAAGTACGTGGTTTTCGGCGACGGCCACGTCCGCACCTGATGAGCCATGGCAGCGGCGCCCGGCGCATCGGTATTCTCGGCGGTACTTTCGATCCGGTACATATCGGCCACCTGCGCGGCGCGCTGGAAGTCGTCGAAATGTTCGGCCTCGATGAGTTGCGGCTGATACCCAATGCAAGGCCGCCGCACCGTGACACCCCTAATTGCTCGGCGCAGGATCGCCTGGCGATGGTCCGCCTGGCGGTGCAGGATCTGCCGCCGCTGTGTGTGGACGCTCGCGAGCTGGAGCGGGAAAAGCCGTCCTATACCATCGATACGCTGATTTCCCTGCGCGCCGAGGTTGGCCAGGACGACCAGTTGTTGTTGGTGGTGGGTTGGGATGCCTTCTGCGGGCTGCCGACCTGGCATCGCTGGGAAGAGCTGCTCGATTACTGCCATATCCTGGTTCTGCAGCGGCCAGACGCCGGTAGCGAGGCGCCGCAGGAGCTGCGCGATTTGCTCGCCGCGCGCAGTGTGCCCGACCCTCAGGTGCTTTGCGGCGGCTGCGGGCAGATTGCCTTCGTTTGGCAGACACCATTGGAAGTGTCGGCCACACAGATTCGCCAATTGCTGGCCAGCGGCAAGTCGGTCCGATTTTTGGTTCCCGATGCTGTACTGGCTTATATCAACGCGCACGGACTGTACCGGGCGTCGAACTGAGGTTGTTTTCACGTTATGCAAATTGAAACTTTGGTCCAGCTGGCTGTAACCGCCCTGGAAGATCTGAAAGGCCAGGACATCACCACCATTGATGTTCGCGGCAAGACCAGTGTCACCGATTACATGATCATCGCCAGTGGCAGTTCCAGCCGCCACGTCAAATCGCTGGTGGAGAACGTGCTGGAGAAGGTCAAGGAGCAGGGTGTTCGCCCGCTGGGCAGTGAGGGCCTCGAAGGTGGCGAATGGGCACTGCTCGATCTGGGCGATGTGGTTGTCCACGTGATGCAGGTGCCGACCCGCCAGTTCTACGATCTGGAACGCCTCTGGCAAGGCGCCGAGCAAAGCCGCGCGCAGCACGCTAACGACCCGGAATAAGCGTGCGTATCAAGCTGGTTGCGGTCGGCTCGAAGATGCCGCGCTGGGTCGAGGATGGCTGGCAGGAATACGCTAAACGCCTGCCTTCCGAGCTGCCGCTGGAGCTGCACGAGATACCGCTCAATACCCGCGGCAAAAATGCCGATGTTGCCCGGTTGATTCGCCAGGAAGGCGAGGCGATGCTGGGCAAGGTGCAGGCGGGTGAACGCATCGTCACGCTCGAGGTGCACGGCAAGCCATGGAGCACCGAGCAGCTGGCAGCGGAAATTGAGCGCTGGCGGATAGACGCGCGCAACGTCAATCTCATGGTCGGTGGTCCGGAAGGCCTCGCACCTGAGGTTTGCGCGCGTAGCGAGCAGCGCTGGTCGCTGTCGCCGCTGACGCTGCCCCATCCGCTGGTGCGTATCCTGATCGGCGAACAGATTTACCGCGCCTGGACGCTACTGTCCGGTCACCCTTATCACAAGTAGTCCGCGAACCCCCTCAAATGCCGCAACCGATTCAGCTCAAGGACCATGAGAAGGACGCCCTGCTAGTACGTCGGCGCGTCATCGTGGGCCTTGCTTTTGTATTGGCGCTGATCGGCGTGCTGGTGGCGCGGATGTATTACCTGCAAGTGGTGCAGTTCGAGCATCACTCGACTCTGTCAGAGAACAATCGCGTCCACGTACAGCCCATTCCGCCTAATCGCGGGCTGATCTTTGATCGTCAGGGCCGCGTCATTGCCGACAATCGCCCGAGCTTTAGCCTGACAGTGACGCGTGAGCGCGCCGGTGATTGGAGGGTTGTGCTCGATTCTGTGGTCGAGTTGCTGGAACTGGGCGAGGAAGAACGCGGGCTTTTCGAGAAGCGTGTGCTGCAGGGCCGTCGGCCATTCGAGCCGGTGCCGATCATGTATGAGCTGTCTGAAGAGCAGATTGCGCGCGTTGCGGTGAACCAGTTCCGCTTGCCCGGCGTCGAGGTGGCGGCGCAGCTGGTTCGGCACTATCCGCAGGGTGCGCACTTCGCCCACTCGGTGGGTTATGTCGGACGGATCAACGAGCAGGAAATCAAGCAACTCGATCCGGTCAACTACAGCGGTACGCACCACATCGGCAAGACAGGCATCGAAAAGTTTTACGAGGATGAGCTGCACGGGCAGGTCGGCTACGAGGAAGTCGAAACCAACGCCCGTGGCCGCGTGCTACGCGTGCTCAAGCGGACCGATCCGATACCGGGTAAGGACATCACCCTGTCGCTCGACCTGGATTTGCAGGAAGCCGCCGAGGACGCCCTGGGTGGGCGTCGCGGGGCGATCGTCGCGCTGCTGCCGGACACCGGTGAGGTGGTGGCGATGGTTAGTCAGCCAAGCTTCAACCCCAATCTGTTCGTCACCGGCATCAGCTTCAAGGCCTACGGCGAGCTGCGCGATTCCATTGATCGTCCGTTGTACAACCGCGTGCTGCGGGGGCTCTATCCGCCAGGGTCGACGATCAAGCCAATGATGGCTGTGGCGGGGCTCGATGCGGGGGTGATCACCCCGACCAGCCGAGTTTTCGACCCGGGCTTTTTTCAGCTGCCGAACGTGAAGCACAAGTACCGCAATTGGAATCGCAGCGGTGACGGCTGGGTGGATCTGGATCTCGCCATCGCCCGCTCCAACGACACCTATTTCTACGATATGGCCCACAAAATGGGGGTCGATCGTATGCACGATTACATGACCCGATTCGGTCTCGGGCAGCGCGTTTCGTTGGACATGCATGAGGAAACCGCTGGCCTGATGCCGTCGCGCGACTGGAAACGTGCGCGTTACCGCCAGCCTTGGTATCCCGGAGAGACCGTCATTCTCGGTATTGGCCAGGGCTACATGCAGGCAACTCCATTGCAGCTGGCTCAGGCCACCGCCTTGATGGCGACTCGCGGCAAGTGGATTCGTCCGCACCTGGCGCGCAGCATTGGTGGCAGGGTGCCCGTCGATCCGGACCCGGTTCCGGACATTCAGCTGCGTGATCCGCGCTTTTGGGATTATGCAAACCACGGCATGGAACAGGTGCTTCACGGCGCCCGTGGCACCGCAAGGAAGGTCGGCGACAGCTCGGTTTATCGTATTGCCGGTAAAAGCGGCACCGCCCAGGTGGTTGCCATCCGCCAAGGGGAGAAGTACGACAGTGCGAAGCTGGCTGAGCGGCATCGAGACCATGCGCTATTCGTTGCGTTTGCACCGGTCCATGATCCGAAGATCGCGGTAGCGGTGATGGTCGAGAACGGCGAATCCGGTTCCGGTGTCGCTGCCCCCGTAGCCAAGCTCGTCATGGATGCCTGGCTGTTGGATGAAGAAGGCAAGCTGAAGGCGGAATTCGCGGCGCCGCTGACCGCCGAGGGTAAAACGCCATGAGCGGTAATTTCGACCGTACCCTATCGCGCGAAGACGTACTCCGGCGCCGTGCCAGCCTGTTGCAGCGCTTGCATATTGATGGCCTCTTACTCGTCCTTTTGCTGGTACTGGCCGCTGGTAGCTTGTTCATTCTTTACTCGGCCAGCGGCAAAAGCTGGGATATGGTCATCAAGCAAGCGACGTCGTTCGGCATTGGCCTGGGCGTAATGCTGGTGATTGCACAGTTCGAGCCTCGTTTCATGGCTCGCTGGGTTCCGTTGGGATACCTGGCCGTGGTGGGGCTGCTGCTGGCGGTCGAGTTCGTTGGCTACACGGCAATGGGTGCGACGCGCTGGATCAATATTCCCGGGGTGATCCGTTTTCAGCCATCCGAGTTCATGAAAATCATCATGCCGATGACCATTGCCTGGTATCTGTCATCGCGTAGCCTGCCTCCGAGTATCAAGCACACGGCTATCAGCCTGGCGATGATCCTCATTCCCTTTGTGCTTATTCTCAAACAGCCCGATCTGGGTACGTCGCTGCTGATTCTGGCCTCCGGCGCTTTCGTGCTGTTTATCGGCGGGCTGCGCTGGCGCTGGATCATCGGTGTGGTGACGGCATTTGTGCCGGTCGCCGTGGCGATGTGGTATTTCGTCTTGCGCGATTATCAGAAGCAGCGTGTGCTGACGTTTCTCGACCCAGAAAGCGATCCGCTGGGTACAGGCTGGAACATCATTCAGTCGAAAGCGGCAATTGGCTCTGGCGGCGTATTCGGAAAGGGTTGGCTTGCTGGGACCCAGTCCCATCTGGATTTTTTGCCGGAAAGCCATACTGACTTTATCATCGCCGTTCTCGCCGAAGAGTTCGGCCTGGTTGGCGTCTGTCTGCTCCTGGTGGTGTACATCCTGTTGATTACTCGAGGGTTGGTGATCACAGCGCAGGCGCAAACGTTGTTCGGAAAGCTGCTGGCCGGTGCGTTGACAATGACCTTCTTTGTTTACGTTTTCGTCAATATCGGTATGGTCAGTGGTCTGCTGCCGGTTGTGGGGGTACCTTTGCCCTTCATAAGCTATGGCGGAACTTCATTGGTGACCCTGCTGTCAGGGTTCGGGGTTTTGATGTCGATCCACACCCATCGCAAGTGGATCGCGCAGGTTTGACGAGAGTGAATTTTTTGATTTCATTACGGCGTGGCTGGATCGCACGGATGCTTGGGAGCGTGAGCTTGACTGGCGCCTTGCTCGGGAGTCTGCCGCTGCAGGCGGCGGATTACACCGGGCCCAATGTGGAAGAGTTCATCGCGGAAATGACCCGCGACTACGGGTTCGTCGGCGACCAGCTGCGCGATCTGTTCGAGCAGGCCGAGCGCAAGCAGGCGATTCTTGATGCCATTTCCCGGCCAGCTGAGCGGGTCAAGCCGTGGAAGGAATACCGGCCAATATTCCTTACCGATTCGCGGGTCGCGCAGGGTGTCGATTTCTGGCGGGAGAACGAAGCAGCCCTGTCTCGTGCTGAAGCCGAGTACGGTGTGCCGCCGGAAATCATCGTCGCGATCATCGGCGTGGAAACCTTCTACGGCCGCAACACCGGTAGCCATCGAGTGATCGACGCGCTGTCGACACTCGGGTTCGATTATCCCCCACGTCAGCCGTTTTTCCGCCAGCAGCTCAAGGAATTCCTTCTATTGACTCGTGAGGAGCAGGTCGACCCGCTGACACTCAAAGGCTCGTATGCCGGTGCCATGGGCTTGCCTCAGTTCATGCCGAGCAGCTTCCGCGCCTATGCGGTGGACTTTGATGGCGATGGCCGCATCGATATCTGGAATAACCCGACCGATGCGATAGGCAGTGCCGCGAGCTATTTCAAGCAACATGGTTGGGCTGCCGGCGAGCCCGTTGTAGCGCGCGCGAAAGTGTCCGGCGATCGCCATGAAGAAGGCCTGACCGTCGGTCTGGAGTCGCAGAAAAAGGCAGGCGAGATGCGCAGCCTGGGCTGGCAGTTCGACAAGTCTGTGGCTGACGACACAGCGATTACTGCCTTTCGCCTGGAAGGCGCAGAGGGTGACGAGTATTGGCTGGGCTTGCCGAACTTCTACGTTATCACTCGTTATAACCGTAGCGTGATGTATGCCATGGCCGTGCATCAGCTGTCGCAGATGTTGGCTGAAGCGCGAGGCGACCAATGAGTGCTCTCTGGACCAAGCTGGTCGCGCTAAGCGTTACTGGCGTACTGCTGGCAAGCTGCTCGTCGACACCCGCACCCAAGCCCAGCAGCACACCGAGCAAAAGTACCGGTATCAGTGGGCCGGGCGATTACTCCCGGCCACACAAGGACGGCGCGCCCTGGTGGGACGTGGACGTCTCGCAAATTCCGGACGCCGTTCCGATGCCTCACTACGGGGCTTACAAAGCCAACCCGTACACCGTGCTGGGTAAAACCTACTTCCCTATCAGTGATGGTCATCGTTACACGGCTACCGGTACGGCGTCCTGGTATGGCACCAAGTTCCACGGTCAGCCCACCGCCAATGGCGAGAAGTACGACCTTTACGGCATGAGCGCGGCGCACAAGACGCTGCCGTTGCCCACCTATGTCAAGGTCACCAACCTGGATAACGGGCGCACCGTGACGCTTCGGGTCAACGATCGCGGCCCGTTCTATTCCGATCGGATCATTGATCTATCCTTCGCCGCTGCGAAAAAGCTCGGTTTCGCCGAAAGCGGTACGGCGCGGGTCAAGGTCGAAGGCATCGATCCTACACAGTGGTGGGCGCAGCAGGGCAGGCCGGTGCCGAGCATGATGGCGCAGCCGCAGATGGCCGCAGCAAAACCGGTCAGCAATATCGCGCAGCCCATCGAGCAGTACACGCCGCCGCCTCAACAGCACGCCGCTGCGACGGTGCCGCTGGAAATCGACGCAAAAAAAAACGCTTCGCCCGCAGCCTCTGGCCTGTTTCTCCAAGTTGGCGCCTTCGCCAATCCAGATGCGGCTCAGCTACTCAAGGACAAGCTGAGCGGGGTGGTGTCTGCTCCGGTGTTCATCAGCTCGGTAGTACACAACCAGCAGACGCTGCACCGGGTACGAATGGGTCCCATCGAAACGCCGGATGAGGCGATGCAGCTCGAAGAGAGCGTCCGCCTGGCCAACCTTGGGCAGCCACGGCGGGTTGCTGCCGACTGAGCGTTGTCATTCTTTGCCTTTTGTTTTACCTGACTAACTTGAGATTCGGATGAAAATCACCAGCCTCGTGCAACGCATCATAGTCCTGACGCTGCTAACGGTCGCGCCGACCGTCTGGGCAGCGCAGATCGTACCGTCCGCCCCGCAATTGGCTGCCAAGTCCTACATGCTGATGGACGCTGCCAGCGGGGAAGTGCTGGTAGAGCACAACGGTGACGAACGCCTGCCGCCAGCCAGCCTGACCAAGCTGATGACCGCCTATATCGCTACCCTGGAGATCCAGAAAGGCCAGATCAGCGACAACGACATGGTCACGGTGAGCGAGAAGGCATGGCGCACCGGTGGCTCGCGGATGTTCATCCAGGTCAACACCCAGGTCTCGGTAGACGATCTGTTGCACGGCATCATCATTCAGTCGGGCAACGACGCTAGCGTCGCGATGGCCGAACATATCGCTGGCAGCGAAGAAGCCTTCGCCGACCTGATGAACAGCACCGCCCAGCGCCTGGGCATGACCAACAGCCATTTCGTCAATGCCACTGGCTTGCCGGATCCGGATCATTACTCCTCGGCTAATGACATGGCCAAGCTGGCCCGCGCGATCATTTACGAAGATCCAGCGCACTACGCCATTTATGCGCAGAAGGAGTTCTTCTGGAACAACATCAAACAACCGAACCGCAACCTGCTGCTGTGGCGCGACAAGACCGTCGACGGGTTGAAGACCGGGCATACCGAAGAGGCCGGCTTTTGTCTGGTGGCCTCTGCCGTGCGTGACAACATGCGGCTGATTTCCGCCGTCTTTGGCACCGACAGCGAGCAAGCCCGCGCGGCGGAGACCCAGAAGTTGCTGACTTATGGCTTCCGGTTCTTCGAAACGCGCACGTTCTACCAAAAAGGCGCCGAGCTGGCCCAGGCTCAGGTCTGGAAAGGCCAGCAGGACAAGCTCAAGGCCGGCCTGGCGCAAGATCTGACTATGACGTTGCCGCGTGGCCAAGTGGAGAAGCTGGAAGCGGTTATGAGTTTCAACAGCACGCTAACGGCACCGATCCAGCAGGGTGATGTGATCGGCAAGGTGGACGTCAAGCTGGCCGACAAGGTGATCCGCAGTACCGATCTGGTGGCGCTGGAAACCATCGAAGAGGGTGGGCTGTTCCGCCGTTTTTGGGATAGCATTCGCCTGTTCTTCTTCAGCCTGTTCAACTGACCACGCTCGAGTGCGCCCCGGCTGACCCCGCCGCGGCGCACGTGCGGATCACGAGTCCGTTACCCATGACCGATAATCAAGACGATATATCTGCACCCAAGATCGACTTTCCCTGCGAGCGCTACCCTATCAAGGTGATCGGCGATGCTGGCGAGGGTTTTCGTGAAGTGGTGATCGACGTCATTCAGCGCCATGCGCCAGATTTCGACGAGACCACTGTCGTCACCCGTGACAGCCGCAACGGGCGCTTTCTTTCACTGCAGGTGCTTATCACCGCAACAGGCGTCGAGCAGCTGCAGGCCATCCATGTCGATCTGCGGGCCACCGGCCGTGTTCACATGGTGCTGTGATGACCCACGAAGTGGGTATACGTGAACTCGGTCTGATCGAGTATCGGTCGGCCTGGCAGGCCATGCAGCATTTCACCAACACCCGCGATGCCTGTAGCGAAGACGAGATCTGGCTGCTGCAGCATCCTCCTGTATTTACCCAGGGGCAGGCCGGCAAAGCCGAGCATTTGCTGTTTCCAGGTCAAATACCGGTGGTGCAGGTGGATCGCGGCGGGCAGGTGACCTACCACGGGCCTGGTCAGTTGGTGGGTTATCTACTGCTCGATGTGCGTCGGCTCGGTATCGGCGTACGGGAGTTGGTCAGTCGCATCGAATGGAGTCTGATCGAGCTGCTCGCCGGCTACGGTGTCGAGGCAACAGCTAAAGCTGATGCGCCAGGGGTTTACGTAAATGGCGCAAAGATCGCATCCCTGGGCCTGCGCATACGCAACGGCCGGTCCTTCCACGGCCTGGCGCTGAACGTGGATATGGATCTAGAACCTTTCCGGCGCATCAACCCCTGCGGTTATGCAGGGCTGCCCATGACCCAATTGCGTGACCTGATCGGGCCGATCGACATCTCTGAAGTGGCCGATCGGCTGCGTGATCATCTGGTTCAGCAGCTCGGATACGCGCAACAGAAGACCCTCGCGGGCGGAATCGAAGCATATGAGTAGTGTAGAAACGGCAGGCAAGCGCCCAGCCAAGGTTGAGGCTGGCGTCAAACTGCGCGGTGCCGAGAAGGTTGCGCGGATTCCGGTGAAGATCATTCCTACCGATGAGCTACCGAAGAAGCCGGACTGGATTCGCGTGCGTATTCCGGTTTCCCCCGAGGTCGACCAGATCAAGCAGACGTTACGCAAGCACAAGCTGCACAGCGTGTGTGAGGAAGCCTCCTGTCCCAATCTGGGTGAGTGCTTCTCCAGTGGCACTGCCACCTTCATGATCATGGGTGACATCTGTACGCGCCGCTGCCCATTCTGTGACGTCGGCCATGGCCGTCCGAACGCGCTGGACCCGGACGAGCCAAAGAACCTGGCTCAGGCCATCGCCGACATGCGGCTGAAGTACGTGGTGATCACCTCGGTGGACCGTGATGACCTGCGTGATGGCGGCGCTCAGCATTTCGCCGACTGCCTGCGCGAGATCCGCAAGCTGTCGCCGTCGATTCAGCTGGAAACGCTGGTGCCCGATTACCGCGGCCGCATGGATATCGCGCTGGACATTACTGCCAACGAGCCGCCAGATGTGTTCAACCACAATCTGGAAACCGTACCGCGGCTTTACAAGTCGTCGCGTCCGGGCTCGGATTTCGAGTGGTCGCTGGATCTGCTGGAGAAATTCAAACAGCGCGTGCCGGGAGTGCCGACCAAGTCCGGTCTGATGCTCGGCCTCGGCGAGACCGACGAGGAAGTGATTGAAGTCATGCATCGCATGCGTGAGCACGACATCGACATGCTCACCCTAGGTCAGTACCTGCAGCCATCGCGCAACCACCTGCCAGTACAGCGCTTCGTCCATCCCGATACTTTTGCCTGGTTTGCCGAAGAGGGCATGAAGATGGGCTTCAAAAACATCGCCTCCGGCCCGTTGGTTCGTTCCTCGTATCACGCTGATCAGCAGGCGCATGGAGCCAAGCAAGACTAAGTCCCTGCTTGGCTGAACAAAGCTAAAAGAAACCGCGTACTGCATTGATTGCGTACGCGGTTTTTTTGTCAGCACTAAAAGACAAAGTAAGCGAGACGTCGGACAGCGATTGATGTGAAACCATTGGCAAGAAAATTGCGGCATTACGCCGCATTAGACTTTGGTCTATAGTGGCCCTCGTTTACACCACGAGGCCAACCGAGGGCCACTGCAGATGAACGAACCCCATTTAAAGGACTTGCTTGACGATCTGGATGGCGCAAAGGTCGAGTGCGACGCAATGAGCCGTCTCGTAGTGACGCGGCTGGCCAAGCAGCGCATTCCATACCGAGCGATGTTGGGGCAGGTCGAACTGGACGGCAAAGTGGTGTCGCCGCATTTCTGGGTCGAGGCTGATGGGTGCGTCATTGATTACCGCGCACGCCAGCGACTGGGCGGCGATCAGCGGGTCCCCCACGGCGTCGTGCCGCGTGAGGCAGTGAAGGCCCACTATCAAGGGCAGCAGGTGGTTATCGACCCGCTACCGGATTACCTCTACGAGGTAGCCATCAAGCACTGAAGCCTTTCAGGCATCGTTAGCGCTGACTAGAACATAAAAGCCCCGGCAGAACCTATGCCGGGGCTTTTTTGTGTCGCCACTACCTTTCGGTCAAGGCTGAGCGCGCAGACGACCGAGGAGCTCTTGGGTTGGATGCCCGTCAGCCGGCCAGCCAAGCCGCTGCTGAAAGCCACGAATGGCTTTACGGGTATTTGCGCCAATTATGCCGTCCGGTGTGCCCGGGTCGAAGCCCTGGGCAACTAGGCGCTCCTGCAACTCCAGTCGCTCCGAGCGGCTGAGTGGCTGTTCGCCCCGTGGCCAGCTGCCTTCTACCTGGCCCTTGCCCTGGAGGTTCTCAGCCAGCAGGCCGATGGCCAGTGCGTAGGCGGAGGAGTTGTTGTAGCGCAGGATGGCGCGGAAGTTGTCCATGACCAGGAACGCCGGGCCGCGGTGGCCGGCAGGCAGCAACAGGCTGGCGTTGGCTTCGTCCTGGCCGCTGGGCAGACCGCGCAGGCCCAGGCGCCGCCACTCAGCGAGAGGCTTGCGTATTTCGGCGTCGGCCAGGGCGTAGTCGAATTCTTTGGGTAGCTGTACCTCGACCCCCCAGGGTTGTCCCTGTTTCCAGCCGGACGCCTGCAGGTAATGCGCCGCAGAGGCGAGGGCGTCCGCTGAACTGTTCCAGATATCGCGTTTTCCATCGCCGTCGAAATCCACAGCGTGGGTGTTGTAGGTGGTTGGGATAAATTGCGTCTGGCCCATGGCGCCGGCCCAGGAGCCGCGCATGCGCTGAGGTGCGACGTCGCCATGCTGGAGGATTTCCAGAGCGGCGATCAGTTGGCTCTTGGCGAATGCCGGGCGGCGGCCTTCGTGGGCGAGGGTGGCCAGCGAACGAATGACCGACTTGTCGCCCATGATCTGGCCGAAACTGCTTTCCAGGCCCCAGACGGCGACCAGTGTTTCTCGATCGACGCCGTAGCGGGCCTCGATCTTGTCCAGTGTGGCGGCATGTTCGTTAAGCAGGCGTTGGCCGCTACGCACGCGCTGGGGTGAGATGGCCCCTTCCAGGTACTGCCATACAGGCCGGGTGAACTCGGGCTGGCTACGATCGGCCTCGATTACTGCGGGGTCGGGCTGTATTCCAGCGAACGCGCGGTCGAAGGTCTCGGCGCGAATGCCTGCTGCGAGTGCTTCAACGCGAAATTCATCGCGCCATTGGCTGAAGCTGAGATGGGGGGCTTGCGAACGGATGTCGACGTTTGTGCTGTCGCTACGTTGGCTGACAGGAGGAGTGGCATTACTGACCAGTGCGGACTGCGCAAGGGGTTCGGCTGCACAGGCGACTACCAGGCTCATTGCCGAGGCAGCGACCAGGGTACGTAGCAGCAGAACGGGAACGAAGGTGTGATACATGCACCACTCTCGAAACGTGTCGTCGGCCGCAGACATTATCACGCTTTCGGAGGTATTGGGTTTTCAGGCCGCCAGAAGGACCGAAGCCTCCCAGTTGGTGGACTGGGAGGCTTCGCGGCGGTAGCTGCCTTTGCCTTTCTTTGGCGTTTCCTGGCGGAGGCGGAACAGCGGTTGCGCGACCAGGTGTTTGGCCTTGTTCGGCCGTTTCTTGCGTGTGCTCATTCGATTGCCCTCGTGGATGGCCCGCTTTCGGGCGAGAGAATCATAGGCCTTGTACGAAAAATGTCCAGTGCAGCAAGGGTGCTGCCGGCCAGCGTCAGCACGTTAGCCGCCGATACGTCGGCCGCTCAACTGTAGACAGATGTTGGCCAGTCCAATCCAGGGATCTCCGGCGGCTTGGCCCTTGATCTGCTCATCAATGCGCTGCGCATCCATCAGCAACTGGCTCCAGCCGTTGGCGCTGTGCCGCTGCAGTGCTTTGGAAACGATTGGTCGGCGCTTGTCCCACACTGGCGGGCGGGCCTGGGCAAAGGCTCGGTCGAGGGGGATGCCCTGGCTGTACTGCTGGGCAATATTGGCCAGCAGGCGCAGCTCGCGGGCCAGCGCCCAGAGGATCACCGGTGCCTCCACACCTTCGCCGCGCAGGCCGTCCAACATATGCAGGGCGTGCGCGGCCTGCCCGTGCAGGGTGGCGTCGATCAGGCCGAAGACGTCGTAACGGGCGCTGTCGGCAACTGCGGCCTGAACGGTCTCTGCGGTCACTTGGCCGGCTTCGGCTAGCAACTTGAGCTTTTCGATTTCCTGGGCGGCAGCCAGCAGATTGCCTTCGACTCGGGCGGCGATCAGCTCGACGGCTTCCTGATCGGCGGACAAACCCGCCTGGGCGAGGCGCTGGCGAATCCATTGCGGCAACTGCGCGGCGTCTACCGGCCAGATCTGCAGGAACTGCACGTCCTTGCCTTCGATCAGCGCCTTTGCCCACTTGGTCTTCTGGGTGCTGCCGTCGAGCTTGGGCAGACTGATCAGTAGTACGGTGTCCTCGGCGGGCCGGGCGAGATACTCGATCAGCGCGGCTGCACCCTTGTCGCCGGGTTTACCGTTAGGTATGCGCAACTCAAGCAGACGCTTCTCGGCGAACAGCGAAAGGCTGGCTCCCGCTTCAATAAGCAGGCCCCAGTCGAACCCAGTTTCGACGTGGAAGACCTGGCGCTCGCTGAACCCCTGCGCACGGGTCGCTGCGCGAATCGCGTCGCAAGCCTCCTGGCACAGCAGGTGCTCATCGCCAGACACCACATAGGCGGGCGCCAGCGGGCCTTGCAGGTGTTTACCTAGCTGAGCGGGGGAAAGTTTCATAGGCGCGAAGACGGGGGCCGTACGGCCCCCGAGCCTGTCACTGGATAGGCAGCTGGATAGGCGACTGACGCGGCTGCGCGTCCTGCGCGCGGCGGGCGGCCTCCATCGCGTCGGCTTCGGCGCGTGCCTTGGCTTCGGCTTCCTGCTGCAGACGGTCAAGCTGGGACGGCGTAATGCGCTGGATGCGTAGGGCTAGCTGTTGGAGCATTTCGCGGCGCATTTCCTGGCGCAGCTGGTCGCCCTCTTGGGACGATCCGATCAGGTTGTTGCTGTCATGCACGTAGACCTTCTGCACTTCGATGCTGTCTTCGAGCAGCAACGTGTTCTGTGGGCCGCGGAATTCATAGTCGAGCGTGCTGGTCAGCTCATACTCGGCGCTGCGTGCCGAGCTGGTGTAGCTGGCAGTGCGCTGGCGAGTCTGCTCGCGGGCGAGGTTCAGACTGTACTTGGCGCCTGGGTAAACCCGCACACCATTGCTCTGCAGGAGGTCTTCGAGCTGCTGCACCGTTTCGCCGTAGCTGTTGCGGGCCTGGAGATCGAGCTCCTTGAGACCGAATTCCACATCACCGGTACCACGCAGCTGGAAGCCGCAGGCGCTCAGTAGCAGGGTCAGGCCCAGCACGACCACATTGCGTTTGTTCATATTGTTATCCCCTTGCAGGCCCGGCGCTGGCGCCGGGGCCGAATCAGTTAGCGACGATGTTGACCAGTTTGCTCGGTACCACAATGACCTTGCGGATCGTCAGGCCTTCGGTGAAGCGCAGCACGTTTTCGTTGCCGCGCGCGGCCGCCTCGACCGCTTCGCGGGTTGCGGACGCCGGCACTTCGATCTGGCCGCGCAGCTTGCCGTTGACCTGTACGACCAGGGTCAGACTGTCCTGCACCAGTGCGGTCTCGTCGACCTTTGGCCATTGCGCGTCAATGATCGCGCCCTGCTTGCCCAGTTGCTGCCAGAGTTCGTGGCAGATGTGCGGAGTGATCGGCGCCAGCAACAAAGCGACAGTTTCCAGGCCTTGCTGCAGCAGCGCGCGATCCTGTTCGGTACCTGTTGCGGCTTTTTCCAGTACGTTCATCAGCGTCATTACCTGAGCAATGGCGGTGTTGAATTTGTGGTGCTGACCGACGTCGACACTGGCCTGCCTGATCGCCAGATTAATCGCGCGGCGTACAGCTTTTTGTTCGTCATTGAGGCTGGCGATATCCAGGGCGCCGGGCAGGCCGGCACTGACATGCGCATGGGCAAGGCGCCAGACACGACGCAGGAAGCGGCTCGCGCCTTCCACGCCGGAATCGGACCACTCCAGGCTCATGTCAGGCGGCGAGGCGAACATCATGAACAGGCGGCAGGTATCGGCGCCGTATGCATCGATCATGGCCTGCGGGTCGACGCCGTTGTTCTTCGACTTGGACATCTTCTCGGTGCCGCCGATTTCTACCGGCAGGCCATCGCTGGCGAGTTTTGCGCCGATGACCTTGGCCTTGGCATCACGTTCGACGATCACGTCGGCCGGGTTGAACCAGTCCTTGCCGCCGTTTTCCAGGGTGCGGTAGTAAGTGTCGGCGACCACCATGCCCTGGGTCAGCAGGTTCTTGAACGGCTCATTGGAGCTCACCAGCCCTTCGTCGCGCATCAGCTTGTGGAAGAAGCGCGCGTAGAGCAGGTGCAGGATGGCGTGCTCGATGCCGCCGATGTACTGATCCACGGGCAACCAGTGGTTGGCCGCCGCCGGGTCGACCATGCCCTGGTCGTAGTTCGGACTGGCATAGCGGGCAAAGTACCAGGAAGACTCGACGAAGGTATCCATGGTGTCGGTTTCACGCTTGGCCGGCGCGCCGCACTTCGGGCAGCTGCACTCGTC
>Ga0189292_10205_pt1 | contig 26970 bp, 29 predicted proteins | sample UW1oraminimetaG_FD_130317 | JGI IMG/M metagenome (GOLD analysis project Ga0189292, IMG submission 130317) | Marine microbial communities from the Costa Rica Dome - UW179A-orange mini metaG | ecosystem: Environmental > Aquatic > Marine > Oceanic > Photic zone | place: Costa Rica: the Eastern...
CGAGATCCTGCCTTATCTGGAACGCCTGCACGACGAGCTGGATATCCCCGTGCTCTACGTCAGCCACTCGCCGGACGAAGTGGCGCGGTTGGCCGATCACGTGGTGCTGCTGGAACAGGGCCGGGCCATCGCACAGGGCGAACTGCGCGAGACCCTGGCGCGGCTTGACCTGCCAACCGCCTTCAGCGATGACGCCGGCGTCGTGGTGGAGGGCGAGATCGCCGGCCACGACCCCCACTACCACCTTACCCGGCTGACCTTTCCCGGCGGCGAAGTGCTGGTCTCGCAGCGCCCGGAAGCCCTGGGCCAGCGTCTGCGCTTTCGTGTGCATGCCCGCGACGTGAGCCTGGCGCTGCAGCGCGCCGAAGGCAGCAGCATCACCAATCTCCTGCCGGCGCGGGTCGAGGCCATGGTCGCGGCCGATACACCGGCGCACGTGCTGGTCCGCCTCGATGCCGGCGGCACACCGCTGCTGGCGCGGATCACCCGGCGTTCGGCGGACCAGCTGGCCATCACGCCCGGTCAGGCGCTGTGGGCGCAGATCAAGACGGTGGCGCTGCTGGGCTGAGGCGGGTCAAGCCTCGGCCGGTTCCGGCAGCTTGGCGATGACCTTGATCTCGAACTGGAAGCCGTAAAGCCAGGTAACCCCGACCGCGGTCAGCGTCGGATGCGGCGCAGCGCCCCAGTATTCAGGAACAACGCTCCAGACCCGCTCAAAGATCGATTGTGGATCGACCATGAACACAGTGACGTCGATGACGTCGTCAAAGGTGCAGCCAGCAGCCCCGAGAATCGCGTTCAGGTTATCGAAGGCGCGCCGGACCTGCGCCTCCAGCTCCGGTTCGGGTGAGCCGTCCTCGCGGCTGCCGACCTGGCCGGAGACGAACAGCAAGCCATTGGCACGGATGGCCGGGGAATAACGATTGCGCTCGTAGAGCGCCTGGCGGCCAGGCGGAAAAACAACGTCACGCGGTGTCATGTGCAACCTCCAGCAAGGGTCGGAGCGACCCGTTGAATGAAGGCCTCACTGTAGAAGTCGCAAGGCGCTGGATAAACGCGCCAGGTCGCTCAACACTATTTGCATAATCCAAACAATCCGCGGGAGTTCAGATGGACCGTTTCGATGCGATGCAGGCCTTCGTTCGCGTGGTGGACACCGGCAGCTTCACCAAGGCCGCCGAGACCCTGCGCATCAGCAAGACCAGCGTCACCCAGCAGGTCCAGCAACTCGAGGCGCGCCTTCGCGTCAGGCTGCTCAACCGCACCACGCGCAAGGTCAACGTGACCGCCGACGGTGCCGCCTATTACGAGCGTGCCCTGCGGCTGCTGGCGGATCTGGACGACGCCGAAACCAGCCTGTCCGCCGCTGCGGCAGTACCGCGAGGACGCTTGCGCGTGGACGTCCCCAGCCCACTGGCGCGGATGATCCTGATTCCGGCATTGCCGGCCTTTTATGCGAAGTATCCGGACATCCAGCTGGACATGGGTGTCAGCGACCGGCGGGTGGACCTGATCGGGGAGAACGTGGACTGCGTCGTGCGTGGTGGGGAGATCACCGACCAGTCACTGATCGCCCGCCACGTCGGCGACCTGCGCCTGGGCGTCTATGCAGCACCGGACTATCTGGCGCGCGCCGGCGTGCCGACACATCCGAGCGAGCTGGAAAACAGCCACCACCGTGTCGTCGGCTTTCTCTGGGCACGCACCGGCAAACCGACGGCGTACGTCATGCAGCGACAGGACGAGCAGGTTCAGGTGCACGGCCGCTATGCGCTTGCCGTGGACGACGGCAATGCCTGTCTGGCCGCGGGGCTGGCCGGGCTGGGTGTGATCTGGCTGCCGGAGTACATGGTCAGAACGCACCTGGCCAACGGCGAGCTGTTGCCACTGCTGGAAGACTGGCGGCTCGATGAAATGCCGCTGTACTTGGCGTTCCCGCCGAATCGACATGTCAGTGCCAAGCTGCGCGTGTTCATCGATTGGGTGATCGAACTGATGGCGCAGCATGCGCCCGTGCTCGACCGCCGACCGGTGGCCGACCGCTAGAGCTGCAGCGCCAGCCCTATCAATACCGTGCCCTCCACCAGTTCCAGCAGCGCACCGGCGGTATCGCCGGTGGTGCCGCCGAGTCGGCGCAACATGGCGCGACGCGCCAGCATAAACGTCACCGCAGCCAACGACAGAGCGATCAGCCCGCTGCTGCCGAACAGCAAACAACCCACCGCGACCAGCGCGAGTACGCCACGCGCCCCGCCGTGTGGCAGATTCGCTGCCAGCGCATGACCAAGGCCGTTGGGCCGCACATACGGTGTCAAGAGAAACAGCGCTGGCAGCGCGGCCCGCCCCAGCACCGGCGCCAGCAACAGTGCGGAGTACTGTTGCGCCTGGAGCAACGCCAACAGCGCGCTGAATTTAAGCAACAGCAAAAGCACCAGAACCACCACGGCGACCGGGCCGCTGCGCGGGTCCTTCATGATTTGCAGCGTGCGCTCGCGGTCGCCGAAGCCACCCAGCCAGGCGTCGGCACTGTCGGCCAGCCCATCGAGGTGCAAGGCGCCGGTCAGCGCAACCCAGAGGGTGAGGAGCAAGGCTGCCTGTAACAGCGGCGGCGCCCCATCCAGTACAAACGCGGCCAGACAGAGCAACGCGCCGAGCAACAGACCGACCACGGGGTAATACAGCAACGAACGCCCCTGCTGCTCGGGCTCCGGCATTGCCGGCAAGCGGATCGGCAAGCTGGTGAGAAATTGCAGGGCGATCAATAGCGGCAGCATCGGCAGGTCCTATTCCTCGACGGCGGCCGGTGCGCCCGCCGCACAAGCGTCGAGCGGCAGCAACTCGCCGTGGGCCACCACCACATCCAGCAGCCGCTCCCTTGGCAAGCCCCGCGCGTGCGCCAGCAGCAGGCGCATCACGCCGGCATGACAGATGACCAACAGTCGCTGACCGGCAAAGCGCTGCCTAAGACAGTCGATGGCAGCCAGCACGCGCGCCTCGAACTGCACCAGCGGTTCGCCACCGGGTGGCGTAAAACCGTAGGGATCGGCCCAGAACAGGCCGAGCGCCTCGGCACTGTCCTGCATCAGATCGGCGGCGCTACGGCCTTCCCAGTCGCCAAAATGCAACTCGCGCAGGTCCGGCTCCAGATGCAGCGGCAACCCCTGCTGTACGGCCAGCTCCCGCGCGAAGGCGGCACAGCGCTGCAGCGGCGAGCTGACCAGCACGTCCCAAGGGCCGGCAAGTGCCACCGCATCGCGCATCTGCTGCCAGCCGTGAGCGGTCAGGGCGTCGTCGAGACTACCGCGAAAGCCACCGCCCTGCTCGGTCTCGCCATGGCGCAGCAGATCGATGCGCGTGATCATGCAGATCGGTCCGACACTGCGGCTTCAGCGAACGTCGCCATGTCGTTGTGCAGCGCGCAGGCCTGCTGCAACAACGGCACCGCCAACGCCGCCCCGCTGCCTTCACCCAGGCGCAAGCCGAGATCGAGCAACGGCACGGCACCGAGCGCTTCCAGGACGGCCAGATGACCAGGCTCGGCAGAACGATGGGCGAAAATCAGCCACGGCCGACAGGCCGGATTCAGCCGCACCGCACAGAGTGCGGCAGCGCTGCAAATAAAGCCGTCGACCAGCACCGGAACACCCAGCTGCGCGCAGCACAGATAAGCACCTGCCAAGGCCGCAATTTCGAACCCGCCTAGACGGCGCAAGGCTTCCAGCGGCTCGCCACAGTGCGCAGCATGCAACCGGACTGCGCTCTGGATCACCTGAATCTTGTGGCGAACGCCGGTCAGATCGAGGCCGGTGCCCGGCCCGACCAGCGTCAACGGCGAGCGCGGCAGCAGTACGGCGGCCAACGCGCTGGCGCTGGTGGTATTGCCGATGCCCATTTCGCCACCGATGAACAGCTGGGCAGAACCTTCCGCAGCACGCTGCGCACTGTCGCGGCCGGCTGCAAGGGCCAGACGCAATTGTTCGCCGCTCATTGCCGCTTCGCGAATGAAGTTCGCCGTGCCAGGGCCAAGGCGCAGGTGATTTACGCCCTCCAACTGCAGCGGTTCCACGGTGCCCAGATCGATTACCTCCAATGGCGCACCCAGGCGTCGCGACAACACGCTAAGCGCAGCGCCACCACCGACGAAGTTGCGCAGCATCTGCCCAGTCACTGATTGCGGATACGCCGAAACCCCCTCTTCCACCACCCCGTGGTCGCCGGCGAACACACTGACATGCACACGCTCGACTTGTGGGCGCTCACTGCCCTGCATGGCCGCCAGCAGCACCGCCAGACTTTCGAGCTGACCAAGCGCGCCGCGCGGCTTGGTCAGCTGATCTTGGCGCGCCAATGCCTGGCCGCGAACGTTTTCGTCCAACGCTCGACAAGTCTCGTTCCACCAATCGTGCATTACTGCGCTCCTTTCAATGTCATCGGCAGCCCGGCGACCATGAAGGTCACCCGCTGCGCCCGTTGCGCAACGGCCTGGTGCAGCCAGCCGGCCTCGTCCACATAGCGGCGGGTCAGCTCGCCCAGCGGCACCACCCCGAGGCCCGCCTCGTTGCTGACCAGCAGGATTCGCCCTGGCAACCCATCCAGGCATTCGAGCAGGGCATCACGTTCCTCGGCGAGGCGCACCGCGTCGTCCAGCATCAGCAGGTTGGTCAGCCAGAGGGTCAGGCAGTCGACCAGCAGGCAGCGATTCGCGGCAGCCTGCTCGCGCAGCACCCGCGCCAATTGCAGGGGTTCTTCGACCAGTGTCCAGTGCGCCGGGCGCCGCTCACGGTGATGGGCGATGCGTTCGGTCATCTCGCCATCCAGCGCCTGGCTGGTGGCGATATAGGTAACCGCCAGGCCGCTTTCGGCAGCCAGGCACTCGGCAAAGCGGCTCTTGCCCGAGCGTGCGCCGCCAAGGATCAGTTCAAGCATGCTCAGCCTCCCAGCCCGCAGAGTCGGCGCAGGCGCGCGGTATCCAGATGCGTCTCGACCAGGTCGGCGAGGCGCCCGATGTCACGCTCGCGCAACCCGTGGTAATCGACGGTGTGCACCGCCTCGAGCCCAGCCCAGCGCAGCAGAGCGGCACAGGCCTCGGGCCCTTCGAACAAGCCGTGCAGATAGGTGCCGAGAATCTGGCCATCGGTGCTGACGGCGCCATCGCAGCGTCCGTCGTCGAGCCTCACGGCAGGCTGCTCGAGGGCCGGGCCTTTGCTGACGCCGGCATGGATCTCGTAGCCACTGACTGGCACGCCTTCCGGCAGCAACCGGCCCTGCACGTTAAGCAGCTGCTTGTCGGTCTCAAGAACCGTGTCGAAATCCAGCAGCCCAAGCGCCTCGCTCTCCCCCGCCGGACCTTCCAGCCCGAGCGGATCGGCAATGCGCGTGCCGAGCATCTGCAGGCCGCCGCAGATGCCCAGCAATTTGCCGCCGTAGCGCAGGTGCTTCCGGATCGCCCCTTCCCAGCCGTTGGCACGCAGCCACGCAAGGTCGGCGCGCACGCTTTTCGAGCCGGGCAGGATGATCAGATCGGCAGCCGAGATAGCTTGCCCAGGACCGACAAATTGCAGATCGACCTGCGGGTGCAGGCGCAACGGATCGAAATCGGTGTGATTGCTGATGCGCGGCAGCACGGGCACCACCACCTTCAGCGTCTCGCCGGCCTTGCCGGACTGGCGCACGTCGATGGCGTCCTCGGCTTCCAGATGGAAATCCATCAGATACGGCAGCACGCCCAGCACCGGCTTGCCGGTGCGTTGTTCCAGCCAGTCGAGGCCGGGCTGCAACAGCGCGATATCGCCACGGAAACGGTTGATGACGAAGCCCTGAACCCGCGCCTGCTCGCTTTCCGAGAGCAACGCCAGGGTGCCGACCAGATGGGCGAACACGCCACCCTTGTCGATATCGGCGATCAGGATCACCGGACAGTCCACCGCCTCGGCGAAACCCATGTTGGCGATATCGCCGGCGCGCAGATTGATCTCCGCAGGCGAGCCTGCGCCCTCGACCATCACCACGCGATAAGCCGCGGACAGCCGGCGGTGGGACTCAAGTACCGCCTGCATCGCCACGCGCTTGTAGTCGTGGTAGGCAACGGCATCCATGCTGGTTACCGCGCGGCCGTGGATGATCACCTGGGCACCGATGTCGCTGTTGGGCTTCAGGAGCACCGGGTTCATGTCGGTGTGCGGCGCAAGGTTCGCCGCCTGCGCCTGTACTGCCTGAGCCCTGCCGATTTCGCCGCCGTCGGCGGTCACTGCGCTGTTGAGCGCCATGTTCTGCGGCTTGAACGGCACCACCGCGACACCTTGGCGCGCCAGCCAGCGGCACAGCGCAGTCACCAGCGTGCTCTTGCCGGCGTCGGAGGTAGTGCCCTGCACCATCAGCGTGGTCATGGGTGTTGCTCCCGGAAGGATTGCAGCGCCTGCTCCAGCCGCGCCCAGCCGACATCGGTCGGCAGGCCGAAGCGCACGCTGGAAGGCTGAGCGAAAAGCCGCGTAAGAATGCCGCGACGGGCGAGAAAATCGTGCAGCAGCGCAGCGTCGTCGCTGACCCACCATTGAAACAGCGCGCAGCCGCCCAACGACGTCAGATCATGGCCCCGCAATAAGTCAGCCAGGCGTTGGCCATCGCAATGCAGGCATTCGCGCTGCCGCTGCTGGGCCTCCACATCGGCCAATAAGGTGCTCCCCAGCTGCCGCGTCGGCCCGTTGACCGTCCAGGGTCCAAGCAGCTCGGCAAGCGCTCGCAGCAGGCCGGCATGAGCCAGAACGAAGCCCAGCCGCGCGCCCGCCAGGCCGAAGAACTTGCCGAACGAACGCAGTACGACAAGCCCCGGCAGGTGGCTGTGTTCAGCCAGGCTATGCTGCGGCGTGCAGTCCATGAACGCCTCGTCCACGACCAGCCAGCCACCAAAGGCCGCCAGCTCGCTGCGCCACTCCAACAAGCGCTGGGGCGCGATCAGTTGACCGGTGGGATTGTTCGGGTTGACCACCACCAGCACATCGAGGTGGTCCAGGGCACGCGGCACGCTGGCCTCGCAGAGTTCGACAACGCGATGACCGGCGCGACGCCAGGCCTCGGCGTGCTCGGCATAACAGGGAGAGATGATGCCGACCCGCGCCGAACCGCGCAGCCGTGGCAACGCCTGGATGGCGCTCTGCGACCCGGCCACGGGCAATACCGCACGCGCGCCGTAATAGTCCCGGGCCGCAGTTTCCAGACCATCATCGGTTTCAGGCAGGCGCGCCCAGGCGCTACTGGAAATGCTCGGCAACGGCGGATGGTACGGTGCTAGGCCGGTGGATAGATCGAGCCAATCCGATAGCGGGATGGCATAACGCTGTGCGGCTGCTCGTAGACGTCCGCCGTGCTCAAGCATAAAGCCAGCCCCCGAACAGCAAAGCCAGCAGCCAGACGCCGACACCGCCCCAGACCAGGTCGAGGGCATGCTCGATATGACGCGCTTGCGCTGGCTTGCCACGACCCAGCTCGGGACGCGCATGAACTTCACCGTGATAAATAGCGGAGCCGCCCAACACCACACCCAGCGCCCCAGCTCCAGAAGCCATTACTGGCCCCGCATTGGGGCTGTCCCAGAGCGGGGCCTGGGTGCGCCAGCAACGCAATGCGCGGCGAGTTCTGCCGAGCAGCGCATAGGTCAGGGCGACCAGCCGGGCCGGCACATAGTTGAGCACATCGTCGATGCGCGCCGCGGCCCAGCCGAAGCGCTCGAAGCGCGCGTTGCGATAGCCCCACATAGCGTCCAGCGTATTGCTCAGGCGATACAGCACCACACCGGGCGCGCCCGCGATGATGAACCAGAACAGTGCCGCGAACACGGCATCACTGCCGTTTTCCAGCACCGACTCGGTAGCCGCACGGGCCACGCCCTCCTCGTCCAGCTGCGTGGTGTCACGGCTGACGATCCAGCCAACGCGGCGTCGCGCCTCGGGCAGGTCGTTTCGCCACAAGGCGTGGGCCACCGGCAACACATGTTCGCCAAGGCTGCGCAGCCCAAGTGCCAGGTAGAGCAGCACAATCTCAACCAGCCAGCCGACGCTGGGTAACAGGCTGAGCAGCCAGGCCAGCAGCGTCAGCGGCAGCACCGCCAGGCACCAGGCGGTTACCCCATGGCTGCGCCAACCGCGCGCCGCCGCACCATTGAAATGCTGCTCCAGACGATCGGCCAGGCGGCCAAAGGCTACCAGTGGATGCGCCCGTTTCGGCTCGCCGAGCAACGCATCCAGCAGCAGGGCCGCGGCAACGGTGAGGAATAGACTCACTCAGACCTCTGCGCGCAGGCGCGAATCAGTGCATGTAACTGACGTACACCGTCGGTGAGTACCGCCGGACCGGGGTTGAGGATCTCCGGCGACTTGATCTCATGCAGCTGACCATCGCGCACGGCCGGAATTGCCTGCCAGCCAGCTCGGGCCGCGACCTGTTCCGCGCGGAAGCGCCGCCCGCACCAGGACCCGATGATCAGCTCCGGCGCGCGGCGCACCACTTCCTGCGGATCTTCGATGATCCTGTCCTTGGCGCGCTTGAATTGCGCCAGCTCGGCGAAGCAGTCCTCGCCACCGGCCAGTTCGATCAGCTCGCCGACCCAGCCGATGCCGGATATCAGCGGCTCGTTCCACTCCTCGAAATACACCCGCGGCCGGCGCGGCAAAGTCGCCGCGCTGTCGCGAATAGCGTCCAGCCCCGCCTGCAACTCATCGATCAGCGCCCGGGCACGCTCGCCGGCGTGCACCAGCGCACCGAGGGTCTCGATCATGCGCAGAATGCCGGCAACATCGCGTTGGTTGAACAAATGCACCTCCAGCCCTTCGCGCGCCAATTCGGCGAGCATATCGCCCTGCAGGTCGCTGTATCCGAGCACGAGGTCTGGCTCGAGAGCAAGGATCTGTTCGTGCTTGACGCTGGTGAAACCGCTGACCTTGGGCTTCTCCTTGCGTGCCTGCGGTGGGCGCACGGTGAAGCCGGAGATGCCGACAATGCGCGCCTGCTCACCCAGCAGGTACAGCGTCTCGCAGGTTTCCGTGGATAAACAGACGATGCGCTGCGGCCCTTTACTCATGCCGACTCCCATCCGTTTTCAAAAACCAGTTCGTGCAGCGGCCGCGGCTGCGTCCAGCCCTCAAGCGCCAGCATCGGTGCCGGATAGAAGGCTTTGACCGGCCCTAGGCAGAGAATCGCCACGGGCTTCGCGCCAACTGGCATGCGAAGCAGCGTCCCTAGCGCGGCTGGATCGAACAGTGAAACCCAGCCCATACCCAAGCCCTCCGCCCGCGCAGCGAGCCAGAGATTCTGGATCGCGCAAGCCAGTGACGCCAGGTCCATTTCGGGTAGCGTGCGGCGGCCAAAGATGTGCTGCTCACGGTCTTCCATCAGCGCGGCGACCAACAACTCAGCACAATCCTCGATGCCCTCGACCTTGAGCCGCATGAACTCGGCGGAACGCTCGCCGAGTGCCTCGGCCGTGCGCTGGCGCTCCTCTCCGACCAGATCGGCAATGGCCGTGCGCAACTCGGGGCGTGTAATGCGGATAAAGCGCCACGGCTGCATCAAGCCAACGCTGGGTGCCTGATGCGCGGCCTGCAGCAGCCGCGACAGCAGCTCCGGCGCCACCTCGCCACCAATGAAATGGCGCATGTCGCGGCGCTCGCCGATGGCGCGATAGACCGCGGCGCGTTCTTGCGCGCTGAAAGCATGTTCGTTCATGGCCGCAACAGCGCTGCAGCCGCTGCTGGATCAGACGGCAAGTAGAAGTGAATGTAGGACGCCGTCAGCCGCCCCTTGCGATAGACCGCTTCGGCAGTGCGCTTGTAGTTCGGGCACTCGCCACGGGCCAGTGGTTCGAGCGGCGACTCCAGCTCCGAATGATGGAACGTATGGCCGCGCAGACGCCCTTCAGGCAGTGCTACTTCCTGCAGCGCCAAAGCGGTCAGGCGCTTCTGCATGCGCGCCTCGCCAGGCAGCAGACCGAGCATTTGTGTACGTTCCCCGCCCAGATCGGTCAAACCATCAAATAGATAGAGCATGCCGCCACACTCGGCGAGAATTGGTTTACCGGCTTCGTGGTGGGCGCGTATGGCGTCGGCCATGGCTCGGTTACGCGACAAGCCGCGCAGGTGCAGCTCCGGGTAGCCCCCTGGCAGATACAAGCTATCCACGGCCGGCAGCCGGGTGAAACGCAGCGGCGAGAAGAACAGCAGCTCGGCACCCAGCGCCTGCAGCAAGTCCAGATTGGCCTGATAGAGAAAGGCAAAGGCGGCATCGCGTGCAACACCGATGCGCACGCCCTTGAGCAGCGGCTCGAGTGGCGTACTGAGCGGCGCGGCGAAGCTGACCGATGGGGGCAAATCTGTATCTGCACTCAGCGCCAAGGCATCGGCCGCAGCATCCAGACGACTGTCCAGATCGGCCAGTTCCTCGGCCTGGACCAAGCCCAGGTGCCGGCTTGGCAACTCCACCTCGGCGCTGCGCGGCAATGCACCGTACCAGCGGATCGAAGGCGGAAGACTATCGCGCAAAATATCGCCATGCCGAACACTGCCGACCCGGTTGGCCAGCACACCATCGAACGGCAAGTCTGGCTGAAAGCTGCTCATTCCGTGCGCCATGGCGCCGAAGGTCTGCGCCATGGCGGAGCCGTCGATTACTGCCATTACCGGCACGCCGAAGCGCCGGGACAGATCGGCCGCCGACGGCGAACCGTCGAATAGCCCCATCACGCCTTCGATCAGGATCAGATCAGCCTCACCCGCCGCGTCCCACAACAACCGGCACGATTCCTCCTCCCCGACCATCCGCAGATCGAGCTGATAGACCGGCCGGCCGCTGGCGCGGGCCAGGATCATCGGGTCGAGAAAGTCCGGCCCACACTTGAACACCCGCACGCGCTTGCCCTGACGGCTGTGCAGCCGCGCCAGCGCAGCGGTGACCGTAGTCTTGCCCTGTCCGGATGCGGGCGCGGCGATCAGCAGCGCTGGACAGCGTCTACTGGTCATCGCGGCCTCTCGTCGGCAGCGTAGGATAGATGACGCTTTACCAACCCACCGACCACGCTGACGGTGGACGAAATAGGCGTCATCCCCCCTACGCAACGGTCCGCGAATGCCTTGAGCGCTGGCATCAAAACTCCACTCCTCTCTGCGCCTTCACCCCGGTCTTGAACGCATGCTTGATCAGGCCCATCTCGGTAACCGTATCCGCTGCCTCGATCAAACCGGCCGGCGCGCCGCGCCCAGTGACCACCACGTGCTGCAACAGCGGCCGCGACTCGATGTCGGCGAGCACCGGCGCCAGTTCCAGATAGCCGTACTTCAGGGCGATGTTCAGCTCATCCAGTACCACCAGGCCGATCTCAGGGTCGGCAAGCAGTTCGGCCGCCACCGCCCAGGCCTCGCGGGCCTTGGCGATGTCGCGCTGCCGGTCCTGAGTTTCCCAGGTGAAGCCCTCGCCCATCACGTGGTAGCGAACCTCGTCCGGGAAGCGCCGGAAGAACGCCTCCTCGCCGGTACTGGCCGCACCTTTGATGAACTGCACCACGCCGACCTTGATGCCATGGCCGAGCGCACGCGCCACCATGCCGAAGGCCGAACTGCTCTTGCCCTTGCCGTTGCCGGTGTGCACCAGTAGGAGGCCGTACTCGTCCTGGGCTTCGGCAATCTTCTCGTCGATCAGCGCTTTCTTGCGCTGCATGCGTGCCTTGTGGCGATCATCGCGTTCGCTGGATTCGCTCATGCTCGCGCCTCATCACGCTGCTCAGCCCAGACCCGCAAGCCGACAAACAGCACCACGGCAGCACCGACATACAGCGCAAGGGTCGACAGGTAGCGCGGGTAATAGGTGGCGATGCGCTCGGCCAGCAGCGCCAGGCTCGGCTCGGGATAGCGCCCGGAGAAATAGAGGAAGCCGCCACCGGAGAACAGGTAGCAAACGAAGGCGCTCGCCATCACGCACAGCGCCAGGGTCGCCAGGCTGCTGAAATGGTCACGATGCAGACGTGCGTAGAGTCGACCGCCCAGCCACAGCGAACCGTAGGCCGGCACCAGCATCCAGTACGCCGGCGACATGCACCAGTCGCTGACACCGGCCCACTGGATGGCGGCGAAATCCAGCAGCGAAGCCTCGAGAAACAGTGCCGGAAACACCCACTTCGGCCGCACCAGCACGCCGGCGAGGAAGAACACCGCCCAGGACGCGCTCGGCAGGTTGACGCTGGCGAAGTGCTGTCCGCGGGTCATGGCCAGCAGCGCGGCAAGCGCGAGGCCAACCAGCAGCTGGTATCTCGGGGCAAGCTTGATCATTGCAGTCTCCTTCTGTGGGCGCGGGCGACATGCCTGCGCCGCGGTCTTACAGCGCCTGGTAGCGCACGGTCAGGTAAGCGGCCTGGCCGGGCTGGTTGTAGCCCTCGGCGGTTTCGTAGTCGGCATCCAGCAGGTTGGCGACGCGCGCCTGTAGGCGCCATTCGGGAGTGATGCGGTATTCGCCACGCAGGTCCAGAGTGGCGTAGCCGGACAGCTCTTTGGTGTTCGCCAGGTCGTCATAGCGCTGGCCCTCGGCGTGCAGACTGGCGCCGACGCTGAAGGCACCGAGCCGACGGTCAACGTCGAGGTTGAACAGCTGTTTTGCCCGGCGCGCCAGCTCGTTGCCGCGGTTGGCCCCGGCGGAGCGGTTCTCCGGCTCCAGCAGGCTGTAGTTGGCGTTCCAGTCCCAACCGAACAATTGGCTGCCGAGCACCAGCTCGACCCCGCGGATACGCGCTTGCTGCACGTTGGCCGGCGCGGAAATGCTGGCGTCATAGGCAATGAGGTCATCGACCACGGTGCGATAGGCATTCACCGCCCAGTGGCCCCAGCCATGCTGACCGGCAAGGCCGACCTCAAGGCTCTCGGAGGTTTCCGCTTCCAGCTCGGGGTTGCCGTAGTCGGGGTAATACAGCTCGTTGAAGGTCGGCGCCTTGAATGCCGTGCCGTAGCTGATGGTGCCACGTAGCCAGTCGGTCAGCGCATAGCCGTAACCGATGTTGCCGGTGTCGTGTTGGCCGAACTGGTCGTTGTCGTCACGACGCAGCGACAGCTGCCAGTCATGGCGACCGACCTCGCCCAGGTACTGGGTGAAGTAGCCCTTGTTGTCACGGGATTCCACGTCATAAACGGTGGAGCCATTGACCTCGTCGCGCTGGTGATCCGCCCCAACGATCAGCGTATGCCCAGTGGCGAGCTGGATATCGTTCTGCCAACCGAGCGTGTCGCGGCGGCTGTCGAAGCGTGAATAGAACTGCCCGTCCTGATAGGCGTCGGATTTGTCTTCACTGCGCCCGGCCTGCAGCGTCACCAGCCAGCGCTCCAGCGGACTGAAGCGTGCACGGGTGCCAAAAACTTTCGACACACCATCGGCATTGGCGCCGAACCCGGACGTGCGAGCCCGGTTCACGCTGTCGTAGTCGTTATGGGATTTGGCCTGCAGCAGGTTGGCGTCCAGCTCCAGACCGTTGTCGAAACGATAGCCAGCGCTCAGCGTCGCGGACAGGTTGCGATAGCCATCGGCGTCATTTTCGTAGCCGCTGGTGCCCACCGATTTGACGTTGATGCCATCAGTATCCGAACCGCTGACGCCCAGGCTGTACCAACCACGACCGTCGCCACCGGAAACACCGGCGCTACCGGTGTAGGTGTCATGGGTGCCGTAGCCGGCCGAGAAGAACGGTTTGACGCCCAGCCCTTGCCCTTTGCGGGTGAATATCTGGATCACCCCGCCGATGGCTTCCGAGCCATACAGGCTGGAGCGTGGCCCGCGCACCACCTCGATGCGCTCGATCAGTTCCAGCGGCAGATCCTGCAGGGCCGAGCCACCGGAGGTCACCGAGCCGATCTTGATGCCGTCGATCATCACCAGCACATGGTCGGACTCAGTGCCGCGCATATACAGCGAGGTGGACTTGCCCGGCCCGCCATTGTTCGCCAGCGAAACGCCGGGCACTTGCTTCAGAAGCTCGGGCAGCGAGCTCGCCTGACTACGCTCGATTCGCTCGCGGTCGATCACCGTCACTGCCGCCAGGCTTTGCCGAGCGGTCTGCGCGGTGCGCGTAGCGGTTACCACCTGCTGTTCAAGGTCGAGAGGAGCGGGCCGATGGAAAAGGAGAAGCTGCCGAGCAGCACATAGGCCGCTGGCTTGAAACGGGGCTTGCAAGTCAAGGTACAGGTCTCCGTCGTGCCCACCCGCACGACTGAAAGTCGACGAAGACAGACGAAGGAACTGCAGAAGAGAAGTGAATACCGCGAAGGGTACGCACCCGCTCAGCGCCCGCCGCACTGTCAGTGAAATGCGACAGGCCGGTCTCCGGGCTTGCGAGCGTACGCCTTGCGGCGTCCCGAAACCGCACCTTCCCATGCGCGAGCACAGTGGCTATTACGGTTTCTCGACTCGCCTACCGTTGCGGGGGCAGCGCCGGAATCTTCGTAAGAATGGACCGGCTTCCCTGTTTCACCCCCTTTTGCAGGGGGCACCTGAGGCGACGCGGAGGTTAGTCCAAGGCTGGACGTGACGCAACCGCAGGGTTGTCGCAGCGCGCCGCAATTTCCGCTTGCATCTCACCGCTTGGAACGGCGGACGCCGAAAGGCTTCGAATGCAACAATGCCCCGATCAGCCAGGACCATAACCGACGCCCATGACCAGCATCGTGCAGATTTCCGACACCCATTTCGGTACCGAACAGCCTTCCGTGGTCCAAGCCCTGGAGGACCATGTCCGCGAACACCAGGCCGATCTGCTGGTGTTTTCCGGCGACATCACCCAGCGCGCGCGCCGCGAGCAGTTCGCCAGTGCAGCCGCCTTCGTGCGCCGCGTGGAGGCTGACGGGGTGAGCGACACGCTGGTGATCCCGGGTAATCACGACATCCCGTTGTATAACGTCTTCGCGCGTCTTTTCACGCCGTACGGCAATTACCGACACCACTTCGGCGATGAGCTGGAACCGGTATTCGAGAACGAAAATACGCTGGTGATCGGGCTGAATACGACCCACCCACGGCGGCACAAGGACGGTGTAGTCACAGCGCGGCAAGTTGAGCATGTGGTACAGCGCCTGGCCAACAGCGACCCGCGCAAGATTCGCATCGTGGTGGCCCACCAGCCATTCGGCGCGATGGTACCGAGCGACCTGAGCAACCTGCAGCACGGCGCCGAACCCGCGCTGCAGCGCTGGGCCGAACATGGCCTGGACCTGGTCATGGGCGGGCACATCCATCTTCCTTACGTGCTTCCGCTGTCCAAGCAGTACGCCGGTCTGCAGCGCGAGATCTGGATGGTGCAGGCCGGCACTACGTTATCTACACGTCTACGCGGCACGTCACCCAACTCGTTCAACCGCTTGAAGTTGCATCCCGGCGAGCAAAAGAAGGTCTGCGTCGAGCGCTGGGATCTTCAGGACGGTCGCTTCGTGCTGGGCTCGCACTTCAACCTGAGCTGGTAATCCCGCGCTCGCGCAGCCGGCCGATCAACTCATCGACAGGCCGATCAGATAAACGCCGGCGAAGCCAATATTGAAGGCAATAAACAGGTAGAGCATGTGCCGCAGATAGCTGCCGAAGGTCAGCCCCGGCACCTTGCTCATGGCGACGATGCCAGACGCCGAACCGATCACCAGCAGCGAACCGCCGACGCCGACCGCATAGGTCAGTACCATCCATTCGGCAACGCCCATTTCCAGCCCGGACTTGAGCAACGCGGCGGTCAGCGGCACGTTGTCGATCGCCGCCGACATCACCCCCATCAGGTAGTTGGCCATCACCGCCGGCACCTGGTCATAGATGTGCACCAGCCCGTCGAGCACGCGGATCTCCTTGAGCATGCCCACCAGCAGCAGGATGCCGAGGAAGAAGAACAGCGTCTCGAACTCCACCTGACGCACGTACTCGAGGATCGGGTCGGAATCGTTGTCGTCACTGAAGAAGCGCGCCACCAGGAACATCACCGACAGCCCGGCGAGGAAGGTCAGCACTGGCGGAATCTGGAACAGGAAGTTGCCGATGATGGTGCTCAGAATGGTGCACAGGAAGATCAGCGCAATCGCCACATCGACGCCACGCACATCGTTGCGCTGGCCCTGCACCATCACCTCGCCCTTCATGCCGATCGACAGCATCGCTGCCAGCACCATCACCGCGATAAACGCCGGCACGGCCAGCACCAGCAGCTGGAGTATTGCCACCTTGCCAGCCAGGAAGATCATCAGCGTGGTGACGTCACCGGTGATCAGCGCGACGCCACCGGAGTTGACGGCAAACACCACCAGCGTGGCGAACTTGATGGTCTTTGCGCGATCCAGCTGGAGCGAGAGGATCAGCGTAATTGAGACCAATGTTGCGGTGATGTTGTCGGCCAGCGACGAGAACACGAAGCAGAAGGTTGCAGTGAGAAACAGCAGCGCACGCTCGCTGATTCTTCGCGGCAATACGAGATAGATCAGGTTCTCGATCATGCCCTTCTTGTTCAGATAGGCGACGAAGGTCATCGCCGCCACCAGGAATATCCACAATCCCGCGATTTCCGCGATGTTCTCGTTGAGGCTCTCCAGCACCGTTTCCCGCGCCTCGCCCGCCGGGGCGAAGATGAACAGCAGCAGCCAGGCCAGGGTGCCGAAGAACAGCGTGACCTTGGCCTTGTTTACATGGGTTATTTCTTCGAGCACGACACCAAGCAGTGCCGCCACCGCCAGTGCGATCAGCACGTACGTCAGCAATACAGGCATAACTCACCTAATGGGGAACTAAGGAAAGGGACTTGTGCACAGCGGGCTGCACACGGAGGGAAAATTGGGCAGCGCATGGTAGCCAAACACCGAGGCGAGCGAAATCACCGCATGTCAAACGGAGACTATTTCAGAATGTTTTGCGAGTGAAAGGAGGCAGTTGGCAGACTGCAGCAGGGCCCAGCCTAGGGATTGCTGGCCAAGCGCTCGTGGTCGAGGACTCGCTTGGCGCCCAGGTAGTTCTTCTGCCAATAGCTGGCGGTCAGGCTGTCCAAACGTACCGTGCCGCCGGAAGACGGTGCATGGACGAAGCGATCCTCGCCAACGTAGATGCCTGCATGGCTGACACGACGGCCACCGCTGGTAGCGAAGAACACCAGATCACCTGGCTGTAGTGCATGGCGACGTACGGCAGGGCCGCGCAAATCACTCATTTCCCGGGTGGTGCGAGGCAGGCTGATGCCAGCAGCGCCACGGTAGACGTAGCCAATCAGGCCGCTGCAATCGAATCCGCTGTCAGGCGTATTGCCACCCCAGCGATAGGGCGTACCGACCAGGCCGAGCGCGCTGAACAGTACATCCTCGGCAACACCGGGTACGGGGTGAGAAGTAGTGGGTTCCTGAACGACTGGCGGTGCCGATGGCTGGCCGGCACAGGCGGCCAGCAGCGCGAAGAGAACGACAAGCGTGAGACGGGCCAGGTAATGCATCGCAGAGCGGTCCAGGCAAATGAGCCATCACTCTGCCGGCATGTGGGGCCAGACGCAACCCCCACAAGTCGTCAACTCAGCGTTGAGCCGTGTGCGGCTCCAGATCGGTGGCCAGTGCCAGGACGCGCTTGGCTTCCATGTAGCTGGCGCGCCAGTACTTGTCATCCAGGCTGTCGACCCGAACGCCACCGCTGCGGCTGCTGGAAGCGTGGATGAACTGGTCATCACCGATATAGATGCCGGCATGGCTCACGCGGCCACGACCACGATTATTGAAGAACACCACGTCACCAGGCTCCAGCTCGGTGCGCTTGACCACAGGCGCGTCGAGATTGATCAGTTCGCGGGTAGAACGCGGCAGGTCGAGACCGGCCTCCTTGCGGAACAGAAAGCCAACGAAGCCGCTGCAATCGAAACCGCTCTTCACCGAGCTGCCACCGTAGCGATACGGGGTACCGACCAGGGTAAAGCCGCGCTCGAGGATACTGTCGGCCAGCTGCGGCAGCTGGTAATCCTGCTCGTCGGTAAGCTCGGCCAGCGACTCATCCTCACTCTTTTCGAACGAGGCGAAATCGAATCCGGCCAGGGGATGATTGTGCGACAGCCGAGGCGGTGTGATCTGCTGCTCGGTCTGTACGGGCTGTCCGGCACAAGCCGTCAGCAGGGCGATAAGTGCAAGAGGCACGAGGGGTGCGAAGCGTTGGCGCATGGGCACAGCCGTGTCGGTGATTTCAAAGTGCCCGCGACTATGCCCTCTATCGCTTCGATGATCAAATTCAATCAGACGAAATGTGACGGATTAACTGCGACAAAACGTCTGCGGCCCTTTCCTGCAGAAGCACGTCCGCCAGCGGGCTGATCTCGGTGGGTTGCAGATTCACCTCGACGACGGAGCCGCCGGCCTGACGCACCCGCCATACCGGCTCTAGGATGTAGCCGAAGCTGGCAGTGGTTCCAACCACCAGCACGGCGTCGAAGCCGACCTGCACCTGTTGCTTCAACGCAGTGAGGGCCGATTCCGGCAGCATCTCCTCGAACAGCACCACGGCGGGACGCAGCACCCCGCTGCAAATCAGGCAGCGCGGCGGCAATGGCTGATCCAGCAGAGAAGGCAGTGGACGTCCGTCGACCTTGCCGCACCCCAGGCACGACAGCGGCGCTAGCTGACCGTGAATCTCGATCAAGCGATCGGGCGGACTACCGGCTCGGCGGTGGAAGCCATCGATGTTCTGCGTGAGCACCCAGGCCCCCGGCTTGCGCCGCTGCAGCTCGGCGATGGCGAAGTGGCCGGCATTGGGTTCGGCCTGCAGGCAGGCCCGGCCGATTTCGGCCAGGTACTTCCAGCACAACGCCGGATCACGCCGCAGCGTCGGCCCGGATAGCACCACCTCGATCGGCAGGCCGTCTTCGGTTTCGCCGTTATAGAGTCCGCCGAGGCCACGATAGGTGGGCAGCCCGGAATCGGCCGACAGCCCTGCCCCGGTGATAATCAGAATGCGCTCGGCGCCGGTTAGCGCCTGAGCGGCCTTGTCGATATCCATGCGTCGCGAACCCCTTTCGGTGGCACTCCCCCGATCATGCGGGGAACCGATGGCCGCGTCGCGACCACGGCCATCAGCCTACGAATCGCCGTGCCTGACTGTAAAGGTGTTCGCCCCCGCTCAGGCCAGCTGGGCCTGGAACAGCACCGCGTAGCCCAACGCGCACAACAGCCATGCTGGCAGCGGGCCGAGCAGCCAGCGCCAGCCCCACCATTGAGGCACGAAGCCGACGCCATGCACGAAGCCGGCGGAAATACCCCACATCACCAGCATCAGCTGCGGGTGACTGTAGCCGCCCTGCCCGTCCAGCATCGCCGCTGGATGGATCAGCAGCACCAGCGCCAGCGGCGAAGCCAGCAGCAGGGAAAGTACGCGACTGGCCGGCCCATAACTGAGCCCGTGCAGGACGCCGCTCACGGCTCGGCGTCCATATCCTGCGTGGCTTCCAGCCACAGCGCGTTGATGATGCCGAAGCTGCAGGCCAGCAGCACGCCGAGAATCCAGGTGAAGTACCACATAGTCGTCTCTCCTTGGCGGGCGGGCGCGGCGGCCCGCCCGCGCGGTCAGTACAGCCCGTGGGGGTTGGCTTCGATGGTTTTCTGGGTGAGCCGGCCCCACATGCGCACGTAGCTCCATAGCGTGTAGCAGAGGATCAGCGGCACGAAGATGCACGCCACGACAAACATGATGCCCAGCGTCTTCTGGCTCGATACCGCATCCCAGATGGTCAGGCTCGAGGCCGGATCGAGGCTCGACGGGAAGACGAAGGGAAACAGCGCAAAGCCTGCGGTACAGATGCTGCCGACGATCATCAGACTGGTTCCGACGAAGCTCGTCCCACCGCTGTTGCGACTGGAACCGAGCAGCGCCAGCAACGCCCCGAGGATGCCCGCCGCCGGCGCGATCAGGGTGACCGGATAGCGGCCGTAGTTGGCCAGCCAGCCGATATTGTCCTGGGCCACCTGCTTATCCAGCAGGGGATTGAGCGCTGCCCCCGGATCGGTCACTGACAGCTGGGTGAAGCCCTGGACACCCAGCATCAGCCACAACCCAGCGGCAACAAAGCCGAACAGGAACACCAGCACGCACAGGCGCGTGGCCTGCCGCGAGCGCTCGGCCAGCGCGCCGTCGGTGCGCAGCATGAGCCAGGCGCCGCCGTGAGCGCTGAGCATGCTCAGGCTGACGATGCCGCAGAGCAGCGCGAACGGGTTGAGCAGCGCGAAGAACGAGCCCTGGTAGGTCGAGCGCATCAGCTCGTCGAGCTGGAACGGCAGGCCAAGGAACAGGTTGCCGAAGGCCACGCCGAACACCAGCGCCGGCACCGCACCGCCGACGAACAAGGCCCAGTCCCAGGCGCTGCGCCAGCGCGGATCTTCCACCTTGCTGCGGTAGTCGAACCCCACCGGCCGGCAGAACAGCGCGAACAGCACCAGCAGCATCGCCCAGTACAAGCCGGAAAAAGCGACCGCATAGACCATCGGCCAGGCGGCGAACAGCGCGCCGCCAGCGGTGATGAACCACACCTGGTTGCCATCCCAGTGCGGCGCAATGGTGTTGATCGCCACGCGTCGCTCGTTGTCGGTCTTGCCGACGAAGGGCATCAGCGCCATGGCGCCCATGTCGAAGCCATCGGTCAAGGCGAAGCCGATCAGCAACACGCCGATCAACACCCACCAGATGAGCTTGAGCACTTCGTAATCGAACATTTCGTATCCCCCTCAGACGCTGCCGGGCTGGGAAGTCAGGCCACTCGGCTGCGCCGGCGCCACCAGTGCTTCACGCACGTTCCGCTCGAAGTGATAACGACCGGTGTGCAGGCTGCTCGGCCCTAGGCGGGCGAAGCGGACCATCAGGAACATCTCGATCACCAGCAGCAGGCTGTAGAAGGCCACCAGGGCGATCAGCGAGCCCCAGATATCACCGGCTGCCAGCGTCGAGGTGGACAGATGGGTCGGCAGCACCTCGGCGATCGACCAGGGCTGGCGGCCGTGCTCGGCGACATACCAGCCGGTCTGCGCCGCGATCCATGGCAGCGGCAGGCTGAACAGCGCGAATCTAAGCAACCAGGGCTTGGTCTCGGCATTGCGCTTGATCGAGGCCCAGCTCGCCAGGGCGAACAGCAGCAGCATCAGAAAGCCGGCGGCAACCATCACGCGGAAGGTCCAGAACAGGCTGAACACGTCGGGGATGGTGTCGAGCGCCGCCTGCTTGATCTGCGCATCGGTGGCATCCACCACGTTGGCGGTGTACTTCTTCAGCAGCAGGCCGTAGCCGAGGTCCTGCTTGACCTCGTTGAAGGCGGCAATGGCTTCGGCCGACTTGTCGCCGCTACGCAGCACCTGCAGGCGCTCGTAGGCGAGCATGCCGTTGCGGATGCGCAACTCGTGTTCGGCAACCAGCTGTTTGATCCCCTTGACCTCCTCATCCACCGAACGGGTGGCGATCAGCCCCAGCACGTAAGGGATCTTCACCTCGTAGTCGGTGCGCATCTCGTCCTGATTGGGCAGGCCGAACAGGGTGAAGCCTGCCGGCGCCGGATGGGTGTCCCACTCGGCCTCAATGGCCGCCAGCTTGACCTTCTGCACGTCACCAATCTCGTAGCCGGATTCGTCGCCAAGAATGATCACCGAGATCGTCGACGCCAGGCCGAACACCGCGGCGATGGCGAACGAACGGCGGGCAAAGCCCAGGTCGCGCTTCTTCAATAGATAGAAGGAAGAAATCGCCAGCACGAAAATTGCCCCGGTGACATAACCCGCGGACACGGTATGGACGAACTTGACCTGCGCCACCGGGTTGAACAGCAGCGCTCCGAAGTCCACCAGCTCCATGCGCATGGTCTCGAAGTTGAACTCAGAGCCCACCGGGTTCTGCATCCAGCCATTAGCGATGAGGATCCAGAGCGCCGAGAGATTCGAGCCCAGCGCCACCAGCCAGGTTACGGCCAGGTGCTGCACCTTGCTGAGCCGGTCCCAGCCGAAGAAGAACAGGCCGATGAAGGTGGACTCGAGGAAGAACGCCATCAACCCCTCGATGGCCAGCGGCGCGCCGAAGATGTCGCCGACGTAGTGGCTGTAGTAGGCCCAGTTGGTACCGAACTGAAATTCCATGGTCAGTCCGGTGGTGACGCCCAGGGCGAAGTTGATGCCGAACAGCTTGCCCCAGAACTTGGTCATGTCCTGATAGACCTGCTTGCCGGTCATCACGTAGACCGATTCCATGATCGCCAGCAGGAACGCCAGCCCCAGGGTCAACGGCACGAAGAGAAAGTGATACATCGCCGTCATGGCGAACTGCAGGCGTGATAGATCGACAACGCTTTCCGAGATCATCTCGGCCCTCCCTCGGGGATCGAACCCCGCGAATCAAGCAAATGGTCGGCAACGCGCACCGAACCGTTCTCGGGAATGCTGGGAGCATCGAACCAGACGTTTTTTATGATCATGAGGATCGCGACCTTGGCCAGCACTACCAGCACGACGTCTCGCCTGAGCGATGACTTGAACATGCCTACCTCCTTGCGTGACCGCCCGAGCGCCTGGCGCTCCGGCAGCATGTTGCGATTGAAGGCCCCCTTGGGGTGGGGGCCGACATCCAGGCGCGACGCCTGGACTCAATCGCGAAGCCCCGAACCACCCGTGGAAGCTGCTCTGGTTCGAGGCAGACAAAGTGTCCGGCGCACCCTGCAAGCGGACAACTGCGACAGCCTGCCCCACCCGCTCGGGCCGCCCCGTGCTGCGGCGGCGCTGCGCTCGCAATAGCCGGCAACACCGGCAAGCGACGGCGGGGCAGGCACGACAAGATCGCCAGACTGTGGCGGTCTGTCGCAGTCATGGCACGCGCAACCAGCGGCGAAATCCGTTGCCGGCCGTACTCGACAGCGGGCTCCAGGCGAAGTCCCAGGGCGCTGGCGGCAGCTCTTCCGCCTCGGCGGCGAGCGGGCGTGCACCCTGGCGAATCCGCGGCTTCCAGTCGAATACATGCTCACTGCTGCCGCGCCAGCCGAGCACGATGCCGATTGCCGGGCTGTCATCGCTGGCAACCCAACGCGCCGCGGCGGCGAGCATCATGGCCTCGATCTGCTCCGGCTCGACCAGCTCGCGGTAGTCGGAAGCCAGCAACCAGCGACAGACGCCGAGGTGGAAGGTCCAGTCCAGCGCCAGCTGGCAGCCGTAGGCCCAGGTCATGAACTGACGAAAAATCTCCAGTCCCTCTGGCGGGTCAAGCTTGAGCAGCCGCGGGCAGACATCGAACAGCGCATGCCAGTACGGCAGCAACTTGGCGTCCAGATGCACGAAGCTGCGGGCGTTGCTGGGGTAGTCGGGAAAAGGCAGCCGATAGCTCACGCGGCTATCGGCGCGGGTGAATCGTTCCATCATGGTCATGGTGAAATCCCCTGAATCGACTGGGCCGTCGGAAGGCTCCGACAGGTAGCCGTCTCGTCCGCTGCTACGGGCGGAAGGACGGCGAATCACGTCAATCAGGAAATATCAGGGTGCACGCGGATTCAGTGCCGGCCAGTGGTGGCGCGGGCCGTGACGCTCAATCGGTGGTAGCGGGGTTGCACCTGTCGCGCGCCGCCCCAGCCAGGCCAAGGCGAACAGTGCGACGATGGCGAGGAAAACCGAACTGCACAGAGGGCAGTCGAGGGCATGCTGCGACAGGTCATGTAAATCGGAGGGGAGCGCGCCGAGGCCGGTGCCGCCATCGTCGCCGGTGATGCAGAAGGCGTCCTGCCCCATGGCCAGTCCGAAGCCCACATGGGTGGCGTGGTTCAGACTGCAGACAAAGGCATTGAGCAGGATGCAGGTGAAGAGCACCCATACGATCTGCGCACGCTTGTCTTTGACGATGGTCATGTTTCGACTTTACACCGCGCGCCTGAGCACGGCCCTGCGCTAAAGCGTCGCAGCCTCGTCAGTGGTTGACGGTGAACGCCAGCATCGCTGAGAGCTGACACAGCGGACGGCCGCTTTCCGCCTGCCACTGGTTGAATGCGGCCTGCACCGCGGCCTGATCGCGCTGACTGCTCGGCACCTTGTCGACGATTTCCTGCGCCTTGAGCGCGGCTACCACGTCATTGCTGGGCACGAAGGTGTCTTTGCCGGCCATACGCAACAGGCGCGGCGCCGACAGGCCACCGAGCTGGCTGCCGTGCCTGGTCAAGTAACGCCACAGGCCGACGATGTCGCTGCTCGGCCAATCGGCCAGCAGGTTGCCGAAGCTGCCCCTTTCCTTGGCTACGTCGAGCACGAACTGCGCGTTGCGCGGCACGCTCTTGAGCTTGCCGAGATGACGGATCAGTCGGGTGTCCTGCATCAGTCGCTCGATGTGCTCGCCGCCCATCAGTACGACTTTCTCCGGGTCGAAACCGAAGAACGCCTGCTCGAAGGCCGGCCACTTGGCATCCACCAAGCTGTGCTTGAGGCCGGCGCGGAAGATGCGCAGACTGATCAGCGAGAGGTAGCGGTCATCCGAAACGCTGCGCAGTTGGTCGGCGCTGTGGGGCCGCGGCAGACGGGCCTCCAGCGCCGCGGCCGAGCCGAAGCGGTTGAGGCAGTATTCGTGCAGCCATTTGTAGTCTTGCATGGTTCAGATCCGATGGTGACGGCAGCGGCACAGGGTGCCGGTGACGAGCCGGCCTCGCAAGTCCGCCGCCATCAACGCAGCTGGGCGGCAGCGGTCAGGTGGCGTTCGCGCAGGCTGGTCTGAACGAATGTTCGCGGGCAAGCCCGCTTCCACTGTGAAGCCGGCGCAAACCGGGTGACACCGCTTGGTACGCGTCCCATTGCCCTGACACCAGGCGCGCAGACGGTGGACAAGCTTCGCGTTGTCCACCCTACGAGCAGAACGTCTTTCTGCGTGCGAGCCGGCTCAGACGTGCAGCGGGCTCCCGGTATCAGCCGCGCAGCCGCTGCGCCGCCTGACGCAGCATTTCCTCGGTCGCCGTCCAACCCAGGCAGCCGTCGGTGATCGACACGCCGTAGCGCAATTCACCGGAGAGCGGCTGGCAGCCATCGAACAGGTGGCTCTCCAGCATTACGCCACGCAGGCTTATGTCGCCGGCCAGGCGCTGCTCGATCACCGACTCCAGCACCGCGGGCTGGCGCAGTGGGTTCTTGCCGCTGTTGGCGTGACTGCAATCCACCATGATGCGCGGAGCAATGCCCTGCTTTTCCAGCGTGCTACGAGCAGCAGCGACACTGGTCGCGTCGTAGTTGGGTGCGCCGTGACCGCCACGCAGCACCAGATGGGTATCCGGATTGCCGCGGGTCTGCAGCAGGGCGGGATGGCCGAGATCGTCGATGCCGAAGTGCTGATGCGGATGTTCCGCTGAGCGCATGGCATCGCAGGCGATGCCCAGACTGCCATCGGTGCCATTCTTGAAGCCCACCGGCAGGTCCAGCCCGCTGACCAGCTCGCGATGGATCTGCGACTCGCTGGTGCGCGCGCCAATCGCGGCCCAGCCCAGCAGATCGTCGAAGTACCCGGCAGCCAGTGGCTGCAGCAGTTCGGTGGCGATCGGCAGACCAGTTTCGAGAATATCCAGCATCAGGCGGCGCGACAGGTGCAGCCCCTCGGCCATGTTGCCGCTGCCGTCCAGATGCGGGTCGTAGACCAGGCCTTTCCAGCCGACGGTGGTACGCGGCTTTTCCACATAGGCGCGCATCACCAGCAGCAGCTGGTCGCTGACTTCGTGCACGAGCGCAGCCAGACGCTCAGCGTACTCGAGCCCGGCGGCAGTATCGTGCAGGGAACAGGGCCCGACGACGACCAGTAGGCGCGTATCGCGGCCGTCGAGCACGGCGCGGATGGCGTTGCGGTCGTTATCGATGCGTGCGGCAAGGGCGTCATTCAAGGGCAGACGCTGGCGCAATACGGCGGGGCTGGGCAGCGGCTGTGCGCTGCGGCGAGCAATGGAGGCTTCAGCGGTGGCGACGGGTTGCTTGGCAAGTACGGTGGCGGATGCATTCATGATCTGGCGGTTCCTTCTGCCGGCGCGGGTGGTCCGCGGCGGCGCTAGTCGGGTGTTCGTTCGCGTGCTTTGTGTTCGGCGTCGAAGCGGCTAAATCGCCAGTCGTAGCGGTAATAACGGTCGGTGCGGTAAGTGGTCATAGCGTGCTCCTCGTTGCGTTGGGCCATCGAGTGGCCGAAAAAACAAAACCCCCGGTCGGGTGGCCGACCGGGGGTTCGAAAACTGCTCTGGTGGCGACCCTGCTTGCTAGGGCGCCTGTGGGGTATCAGGCGCGCCTGTGGCTAAACCAATACCCAAAGTAATAACCAGCGGCGGCAACCTGCTGCCCACGAACGACCACAGTGCGAATGGCACAGGCATCGACAACGTTGAGGGCTACAGGGTTCAGGGACATGCTGATCTCCAGAAGATGGCCGAACCATACTCCGCAAGACATGCTGCTTTCAACCCGCATGGCGAAAAAGCTCGTTGGGTGGGCTTCCGCCGAGGCGATGCGGTGGATGACGATGGCGGACTGAGCAAGCACGCCCTGCGGAAACCGCGAGCGCGACCTACAGGCTCATCACATCAACGAAGCGCGGCGTGGCGTCGTTGTCGATGCGCAGGCTCTTGAAGTCGAACAGGCTGCGGTCGGCCAGCTGCGAAGGCACCACGTTCTGCAGCGCGCGGAACATGATCTCGGTGCGCCCCGGCGACTTGCGCTCCCACTCCTGCAGCATTTCCTTGACCACCTGGCGCTGCAGGTTCTCCTGCGAGCCGCAGAGGTTGCACGGGATGATAGGGAACTCCTTCATCTTCGAGTACGCCTCGATGTCCGCCTCATTGCAGTAGGCCAGCGGGCGAATCACCACATTGCGTCCATCGTCGGAGAGCAGCTTGGGCGGCATGGCCTTCAACGTACCGCCGTAGAACATGTTGAGGAAAAAGGTTTCCAGAATGTCGTCGCGATGGTGACCGAGGGCCATCTTGGTCGCGCCGATCTCGTCGGC
>Ga0189292_10206_pt1 | contig 26825 bp, 22 predicted proteins | sample UW1oraminimetaG_FD_130317 | JGI IMG/M metagenome (GOLD analysis project Ga0189292, IMG submission 130317) | Marine microbial communities from the Costa Rica Dome - UW179A-orange mini metaG | ecosystem: Environmental > Aquatic > Marine > Oceanic > Photic zone | place: Costa Rica: the Eastern...
CCGATCTCGGTGCGCAACCAGCCGAAAGCGTATTCACCCTTGATATGAACGGTAGCGCCCTTGATACCAGCAACCTCCCCCTCGGACAGTTCGACGATCTCGGCACTGAAACCGCGTTTGTCGGCCCAGCGCAGGTACATGCGCAATAGGATGTTGGCCCAGTCCTGCGCCTCGGTGCCGCCGGAACCGGCCTGGATGTCCAGGTAGCAGTTATTCGGGTCCATCTCGTGGCTGAACATGCGGCGGAATTCCAGCTTTTCGAGGATGCCGCGCAGGCGATCCAGCTCGGCGGCCACATCGTCCACGGCGCCCTGGTCATCCTCTTCGACCGCCATGTCGAGCAGATCGCGGGAATCGGCCAAGCCTCCATCGAGGTCATCGATGGTTTCGACGATCTGCGCCAGCGTGGCGCGCTCACGGCCCAGATTCTGGGCGTATTCGGGATTGTTCCAGACGTTCGGGTCTTCGAGTTCGCGGTTTACTTCGACGAGGCGATCATGCTTCTGATCGTAGTCAAAGATACCCCCGAATTGACAGGGTGCGCTCGGACAGGTCCTTGATGCTGTTGAGGATCGGGTTGATTTCCATAAGTAGGCAGCTCTCAATCGGACGGTGCGAAAAGCCGGCGATTATAGCGCAGCTGACCGCGAGTGACAGCCCAAGCAGGACCGCCACTATGGTGAATGTCAAGCAGATTGACCAGCACGATACGAAAGCGCGAAATGCAGACCATCACCTCTGACTTTCAGCCGGAAACGCCGCGCACCTGGCTTTCCAGTTCCGCCTTTAGCTGAGGATCAAGCTTTAGTTGCCGGCCCAGTTCATCCAGGTAGGCGCGCTCCATGAACTGCTCCTCGTCGACCATCAGCACGCTGGCCAGATACATTTCCGATGCCATCTCAGGGGTGGTGGCAGCCGCCGCGACATCGACCGGATCCAGTGGCTTGTTCAACTCCGCCTCGAGCCAATGCTGCAACTCTGGATCATCGGTAAGCTGAGCCACTTCGGCTTCGATCATCTTGCGTTCCTGATCGTCGACATGACCGTCCGCCTTCGCCGCCGCCACCAGCGCCTTGAGGATGGCTCTGCTGTGTTCCTCAACCTGATCGGGCGGTAGCCGATCTACCGTCTTGGGTTCAGGCTGAGAAGCGCTTGACTGACCCGCCACTTCTTGCTGTGCCTGCCAGTTGCCATAGGCTTTATAGGCAAGTACGCCAAGTGCTGCGAGACCACCATAGGTGACGGCCTTGGCACCCATCCGGCGCCCACTCCGACTTGCCAGCAGCATGCCGAGCGCCCCGGTCGCCAACGCACCTTTTCCGCCACTGCCGCCACCAAGAATGCTGCCAAGCGGGCCGCCGACACCTGAGAGCATATCGCCGAGAGAGCCCCCGCCTTTCGAGGGTGTCGAGTGCGACCCCGAAGCTTGCTGCTTTTGCAAAAGGTCCTGGCCGGACTTGAGCAGTTGATCGAGAAGGCCACTGGTTTTCATTGAAGTCCCCATACGGATTTATTCAGGTTTGAACGAGCGAGCACTCAGTCAGACGGCTCGGACATCTGGCGAATAGGCGTATCGCGATGCGCGGCACGCACGTATTGCGCCGGCCAGGCCACGGAACTGTCGCGCAGGTCCTCGGCGGCATGCAGCGGCCAGTACGGATCACGCAGCAGTTCGCGGGCGAGCAGTATCAGGTCGGCCTGGCCGGTGCGCAGTATGTGTTCGGCCTGCACCGCCTCGGTGATCATGCCGACCGTGCCGGTGGCAATGCCCGCCTCCTTGCGCACGCGTTCGGCGAATTGGGTCTGGTAGCCCGGCCCGACCGGGATGTCGGCGTTGGCCGCGGTGCCGCCAGACGACACATCGATCAGATCGACGCCAATGTCCCTGAGCCGCCGCGCGAGCTCGACGGTTTCGTCGGCGTTCCAACCGTCATCGACCCAGTCGGTAGCCGAGAGGCGGACGAACAGCGGCAACTGCTCGGGCCAGACCTCGCGAACAGCCGCCGTAACCTCCAGCAGCAAGCGGATACGGTTGTCGAACGAACCGCCATAACGATCCTGGCGCTGATTGGACAGCGGCGAAAGAAACTGATGCAGCAAGTAGCCGTGGGCCGCATGTACCTCCGCGACCTTGAAGCCGGCCGCCAATGAGCGCTCGGCCGCCTCGACGAACGCCTGCACGATGCCCGCGATACCGGCGTCGTCCAGCGCCGTCGGCACTGCATGCTCCGGCGAGAAGGCAATGCTCGAAGGGCCAATCGGGGTCCAGCCGCCGGCAGCGATCGGCACACTGCCATGCTTGCCGAGCCAGGGGCGCCAGGTGCTCGCCTTGCGCCCGGCGTGGGCCAACTGCACGCCGGCGAACGCACCCTGCGCCTCGATAAAGCGGGTGATCCGCCGCAATGGCTCGACATGCTCGTCGGACCAGATACCCAGGTCGTCCGGCGAAATACGCCCTTCCGGACTGACCGCCGTCGCCTCAATGATCACCAGCCCGGCGCCACCGACGGCTCGACTGCCCAGATGCACCAGGTGCCAGTCGTTGGCCATCCCGGCCTTCGCCGAATACTGGCACATGGGCGATACGGCAATCCGGTTGGGCAGTTTGAGCTGGCGAAGGGTAAGCGGCTGGAAAAGCTGGGACATGACGGCCTCTACTGTCGTGGATGCAAATTGGACATCCATCAGTAGAGACCGTTTCCAGGGTCATGCCCAGTTCGGAACTGGCGAAGCGGCGTTCAGGCGGCGCTGACCTGCACCGACACACCGTTGAGCGCCGCGTTGCCGGAGACGTCCAGCTCACGCTCATCGGTCAGGTCATTGCTGCTGACGCCCGGCTGCTGCCGCGCGATATCCATTTGCACGCCAGGACGGGCGTGCCCCCAGCCATGGGGCAGGCTGACCACGCCGGGCATCATTTCCTCGCTGGCCAGCGCCTCCACCTCGACCACGCCGACCCGCGAATGCACGCGCACCCGCTGACCATCCTGCAAAGTCCGAGCAGCCATGTCCGCAGGATTCATCAGCAGCTGATGACGCGGTTTGCCCTTCACCAGTCGCTGGTAGTTGTGCATCCAGGAATTGTTGCTGCGTACATGGCGACGGCCAATCAGCAACAGCTCGTCGACACCCGCCTGAGGCTGCGTGGCGAAACGCTGCAGATCGTCCAGCATCAGCGCCGGCGCGGCCTGGATGCGCTGGTTCGGCGTTTTCAGGCGCCGCGCCAGATTCGGCTTGAGCGGCCCTAGATCCAGCCCGTGGGGATAATCCTCCAGGGCGGCCAGGCTTAGCTTGCGCTCGGACTTGTCGCCGTATGGCCCATGGCGCAGCGCCAGGTCCATCATCTGCTGCGGCGGCATGGTCGGCTTGAGCTCGACACCCGCCCGCGTGGCGTAGGCCTTGGCCAGCCCGATGAAGATTTCCCAGTCGTGCAGTGCACCCTCGGGTTTGGGCAGTACCGGCTGGTTAAAGCGGGTAACGTTGCGCACGGCAAGCAGATTGAATGTCGCGTCGTAATGATCGTGCTCCAGCGGCGCGGTGGGCGGCAGGATGAGGTCGGCGTAGCGGGTCGTCTCGTTGATGTAGAAGTCGACGCTGAGCATGAACTCCAGCCCATCCAGCGCCTGCTCCAGCTTGCGCCCGTTGGGCGTTGAGAGCACCGGATTGCCGGCCACGGTAATCAGTGCACGCACCTGCCCTTCCCCGGGCTCGAGCATCTCCTCGGCCAGTGCCGCTACCGGCAGTTCGCCGCCGTACTCAGGCAACTGCGAAACCCGGCTGTGCCAGACGGCAAAATGTCCACCGGTGGTGGTCTCCACCAGATCCACCGCCGGCTCGGTGCACAATGCGCCGCCGACCCGATCGAGATTGCCGGTGACCAGGTTGATCAGCTGCACCAGCCACTGGCAGAGCGTGCCGAAGGCCTGGGTCGAAACGCCCATGCGTCCGTAGCAGACCGCCTTGTCCGCCGCCGCGAAATCCCGCGCCAGTTGACGGATCTGCTCGGCCGGAACACCGCAACGGGCGCTCATCGCTTCGGCGCTGAAGGCGGCGATTGCCGTGCGCACCTCCTCGATGCCTTCCAGCGGGAGTTCGGTGGTACGCGTCAGGCCTTCCTCGAACAGGGTGTTGAGCAGGCCGAACAGCAGCGCGGCGTCCTGTCCGGGGCGCACGAACAGGTGTTGATCGGCGATGGCCGCGGTTTCGCTGCGCCGCGGGTCGACCACCACCAGCTTGCCGCCGCGGGCACGGATCGCCTTCAACCGCTTCTCTACGTCGGGCACGGTCATGATGCTGCCATTGGAGGCCAGCGGGTTGCCGCCGAGGATCAGCATGAAATCGGTGTGATCGATGTCCGGCACCGGCAATAGCAGGCCGTGGCCGTACATCAGATGGCTGGTCAGGTGATGCGGCAGCTGATCGACCGAGGTCGCGGAAAAGCGGTTGCGCGTTTTCAACAGGCCGAGGAAATAGTTGCTGTGGGTCATCAGCCCGTAGTTGTGCACGCTCGGGTTGCCCTGGTAGATGGCCACGGCATTAGCGCCGTGGCGCTCGCGGATCTCAACAAGGCGCTCGGCGATCAGTTCGTAGGCCTCCTCCCAGCTGATCGCCTGCCACTCATCACCGCAGCGACGCATCGGGTGGCGCAGCCGGTCAGGATCGTTCTGGATGTCCTGCAAGGCGACAGCCTTGGGACAGATATGGCCGCGACTGAAGCTGTCGAGGGGGTCGCCCTTGATCGAGAGGATTCGCTCGCCTTCGGTCTGGATAGTCAGACCACAGATGGCTTCGCACAGGTGACAGGCACGGTGATGGACGGTCGTGTCGCTCATTTCGGATTCCCGCATGGCGCTGTTGTTGTCCAGCCACTCTAGGCGCCATGGCAGCGGGCAACAATCAGACGTCTTGACGGGGAATGGCGCTGGATTCAGCCGGCCTATCATCGGCCGGCGAAGAGCCGGTCAGCGCGGAGCGATATGCGCCACCATCAGCTGCACGCTTTCCTGGCCGCGGTACTCGTTGACGTCCAGCTTGTAGGCCAGCTCGGCCCAACGCACTGTCGGGTTCGGCCAAATCTCGCGATCGATGTTGAAGGCGATGCCATCGAGGGTCAGCGAGCCGCATTCGCTCTTCAGCACAAGCTTGAGATGGCGCTCGCCGACGATGCGCTGCTGCACCAACTGGAACACACCGTGGAACATCGGCTCGGGAAAATGCTGGCCCCAGGGCCCGGCGTTGCGCAGCGCGCGGGCCAGTTCCAGGTGGAACTCCTCAACGCTGAGCTGGCCATCGGTGAGCAGCCGGCCGGTGAGATCGTCCTCGCACAGCTGGCGACGCACTTCGGCGTCGAACGCAGCGGCAAAGGCGCCAAAATTGGCTTGCGGCAACGATAGCCCGGCCGCCATGGCGTGCCCGCCGAACTTGCTGATCAGGCCGGGATGCTTGGCGGCGACCGCATCCAGCGCATCGCGGATATGAAAGCCCGGCACCGAGCGCGCCGAGCCCTTGAGCAGGCCATCGCCTGCATCGGCGAAGGCAATGGTCGGGCGGTGGTAGCGCTCCTTCAGGCGCGAAGCCAGGATGCCGATCACGCCCTGGTGCCAGTCCGCCTCGAGCAGACACAGGCCGAACGGCAAGTCCTCCAGCGGCAGATCCTTGAGCTGCGCCAGCGCCTCGCGCTGCATGCCCTGCTCGATGCTCTTGCGGTCCTGATTGAGCTGATCGAGCTGGGTCGCCATGTCCCGTGCCAGGGCCTCGTCCTCGCAGAGCAGGCATTCGATGCCCAGCGACATGTCATCCAGCCGCCCGGCCGCGTTCAATCGCGGCCCGAGAATGAAGCCAAGGTCGGTGGAGGTGATGCGCCGATGGTCGCGCCCGGCGACCTCAAGGATCGCCCGCAGGCCCGCCCTCGCCCGCCCGGCGCGAATCCGCGCCAAGCCCTGATGCACCAGAATGCGGTTGTTGGCATCCAGCGGCACCACATCAGCGACGCTGCCCAGCGCCACCAGATCGAGCAGCTCGGCCAGGTTCGGCTCAGCCCAGCCCTGACGGACGAACCAGTCCAGCTCACGCAGGCGAGCGCGCAACGCCAGCAGCACATAGAAGATAACGCCGACCCCGGCGATGCACTTGCTGGGAAAGGCGCACTCAGGCTGATTGGGGTTGACGATGGCATCCGCCGCCGGCAGTTCGTGGCCCGGCAGGTGATGGTCGGTCACCAGCACCTTCAGCCCCGCCGCCTTTGCCGCCGCCACACCGTCGACGCTGGAAATCCCGTTGTCCACGGTCACCAGCAGATCGGGCTCGCGCTGCAAGGCAACGGCAACGATTTCAGGGGTCAGACCGTACCCGTACTCGAAGCGATTGGGCACCAGGTAATCGACGTGGGCAGCGCCAAGCTGTCGCAGGCCGAGCACGCCGACGGTGCTGGCGGTGGCGCCGTCGGCATCGAAATCGCCGACGAACAGGATGCGTTGACGCTTCTCCAGCGCCTCGACCAGCAGCTCGACCGCCGCATCAATGCCCTTGAGCTGCTTATAAGGGATCAGCCGTGCCACCCCCTTGTCCAGCTCTGCCGCGCTGGCCACGCCACGCGCCGCGTAGAGGCGCTGCAGCAGTGGCGGCATATCGCCAAGGTCGGGCAGCTGCTCGGGCAAGGGGCGGGGTTCGATACGCATGGGATTCCAGACTCGGTGAAGGTCGTTTACAGGGAGGTGGCGGCGCGTGCGGCCTGATCGTACAAGCCGGACATGGCGCGCAGCATGCCTGCCAGGCGGTGGATCTCGTCAGGGTCGATATTGAGGTTCTCGAACGAGGCAATCAGGCATTCGCGGCGGATGTCGGCGTATTCCTGGCAGAGCGCGCGGCCCTTGTCGGTAGTTCGATAGAACATCTCTTTGCCCTGCTTCGCGCCTTCCACCAGGCCGAGTTTGCCGAGCTTCTTCAGCGCGTAGGTCACGGTGTGCGTGTCTTCCACGTTGAGCAGCAGGCAGATGTCCGCCTGTCGCTTGGCGCGCCCGCGACTGGTGAGGTTGTGCAGCACCATGACGTCCAGCGCGTTCATCTCCACCGTGCCGCAGGCCTGCATGCAACGCTCCATCCAGCGCATCAACGCGGCGCTGGCGACGATGATTCCGTACTCGAGCTCGGACAGTTCCTGGGACTGCTCGGCGAGGTGCGCCGAAGCGACGATCGAAGATCGCAACGGACGGGGGCTTTTGGCGTCAACCATCTTGAGTTCCTGATTGATGAAGCGGCAGCGCCGTTCGTATCGATGTGGCGGGAAAGGATACAGCAATGTCCGCTCAGGCACTTCAGGCGGCCGACGGAAGAAATACGTTGATAATTTATCGATACTTTATCAGTGTATCGACCCTCAACGCCGTCGCAAACGCACCAGTCCATTTCGAAGGAGCAGCCATCGTGAGTCGTCTCTTACTCAATTGCGATATAGGGGAAAGCTTCGGCGCCTGGACCATGGGCCTGGATGCCGAGGTGATGCCGTTCATCGATTGCGCCAATGTCGCCTGCGGCTTCCATGCGTCCGATCCGCAGATCATGCGGCGCACAGTGGCGTTGGCACGCGAACATGATGTGCGTATTGGCGCCCATCCGGCCTATCCGGATCTGGTCGGCTTCGGTCGGCGCTCCATGGCCTGCAGCCCGGCAGAAGTGGAGAACATGCTGCTCTATCAGATCGGCGCACTCGACGGCATCTGCCGCGCCGACGGCACGCAGGTTCGCTACGTCAAACCGCACGGGGCGCTGTACAACGACATGATGCGCCAGCCCGAACTGCTGCGCGCGGTCATGAGCGCCATCAAGGCCTACAGCACCAATCTGCCGCTGATGCTGATGTCCACCCGCGACAACAGCACGAGCCGGGCGCTGGCGGAAGAAATGGGCATCACCCTGTGGTTTGAAGTGTTCGCCGACCGCGCCTACGACGCCGCCGGCATGCTTGTTTCGCGCAGCCTGCCAGGCGCCGTCCACCACGATGCAGATACCGTTGCCGACCAAGCGCTGCGCCTGGCCAAGGGTGAACCCCTGACAGCGAGCGATGGCAGTGCGCTGATTCTGCAGGCCAATACCCTCTGCGTGCACGGCGACAACGCCGGCTCGGTCGCCGCCGTCCAGCGCATCCGCCAGGCGCTGCAGGCACTTCCCGCATGAAGCCGCGGATCGAAGTGGTCGGCGTCGACAGCCTGTTGCTGCGCCTGTTCGATCAGATCGACGAGGACAATATGCCGTGGATGCTTGCCGCCACCCAGCGGGTACGCGACGCCTTCGGCACGGCACTGACCGATCTGGTGCCTTCCTACACCACCCTGCTGGTGCATTACGACCTAACCCGGCTGAACGATCAGCAGGCCCGCCAGCATCTTCATCAGGCACTTGAAGGTCTTCAGCCGGCCGCTGCCGAAAGTGCTCGCCAGCACGATATACCGGTGTGGTACGACCCGAGCGTCGGCCCGGAACTGCAAGCGCTGGGCGAGCGCAGCGGCCTCGGTGTAGCCGGCGTGATCGAGCAACACAGCGCGCATATCTATCAGGTATTCGCATTGGGCTTTGCACCGGGCTTCGCCTTTCTCGGACTGGTGGACGAACGTCTGGCAAGCCCGCGCCTGGCCACACCACGCAAGCAGGTGCCGGCCGGAAGCCTGGGCATCGCTGATCGGCAGACCGCCATATATCCGTTGGTATCGCCGGGTGGCTGGAACCTGATCGGTCGCAGCCCGGTTCGCCTGTTCGACCGAGAGCTCGACGGCTACAGCCTCTGGCAGCCAGGCGACCGGGTGCGCTTCGTGCCCATCGAGCGCGCCGAATTCGTCCGCCTGGGCGGTGACGACAGCCCCTTCGAGGAGACCACTGCATGAGCCTGCTTATCGAACGCGCTGGCGCATTGGCCAGCTTGCAGGACGGCGGCCGTATGGGTGTCCGCCACCTCGGCGTTACCCAGGGCGGGCCGGTGGACTGGGTGTCCCACAACTGGGCCAACTGGCTGCTTGGCAATCCGGTGCAGGCCGCGACGGTGGAAATCACGCTGGGGAATTTCAGCCTTCGCGCGCAAACCGATACCTGCCTGGCGATCTGCGGTGCCGATCTCGGCGCCGCGCTCGATGACGAAGCCATCGCGCCGGGACGCAGCTTCGAGGTCCGTAAGGGTCAACTGCTTACCTTCACGCACCCAAAGCGAGGCGTTCGCGCCTATCTCGCTGCGCCAGGCGGCTTTCAGGCGACACCGGTATTGGGGAGCTGCGCCACGGTGCGGCGCGAGCAGCTTGGCGGCTTGACCGGTGACGGCCAAGCGTTGACCGAGGGCAACCGCTTGCACTGGCTCGGCGGTGCTTCTGCCACTCCCCGGGAGTTGCCCGCGCAAACCGTCACCCCGCTTTCGAGCCCGAGCCTGGCGGTCGTGCTCGGTGCGCAGTTTGGCGATTTCAGCGGCCAGAGCCTGTTCGATGCCTTCAACAGCGACTGGACCGTCGATCAACGAGCCGATCGCATGGGCGTGCGCTTGCGCGGCCCCGTACTGCAAAGCGCACGCTCATCAATGATTTCCGAGGGCGTCCCGCTCGGCGCGATCCAGGTTCCGGCCGATGGACAGCCGATCATCCTGCTCAACGACCGCCAGACGATCGGCGGCTATCCACGTCTCGGCGCGCTGACACCTGCAGCTGTGGCCCAGCTGGCGCAGTGCCTGCCCGGCACCTCGCTAAGGCTCAAACCGATCGCACTGGAGGCCGCGCAACGGGCGCATCGCGAGCTGCTCGCACAGTGGCGGTAGTCGCTCATAAGAAACCGCTGACCAGCAGCCAGTTATTCCTACAAGAACAACATCGCCGGGTATGACCCGGGCGCATTTCTACCTGCCCCAACACCAAGAAAAAGAAGGTATCCAATGCAAGCCACACAAGCCGAACGCGGCACCCCCGCTCAGCGCAACGTCCTGCGCGGCGCCATTTTCATCATGGCCACCTCGTCCATCGGACCCGCGTTTCTGACCCAGACGTCGCTGTTCACCGAAAAGTATCTGGCGAGTTTCGCCTTCGCGATCCTGATCTCGTTGCTCATCGACGTTGGTGCGCAGCTCAACATCTGGAGGGTGATCACCGTCGCCAACCTGCGTGGGCAGGACGTCGCCAACCGGGTGATACCCGGCGTCGGCCATCTGATATCGGCCTTCATCGTCCTTGGCGGCATCGCATTCAACATCGGCAATATCGGTGGCGCCGGATTGGCGATGAATGTGATCTTCGGCGTCCCGCCGATAATCGGCTCGCTGATCGCCGCGGTGCTGATCATCGGCATCTTCCTGCTACGCAACGCCAAGGGCGTGATGGATTCGGTGATGCAGGTGCTCGGCCTGGTAATGCTGTGCATGATCGGCTACGCCATGCTGCAGTCGAATCCACCGCTGCTCGAGGCGATGAGTCGCAGCTTCAATCCGGACGACCCATTGATCCTGCTGCTGCCGATCGTGACATTGGTGGGCGGCACGGTCGGCGGCTACATATCGTTTTCCGGTGGCCATCGCCTGGTAGAGGCCGGCATCACCGGTGTAGAGAATGTCAGGCTGGTAACCCGCGCGGCCGTGATCGGTATCGCCACCACCGGCGTCGTGCGCATCTGCCTGTTCCTCGCAGCCCTCGGTGTCGTCAGCCAGGGCCTGAGTCTCGACCCGAGCAACCCCGCTGCATCGGTGTTCTCCCACTCGATGGGCACCATCGGCTACAAGATCTTTGGCGTAGTGCTGCTGGCCGCTTCGGTTTCATCGGTGATCGGCGCCGCTTATACCAGTGTGACCTTCATGTACTCGCTGCATGACAGCATCCGCCGGCATAACCAGCGAGTCGTGATCGCCTTTATTGCCTGTTCGACGCTCATCTACAGCCTGGTCGGCCAGCCCGTGAAGGTTCTGGTGGTAGCGGGCACGCTGAATGCCCTGGTGCTGCCGCTGGCACTGGGCTGCATACTGCTCGCATCGCGCAAAACGAACATCGTCGGCGACGCCTACCGTCACCCCACCTGGATGCTGGTGTTCGGCATATTGGCCATGCTGGCCACGGCGGTCGGGGTGGTGATGTCGTTTAATGCGTTCGTGCAGTTCTGGCAGTCTTGATCGAGAGATCGTCGCGCCCTACAGGGCTGATCGGCGAGCGCCTCAGCCGCGTTCGCCGATCAACCACTCCAGAGGTATCTCATGCTGGCCGCGCTCATCGGTAATGAACATCGACCCTTCGCTGACCATTACGCTCCAGCTGATCGACCGCGGCAAGTCGCGCGAGACTGACTCCAGCGCCTCCTGCCCCACCGCTACAACGTTGATTTTCTTCAAACTGCGGACACTATCGAGCACCTTGGTCTGCCAGACCCGCAGGTTGCCATAGGCCACGAGACTGAAGCGCTCGGCACGGCGCGAACACCAGGTAATCCGCTCAGCATCCGGCTGACCCACTTCGATCCAGTGCAGCACGCGATCGTCCAGACTCTTTTCCCACAACGCGGGTTCATCTACATCCGACAGCCCGCGGCCAAAGGCCAACTGCTCGCCGTACCAGAGCACATAAGCAATCAGCCGCGCGACCATCCGCTCTTCAGTCTCCGATGGATGACGAGCCACGGTGAAGCGCAGATCCTGATAAACATGGCGATCGAGATCGGTGAGATTGATTTCAACTTTGTAAGGGGTGGCTTGCAGCGCCATGGCGGGCATCCGGCGAACGAAAGGCGGAGAGTCTACAGAATTATGGCGCCTTGAGCCCGAGAGAGACCAGGTTGGCATTTGGCAGGCCCCATCATTGCGCCCTTCCCTGCCCGGCCCTTATAAAGCGCCGCCTGGCCTGCCACGGGTCTTTTAAGAAGCAGAGAGAATGGATTCTCATGGAAGCATTTGTCGTCGTACTGGTGGTACTCATCGGGGTTTTCTTGATTATCGCCATCACTGGCGCTGACCCGAAGCCACATCGGATTCCCGTTGCTGATAGCTCAGCCCGCCTCACCCTTGAGGAGGTGGTGTGGATCAATCGCATCTCGACCCTACGCATTTTGGCCCCCGAAATGGCCATTGATTTGGCTGCACGGCTACAGGGCGATGCCTGGCAGGTGGCCAATGCATCGCTGTGCGCGACCCTCCTCGAGCTGAACCGTGAGGAAGAAGCGCTGGGGCTATATTCGTACCTCGACGCGCACCATCGCCGCGAAGCGCTAGCCAAGATGCTTTACCAGCTGATCGACGCAGGTGAAGCCGGAAGGGCACTGGAGCTGCTAAAGCGCACTGGCGATAAGCGCCCTAGCGATCCGCTGCTACGCATCCCATTGTTGCTTGCCGAGGGCGATCAGGACACAGCCAATAGCGAGCTCGAAACGTTCGCCACCACACCCAACCTGAGCGCACAGCAGTGGCTGGGCCTTGCGCGCCTGCAACGCCAGAGCGGCAAAGAGGATGCCGCACGGCATAGCCTCGCGCAGTTCTGGGCACTGCAGAAGACCGTTCCGGCTGAAGACATTGTCGGGTTGGAAATTCTTGCGCGGGAGTTGGCTTCCCTTGGCGATCTCCAACAGCTTCTGGAAATCTCCGATTCGCTTTCGCTGCAACGCAACAATCCCTTCATCGCCCCCATGATAGAAGCCGGCTGGCTCGCTCAAGCCCAGCAGCAGATCCAGCGACTGGATGCGAACTGGCGCGACGAACATTACGATCAATTGCTCGACGCCATGCTGCGACATCGCCAGCTTCGCGAGGCCGAGGCATTGCTGGAGGAGGTCGAAGAAGGCGCGCATGACGCCTTACTACTGAGGCTGGCCCAATGGTGGATTGACCAGGGCGCCGTGTCTGAAGCCGAGCGAGATGTGCAGCGCTTGTCCAGGCACGTGACACAGCGCATCAGCCTGTACTTGTCGCTATGGTCTCTTTATGAACAAAGCCAGCCAGACCTAGCCACCTCGATGCTTGGCCAGGCCGAGCGCTGGATCGAGTACCTACCAGAGGACACCGATCGCGATCACCTACGACTGCAGGTTCTGAACGCACGCCTGACATTACAAAGCCGCCTGCCGGAGCGCCAACGCACCAGTTACGAAATTCGCCGCGCTCTGGAACAGATTCAGCGCTTGGCAGAACGTCAGCCTCTCTTCGACCGTGCATTCACCGACACACACCACGCCCTTCTGCTACAGCGCCTGGATCGGCCGGCAGATGCGCGAAGCCTGCTAGACAATGTACGGGGCACGCTGGTCACCGACAACGCCCCAGAGGAAATCGAAGCGTTCGACATGGCCTTGCTGCTCGATGACCTAGCCATCGCATACTTGCGTCTGGGAGATGTCGATGAAGCGGAGGGTCTAATCCGGAAAATACCTGGAGATATCAGCTATCCGTCGGACTGGGTCGACGCATTACTGGAGCAGGGCCTACTCGCCCACGCGGTCGATGGCCTTGGCTATCGAGACCTTTTCGACCCGCGCAACGGGCCTCAGCGCCTGCTGAAGAAACTCGACGCCGCAGCTACCGATGAAAGCCGCACGCTCAAGCAGCGCTTACTCGACAAGGTGTTCAGCGACGATTTCTGGCGGCAGCCCAACGCGGCTTGAAGAAGCTGACCAACTTTAGCGATTAACAATTCTCCGCGTAACGCGACCAGAGCGCCTCGAATTCGCGCGCGTAATCGGCCAGCAATTGTGGATGATCGATCACCAGCAGATTTTCCTCATTGCTGGTGGTCGCGCTACGGGTCCAGTTGAAACTGCCGTTGAGGAGCAGGCGCCCGTCAAATAGCGCGAACTTGTGATGCATGTGGTATGGGCCAGAGTCGATACGCAACGGCACGCCCTTATCGCGCAACCACTGGATGTCGCTGCCCGCGTCATACTGTTTCTCGTTGTCGCTGATTACCCGCACCGTTACGCCCCGTAGGTGGCAGGCCAGAATCTCCTCACTGAGTTGATCATCGGAGATAGTGTAAATACAGATATCCACGCTCTTGCGCGCCTGCCGGCAGAGGTCGCGAATCTTGCGACGGCAGCTCTCGCCCGGACTGAAATGTGCGCTGGCCTGCTCTACCCTGACTGGAGTGGAGCAGGAGTCGAGCGTCTTGATCACCTGCTCCAGCCATTTAAGCGCAGGCTCAACGTTCGCCGGCTCACGGCTAAGCTCGCGGACCAAGGCGAAAGCCCGATTACGCAGGAAGCGTATCTGGTCAACTGTCAGCTCGCTGCCCAGCTGACGCAACTCGTCGCGCTCTTCGTTGCTCAGGCGCAGATCAGCCAAGCTGTCGCGCAACTGTTGGTCAAGTCGATTGAAATCCACACAAAGTCCTTTTTGTCAGAGACGCCGGTTCCGCGACAGCACAGCGTAAAGCACGCCGCACGACGCACCGGCGAGATGGTATTCGAAGGAAACTCCGTCACGCGGCAACAGCCCGAACAGCCAGCCGCCATAAAACATGAAGACAAGCCCAGCGAGCGCCAGGTCAAGCAGACTTCGATCGAGCCAGGCGCGGGCCAGCAATAACCCCCAAAAACCGAACAACCAGCCGCTTGCACCGATGTGCACGCCGATACGCCCAAAACACCACACCAGCACGCCGCTGCCGACGATGATGAAGAGGCTTGCCAGTACGAAATCGCGCCGCGAGCGCAGCAACACCAGTGACCCAAGAATCATGAGGCCGCTGAGGTTGCTCAGCAGATGCGCCCAGCCGCCGTGCAGCCAGGGCGCGATCAAAATGCCAGGCAGCGCCTGCACCTGACGCGGCACCAACCCCCATACATTCAGCGCACCGCCGGTAAAGCTGTTGGCGAGCTGCACAAGCACCATGCCTCCAGCCAATACGGCCAGAAAGCGCAGCTCACCGAGCGCTCGCTTCACGGCACTCCATCGTGGGGTTCGACGTTGCGTTGCTCCTGGCCGAGATGTTCGCCAAGCTCACGCAGTTGAGCGGATATCTCCAGCATCCGATGGTGGGTACGCAAGTCGATATCGATCTTCTTATCCATGGTTTTGATCAGCGGCAGAAAACTGTTCTGCAGGCTGTCGGCCAGATTCTCCAGCAGCTTCTGTACGGCTGGCTGAGGCGGTGCGACAACTTCTACCTGCGGTCTTAGCCGACCAAGATTATCCAGCCCGCTAATCAGTTGCTCCCAGGGAATACGCGCCTCATCACGGTCGGACTTGCCCGTGCTCAGCCCGCGCACGCTTTCGACCAGATCGTTGAGCTGCGCGACTACGCGGCCCCCGACATCGGTGTCACTGCCGCCCATGGCCTTGTTGCGCATGAAGTCACGTTTGATCTGCGCCCAGCGCTCGGCCTGAGTGTCCGTCATATTGCCGCGCAGCTCAGCAAGCTTGAGCAGGTTTTCCTCGGCACCAGTGGTGAGCAACTGCGATTCACCCTGGTAATGGTCGGCGATCAGCTGCAACAGCTCTGCCTGGTTCATCACTGAACTGATCTTCTCAGCCATCTTGTTCATGTTGCGGTAACTGCCCTGCAACTTGAACGGCGGCTCGCTACGGTACTGGTCGGCCTGCGCGGCGCTGACGATGTACTGCTGGTTGACCCTGCCTACGACATCGCGCACCTGCATCAAGCGTTCGAGCGTAGCGGTGATCTCGTTGATCTCGGCGGCGCTGTAGCTGTACGACAGCTCATTGGCGGAGAACGGCTTGCCTTGGGCCTTGTCGACCAGCCGGTAGACATCGGCCATGTCGCGGGTAGCCAGCGGCGCCAGGATCGGATTGGAGGTCAACGCATTCTCGATATAGCTGAGGCTGAATGCTTCCTGCATGCCTCCGAGCGTATCGCCGAGGTTGTAGATATCCGCACGGTTGGCAAGCATGTCAGGGATTTTGAAGACGTCACCGGATTCGGTATAGGGGTTGCCGGACATGATTACGCAGAACTTTTTGCCGCGCATGTCATAGGTTTTGGTCTTGCCCTTCCAGACGCCTTCGATACGCCGCGTACCGTCGCAAAGCGAGATGAATTTCTGCAGGAATTCGGGATGGGTGTGCTGGATGTCATCGACATACAGCATCACGTTGTTTCCCATCTCCAGCGCCAGATTGAGTTTCTCCAGCTCCTGGCGCGAGGTGGCATCGGGCGCTTGTGCGGGGTCCACCGAGCGTACCTCGTGACCCAAAGCGGGGCCGTTGATCTTCATGAAGATCAGCCCCAATCGATGGGCGACATATTCCATCAGGGTTGTCTTGCCGTAGCCAGGCGGCGAGATGAGCATCAAAAGCCCCATCAAATCGGTGCGCTTGTTCTCTCCTGCAGTGCCCATCTGCTTGGCGAGGTTGTCGCCAATGAACCCCAGATAAACGTCGTTTATCAGCTTGTTGCGCACGAAAGAACTCAGCGGCCGTGGCTTGAACTCGCTAAGGCGCAGCGCCTCACGCTCACGACCGATCACGTCCTGACGCAAGGCCTGATAACGCCGAAGTTGTGGCAGGAAGCGTCGGCGATGGTTCTCGAGCCGCTCGAAATAGTCATCCAGCGACAGCATTAGCTGCTGGCCTTCAATCCGTGGGTGGTCACCCATCAGCTCTTCAACAGCAAAGCGCAGATCCACTTCAGTGACCCGTCTACTCTGCCCCTCCGGCAAAAGAGCCAGCGCCACTGCTTCGGGGATGTAACGAGCAAGGTCGGACAGCTCGCCCTGATCGCAGAGTCCTTGCAACCAGTTGTCCACCAGCGCCCACCGTGCCGCTGGGCGACCCTGCAGTCGCTCCAATGTCTGCACATAGCCATCCCAGACACGTGCTGCTTCCAGCTTTGCCTGCAGCGAGCCGAGCAGTTGGCGCGCGTATTTGCTGAAGACGAATTCGATGCGTTCGCCAGCCAGCTCCTGGACCAGATAGCGCGCTGCGTCTATTGGCAGTCCGGACCGCAGCGTCATCCCTTCGTCGGCCGCAAACCGCTCAATCGCCGAAGCGATTTCCACTTCAAGTTGGTCGATCCCATCCCGGCGACCAAAAAGCTGCTGAATATGCCGACTGGTGCGGGCGCGCTCCGGCCACTCCAATGCAATGGCCTGACCCTCAACGCTGTTCCAGAAAAAACAGCCAGTGCCTCGCGCCATCGGCGTATGGCTAAGCAGCCCGGCGCTGTCGCGAAGCGGTAGCAGGCGCGCCAGGATCAGCGCCGCGTCGTGATCGTGGATACCCTTTTCGTAACCTTCCCGGTAACGAGGGGCGGCAAAATCTCGAATGCGTCTGGTCAGCGCCTCACGGTCGGTGAGTAGCTGCCTTAGGCTATTGATATCCAGGCCGTCGTGTCCGGCGTCCGCGGCAGCAAGCACTTCGCCGGCTAGGTACTCGGCGCGATACAACGCATCCGATTCCGATTCCAACGAAACCTGCCAGAATTCGCGTAACGCTTCGAGTTCGGAATCACGCAACGGCTCGAGAAAGTCGGTCCCGGTCAGGTGCAGATAGAGCTGATCACCACGGGGCAGCAGGGTCAGATCCAACTCCTGCGTGTTGACGCTAAAACGGTGGCGCGGGCCCAGCCGGATGACGTTGCCACCGGCCTCGAACAGCTCACTCTTGTCGCGCATCGCCCGCACCGCCTGGTCGCGGGCACTCTTCAGGCGAGCCTCTATGTCGTCTGCCTTGACGCTGTCCTTGAGGTCGCGCAGGCGCCCGACCATCTCACGCAGCTTGAGGATTAGCGGGTCGGCGGCAAAGAAGGCGTTGAGCTCCTCGGGCTGGTTCAGCCGGGCAGTACGGCGACCGAGGCTGTCGAGAATGCGCAACGCAGCATCGAGCACGCCCTGGGCGCGGCGCTGGCGATCATCGAGCAGGTTCTGCTTGTGCGCCTCGAAGGTTTCCAGCAACTCCTCACGTTTGCTCAGGATGTCGCCGAGGAACTGTTCGTGATCACCGAACTGGCTTTCCAGCTCCTCGAGCTGCACCAGCAGGCGTGAGAGCTGCTCGTCGCAGCGCTCCGGGTCCGATGCCTGGGCCAAAGCGTTGGTGATGCCCTGGCTAAACAATTTGAACTGAGCACCGAACTGGGCCACGGTTTCCGCCGAACCGAGTCCCTTGCGGCGCTGCTCCGCTCGCGCCTTAGCCTGATTGAGACGGGCATACACTTCCGAGATCGACTCGACGATGCGGGTGCGCTCGGTGGCGTCTTCGATCGACAACGACGCCATAAGACCGGAAAGCATGTCCAGGCCTGCAGCCATCTGCTGCATGCCGGCAAGGGGCTCATTGAGCTGAGTGACGGTTTCCGCCTTCTGTGCGGTGGCATCGAGTTCAACGAGCTCAACCAGGTAAGGTTCGAGCGCCACATCGCTGGCCAGGAACCTCGAAGTCGCCAAACTGGCCCGCTCCTGTGCCTCGAGCAGTTCGGCCTCCATGGCATCGATGCGCGAGACATCGATATAGCGGTAGTCGCGAATGGTCAGTAGCTGGCCGCGCTGTGAGTTGATCGCGTTAAGCGCTTCGACGAACTGCTGCACCCTGTCCCAACTATCGGTCAGCAACCCGGAGAGCAGCGCCTTCTGCCGCGTTTGAGCTTCGGCCATCGCACGGCTCGATTGCTGACGAATGCTCTCGACCTTCTCGAACTCATCGAGCACCAGCTCGCCGGTTGCTGCAATCTCGCGCAGCAGCAGGGCAAGCCCCTGGCACTGGGCATCGCCCAGCCAGTGGTAGGCATCGAACAGACGGCGGGTGTTCTGACAGAGCTGGGTATAACGCTGCACCGATATCTGCGGCGCATCGATCTCGCGACTCAGGTTGAACAGGTCGGATACGCCGCGCACCAACTCGGCGTTGCCGATGCGCCCGAAAAACCCGCTGCGCGCAGGCTGCCGTGCGGCGAAGTCATCGGTACAGAACGGCGTCTGCCAGATCTGCATCGGGTGGATGCGTGTCGGCTCACTGCCTTCGGCGGAAAAGATCACCATGCGCCCGTCTTCGAGCCGGGCATAGCCATGACCGAAGATCGGATTCTGTAGCTGGCGGTCGATCATGTTGTAGGTAAATAACGCCGACCGCCCTTCTTCCGGATGGTAGAAGATGTACTGCACATCCTCACCGTTGGGCGAGCGCACCGCCCGCTTGAAGCGCATGCCGTCCATCGATTGCTCGAACGCCTTGGACTCTCCGCTCTGCAAGTAGTAACCGCCAGGGAAGATGATTCCGTGGTCTTCTGGCAACTGAACGCAGGCCAGCCCGATTGCATCAAGGCGCTCAACCGTGCGCGTCAGGCTGTTGAAGACCAGGTAGCGCCACTGTTCTTCCCTATACGGCAGCACCTTGAGCAGGATCAGGCTACCAAGCTTGGCGTATTCGATCTGTGCATCGTCGAGGGACTGGGTCTTGTCCAGCACCGCCTCGCGGTAGATGCCTAGGCCATCGTCGGTGTTGTTTTCGACCTTGACGGTCAGGTCTCCACCAATGGTCTCGACGAACAGAGTGTCGAGGATATTCAGATGTGGATGTCGGCCATTGACCACCATCTCACGAGAAGTCTTCTGCCATTCGAAATCGAATGGTGCCGGCAACGCGATATCGCGCTCGCCACGGTTGTCGATGTATCGGACATCCGTGCCGTCATTGGAAATCGACCAACGGAATACCCGAATGTCCGTGACCCGCTCGCCAATCTGGAAGCTGGCCAGCAGCTTGCCGTCACGCACTATCAGCTGCAGCAAGCGGGTGTTTTTGTAGTAGGTGTACAGCTCGTTGAAGTCGTTTACGAAGCTGCTCTGGGCAAGAAAGCTGCCCTCAAGCGCCACGGCTTGGGCTTCGTAGCCCTCGGCCTGCTCGCTCAATCGATAGAGCGAAAATACGTCCTCGACACGGGTTTCTTTCTTGAGCCCGAGAAAAACGTTGTAGCCAAACAGCAAGCTGTCGCCGACCTGGGCGATGTCACGTGCAGTGCAATTATTCTCTGTACGGATACGGACGCGCCCCACCACCTCCATTCGGCTGCTGCCGAAGGCCTCCAGGCGCTCTTCGTTCAGGCTCTCGGTGATATGCCGAAGACGTGATCCCTGCTCCTGCAGTCGCTTGTGCAGCACCTCGTAAGCACCGCCTTGCGCAACGGCTTTATCGAGAATGTCCTGGGTATTTTCGGCTTGGACGTCCGACATCATGGTCTTCCTTGAATCTATGCGGTCTGCAAGCAACGAGCCCCCGGTTGCACGGGGGCTGCACTAAGTAGCGGGAGGCGCCGAATGGCTGCGCTGTGGAGGATGCTTCAAGCGCCGATTTTCTTGGCCACCTCAGCGAGCTTGTCGCGCATCGGCTGGTCGATTTCCTCGGGCCGGATGCGTTCGATGATCTTTGTCAGCACACGCACTTCGTTTTCATCGATATCACCGTCGCGCTCGGCGATGTCCAGCAGTGCGCCCAGCTCGCTCACGTCCAGGCGGCCATCATTGGCAAAGCACTGAATCGAGCGGAAGGACATTTCCAGATAATCCCTGGGTTCAGACATAAACACTCCTTGCTGCAGCGGCTCAATAGGTGAGCCAAAACGGGCGCTCTGCTTTTTAGATGCAGGCGCCCTGGGATCATCAAACTTCGCTGGCGTCTGCGCGCACCGGTTTGGCTTCGGCAGCGCGGCCATTGAGCAGGCGCGCCAGCACGTCCTGAACGACTGGACTCTTGCCAACCACACCTTCGATCGCCTTGCCCACCGACAACGACTTGGCAAAGGAATTGAAGAAGTCGCCTTCGCCACCGACGATTTCGATCTTGGCCTTTGAGAGCGCTGCCGACAGCACCTCTGCCTGGTCCTTGGCAATGTCCTTGTTCGCCGCGATCGAGGCCATCGCCTCTTCGAAGCTCTTCTCCAGCTGCATGCGGAACTCTTCGTGCTGGCGGGCGCCATCGCTGAGCGAGTCCAGTGCACCGAACTTTTTGCCCAAGCCTTCGGCCTCGGCGTTCAGGCGTTCCAAGAGCACGTGCGCCTCGGCCATACCCAGATCCTGGGCCGCCTTGGCCTTGGCACTGCCCAACTGCTCCTCGCCACGCGCCTGAGCGGTGAGTTTTTCTTCCAGCACCTTGGCCTCGGCCAAGCCGTCCTTTTCCTTGGCGCCTGCTTTGGCCTCAATCACCCGTGCCTCTGCCAGGCCCTTCTCCTGCTCGCCCTTGGCAGCAGCGATCAGTTGCTCCGCTTGCACACGCGCTTCGGCCAGCCCTTCCTTCTCCTTCGCAGCCGCGGTGACTTCACGCACGCGCGCATCAGCCAGGCCAGGTGCTGCACGCTCGGCTTCGACGCCTTCGGCAAGCTTCTTCTTCGCCTCAGCCTGCTTGGCGGCTGCCTCCAGCTCGGCCTGGGCCAGCGTATTGATTTCCACAGCCTTGTGCTTGGAGCGCGTTTCGTCCGCCTCGGCCTGCTTGACCTGACGTACCAGCTCCTGCTCTGCCTCGGCCTGGGCGTTGAGCACCACGACCTGCTTCATTCGCTCGGCCTCGGAGACCTCGCGGACTTCCTTGATGCGTTCCTCTTCCTGGGCAACTGTTTTCTCGACCGCCACACGCTCACGAATGACTGAAGCAATATTCTTGCGCTCTTCTTCCAGCGCCTTTTCCTTTTCGATTCGCTGCAGTTCAACTTCGCGCTCGCGAGCCACGATCTCCAGATCCTTGGCACGCGTCACTTTCTCGACTTCGATGACCACGGCACGCTGGCGGTTCTGTTGCGCCACCTCGACTTCACGCTGGTGGTTCTCGGCGCGGATATCCAGCTCCTGCTGGGTTTGAATGCGGGCCTGCTCGGCCTTCAACCGCTCCTCTTCCTGCACCTTTAGCGTTTCAGCATGCTCGCGTGCACGAATGGTCTCGATCTCCCGCTTCTGCCTAGCAACCGCATCAGCCTCCTGACGCTCGAGCGCCAGAGTAGCCTCACGGGTTTCGACGTTCTTCTTCTTGATAGCCAACTCTTCGTTGCGCTCGAAGTCGTTGGTGATGATGTTCTGCGCAGCAGTTAGCTGAGTGATCTTGCGAATACCTTCAGCATCGAGAATGTTGTTCGGGTCCAGGGAGCTTTTGGGCGTTTGCTCCAGGTAATCGATCGCGACGTCTTCGAGCACATAGCCATTCAGATCGTTGCCGATCACCTCGACGATACGGTCACGGAAGCTCTGGCGCTCTTCGAATAACTGAACGAAATCGAAGCGCTTGCCCACGGTCTTCAGTGCTTCGGAGAACTTGGCGTTGAACAGCTCATTTACCGCCGCACGATCAGAAGCACGATCCACGCCGATCGCCTTGGCGACCTTCAGCACATCCTGCTGGGTCTCGTTTACCCGTAGATAAAAGGCGACGGTGATATCGGCACGCAGGTTGTCCTGACAGATCAAACCATCCTTACCGCGGCGATCGACTTCCAGCGTCAGCAAGGAGATCTTCATGAACTCCTTTTTGTAGATCACCGGATAGACCAAGGCGCCAGTGAAGTGGACCTTGGGCATCGACGACATGTCGTTGACGATCAGCGCCGTGCCTTGTGGGACTTTTATATAGAAGGCTTTGAACAGGACAAAAAAGCCCATGATCAACAGGAAGAACACGCCCAACCCAATCAGGAAAGGCATCACCAGTTCGAGGCTCATTACATCAACTCCTTTTAAAAAGCGGGCTTAGACGCCCTTGAATTCACTTTCGGTAATGACCCGATGGGCATTCTCGGCCTCCAGGTACTCCAGCAAAACCACGCGATCACCGCGCTGAAACCCGGCCTGCTCCTCCGCTCTGACACGCAGGATCAGCCCTGCACCACCATCCTCCAGAGTGGCCTCGCCAAAACTCGACGTGACTGTACCGCTGCGCACGACAGCTACCTGGCCGAGCAACGAACGATGAGTGGGTGCGTGAAGCTTCAGAAACAGCGGGCGAAGTGGACGGACCAGTGCGCCGCAAATCGGCACCGCCAGCAGCAGTGCAAGCACGGTCAGCACCAGGCCTAGTGGGTAACGCAAAATGCCGAGCGGCAGGAAACGCAGCACCAGCAGCTGAGCGAAATAACAGAACAGCCAGGAAAAGAAGAACAGCAGGGTCAGCACCAGCGTGACTGGAACCCCGGATAGACCGAATTTGAGCAACAGGCCAGCCAGGCCTTCCGGCTGAAACGACGTATCTTCGAGAGAAGACTCCATCTCGACGTCGAGTACGTCCACGTCGACCATGCCGAGCGCTGCCACGCACCAGTACAGAATGGCTATACCCAGCACGAAGCTGAGTAGCACCACCGGGAAGCTCAAAGCAGTCTGTACGAACAAATCCATGGATCACTTCCTTGTGTTGTGGCGCCTTCCCCACCAACTCCGCGCGACCGGCTCCACCGGCGTCGGGGTCAGCCCTTAGCCTTGTCCTTCAGGCGCGCGAGCACGCTGTCTGCACTGGCATCGTCGGCAACGATCCCCGCGGCGCGCAGTTTGGCGTCAAGTGATTCGTCGACGCGGGAGGCTTGTGCCAGCTCGGCCGTTGCCTCCATCTTCGCTGCGCGCTCGGCCTGTTGCTGCTTGATCCGCTCGAGCGACTCAACCGCGGTGTGCAATTTGGCCTGGGAGCCGCCGTAGCGCTGGGCCACCGCCATCTGGGCCTTCTGCACACTCTCCGTAGCCTTGACCGTATCAACCTGCTGCTTGAGCCGCTTGATATGTGCTTCCGCCTGACTGACGGCCTTGCGCAGCTGCGCCACGCTCTCAGCGTAGTTATCGGCCTGTTCACGCTCGGCGATCTGCTCAGCCTCAAGATTGGCAATCTTTGCGGCAACTTCCTTGGCCAACGGCTCGTCACCGGCCTCGAGCGCTTTCAACGCATACTGCTCGTATTCGCTGATCACTTTAGCTGCCTTGTTGACACGTTCAGCAGCCAACTTCTGCTTGGCCATTATTTCAGCCAATGCCTCCTTGGCTTTGCGCAACTCGGAATCGGCATCGCGAATTTCCTGATCAAGAATACGCAGCGCTTGGCTATCCACTACCGCCTCGCCCGCCTCATTGACACCACCGCGCAGAGCGGTAAGCAGCTTGCTCCATACATTCATCTCAGATCTCCTTTAGAGCTCAAACGCCGGCCTTGAGAAAGCCTTCGTACGCCTCGGTAGCCTTGATCACGTTATCGCCAAGCAACTCGATCTCCAGCACCACATCCGAAAGTGTGGACGCCGAACTCAATGCACCGAACATGGTGTAGCAAGGCTGACCATCCGGAAGCGACTCGATGCCGATGCACGAAAGCGGAAACAACTTGTGGGTGCGCAATATCTGCTCATTGAATACGTTCGGATCCTGCACATCCGAAACCGGCCAGAGCAGCGCCTCGACGATGATCTGCTCGCCAATCACCGCGACGTAGATTGGCAAATCACCATACTCACGCATCGTGACGCGCAAACTGGCATCAGCCCCCTCGATCAGCTCGATTGCAATCTGACCGCTTTTGCAGAGCTCAGTGGTTTCAATAGCGTCATGCAACGCCTGGGCGGTCCATAGCTGCGGCATATTCATACCTTCTTCCATTTCACATGAAGCCAGCCCCTGAAGCGGCTGGCGCATTCTCTTCTCCATCGCCGCAAGCCGCGCTGAATGTTCGGGCAAGATCCAAACTTCCTTCTTCACCAATCCCTGATCACGAAGACGTTGGCGGAAGAGGCGCTGATAATGTGCGGACGATTTCGTTTCCATAGCGGCCAAGATAGCATCACATGTAATAAGCACAACAAAATCACATGTAATTTTCGCGAAACGTGACGCAATGCGTAAGCCATACCCTGCTGAAGGACGGCACGACCCTTCGAGCATTGTCGCTCAGCCCCCTATCTAATGCCGCCAACTACCACACGCACTGGTAAATACACGAGGCGACGAACGATCTTTGACAATTATTCTCATTCTGATTAGCATCGCTACCAACAACGAACTTAACGGGTAGTGCTCATGTACGTCTGCCTTTGCCAGGGTGTAACCGACGGCCAGATTCGCGATGCCATTTACGAAGGCTGTTGCAGCTACCGTGAAGTGCGTGAATCGACAGGCGTCGCCAGCCAGTGCGGCAAATGCGCCTGCGTTGCCAAACAGGTCGTTCGCGAGACGCTCAGCAACGTACAGAATGCGCAGGCATCCCTCGCCTACCCTGCGAGTTTCGTTCAGGCTTAGCAGACTGAAGCCGTAAAGCCGGGCCATGCCCGGCTTTTTTTTGCCTGCAAATCAGTCAGTTGCCGACATTGATGCGGAACGCAACCATTCTCGCTAGGTTTTAGCTTTTGCATTCAATGACTTAGGTTTGACAGGCTGCCCTGCCGTGGCCAGACTGCTTCCATTCCCCACCGCTTCAGGCAGGCTAATTACATGAAAGGCGACAAGCTGGTCATTCAGCACCTCAACAAGATTCTCGGCAACGAACTGGTAGCCATCAACCAGTACTTCCTGCACGCGCGCATGCATGAGGACTGGGGTCTCGGCAAGCTCGGCAAGCATGAATACGAAGAATCCATCGACGAGATGAAGCATGCGGACAAGCTGATCAAGCGCATCCTGTTCCTGGAAGGCCTGCCTAATCTGCAGGACCTGAGCAAACTGCTGATCGGCGAGAACACCCGCGAGATGCTCGAGTGCGACCTGAAGCTGGAACAGGGCGGCATACAGGACCTGAAAGTTGCCATCGCCTATTGCGAGAGCGTCGGCGACTACGGCAGCCGGGAACTACTGGAGGACATCCTCGAATCCGAGGAAGAGCACATCGACTGGCTGGAGACGCAGCTAAGCCTGATCGACAAGGTTGGAATGGAAAACTATCTGCAATCGCAGATGGACGACTGACTCAGTCGAACACCCCGATAAAAAAAGCCCCGATCCAGTCGGGGCTTTTTTGTTCCAGCAGCGAAAACGCTTACTGCTCTACCGCTTCGGCTGGCTGCTCGGCTGCGGGCTGTTCAGCTCCGTCACCCTTGATACCCAGCAGCTCGAGGTCGAAGACCAGCACCGAATTGGCCGGAATCAGGGGACTAGGGCTCTGTTCGCCATAGGCCAGCTCGCTAGGAATGTAGAGTTTGTACTTCTCGCCTACATGCATCAGCTGCAGACCTTCGACCCAACCAGGAATCACTCCACCAACCGGCAAGTCAATCGGGCTGCCACGCTTGATTGAGCTGTCGAAGACGGTGCCGTCGGTCAGACTGCCCTCGTAATGCACGGTAACCACGTCGTTCTCGGTCGGCTGGCGGCCTTCGGCCGATTTGACGACCTCGTACTGCAGCCCTGACTCGGTGGTCTTCACGCCGTCACGCTTGGCGTTGTCTTCCAGAAACTTCTTGCCCGACTCGACCGCTTTGGCGTTCATCTCGACCATGCGCTCCTCGGCGCGCGTCTGCAGGAACGTGAACGCTTCCATCAGCTGCTCATCGGTAAGCTGTTGCTCCTTGTTACCGATGGCGTCCTCGATGCCCTGCGCCACAGCCTGGGAATCGAGATCATCCATACCCTCCTGCGCGAGGCTCTTGCCCATGTTCAGGCCGATGCCGTAAGACGCTTTTTGCGCCGGAGTGTCGAGCTTGACACTGGTCTGCGAGTCGCAGCCGGCCAGTACCAGGCCAACCAGGGCAACTGCAGGTGCCAAACGATGATGTCTCAGTCTCATGCTGTTTCCTTAATTACGCTGTTGGGCATATCGAAAAACGGATGACCGAGCTTAGCAGCGCATCCAGACACTGGCTACCGCGCACCCCAGGCTAGGACCGTAAAGAGAATGCAAAGAAGGACGCGCATAACATTTCGCTATCGATAGGCATCGACCAGCAATGCGGCAGCCCTTTACGGAGCCTGCAAAAACGCAGGCAAAAAAAAACGGCCTAGAAGGC
>Ga0189292_10207_pt1 | contig 26812 bp, 19 predicted proteins | sample UW1oraminimetaG_FD_130317 | JGI IMG/M metagenome (GOLD analysis project Ga0189292, IMG submission 130317) | Marine microbial communities from the Costa Rica Dome - UW179A-orange mini metaG | ecosystem: Environmental > Aquatic > Marine > Oceanic > Photic zone | place: Costa Rica: the Eastern...
CACGGATCACTTCCACCAGCGGCATCATGTGTACCGGGTTGAAGAAGTGCATGCCGCAGAAGTTTTCCGGACGCTTGAGCGCCTGGGCCAGGTAATTGATGGAGATCGTCGAGGTGTTGGAGGCGATGATCGCGTCTTCGCGAACGTGCCCTTCCACCTCGGCCAGCACGGCGTGCTTGACCTTCGGGTTCTCGACCACGGCTTCGACGACGATGTCGACGTTGCCGAAATCGCCGTAGGACATGGTCGGGCGGATCGCGTTGAGCGCCTGAGCCATCTTGTCAGCGGTCAGACGACCTTTTTCAACACGCTTGCCGAGCAGCTTGGAGGCCTCGTCCAGCCCCATCTGGATACCCTCTTCGCGGATATCCTTCATCAGGATCGGCGTGCCCTTGACGGCCGACTGGTAGGCGATGCCGCCACCCATGATGCCGGCGCCGAGTACGGCAGCCAGTTTCACGTCACGCGCCTGCTTGTCGTAGGCCTTGGCCTTCTTCTTCAGTTCCTGATCGCTGAGGAACAGGCCGACCAGGCTCTGTGCAACCGAGGTCTTGGCCAGTTTGACGAAGCCGGCGGCCTCGACTTCGATGGCCTTGTCGCGGGTGAAGTTGGCGGCTTTCTGGATGGTCTTGATGGCTTCGACCGGGGCCGGATAGTTCGGGCCGGCCTGGCCAGCCACGAAGGCCTTGCTGGTTTCGAAGGCCATCATCTGCTCGATGGCGTTGAGCTTGAGCTTGTCCAGCTTCGGCTGACGCTTGGCCTTGTAGTCCAGCTCGCCGGAAATGGCGCGCTTGACCAGATCCAGTGCAGCGGCCTGCAGTTTGTCCGGGGCGACCACGGCATCGACTGCATGAACCTTGAGCGCGTCTTCGGCGCGGTTTTCCTTGCCGGAGGCGATCCACTCGACAGCGTTATCCACACCGATCAGACGCGGCAGGCGCACGGTGCCGCCGAAGCCCGGGTAGATGCCCAGCTTCACTTCCGGTAGACCGACCTTGGCGGCGGTGGACATGACGCGATAGTCGGCAGCCATGCACATCTCGAAACCGCCACCCAGGGCGATGCCGTTGATGGCGGCCACGGTGGGTACGCCCAGGTCTTCGAAATCGCTGAAGATCTTGTTCGCTTCGAGGTTGCCGGCGACCAGTTCCTCGTCGGCCATCTTGAAGTTGTCGACGAATTCGGTGATGTCGGCGCCGACGATGAATACGTCCTTGCCGCTGGTTACGATGACGCCTTTCACCGACGCGTCAGCCTTGATGGCATCGACGGCCTGGCGCAGATCGTTGAGAGTGAGGCGATTGAACTTGTTGACGGACTCACCCTTGAGGTCGAAATTCAATTCGACGATGCCGCTCTCAAGAGCCTTAACCGTGATGGCTTTACCTTCGTAAATCATCAACTGATCTCCAGGTATGGAAGCTGAACGTTACGTGTCTCACGTCTTCGGCCCTACTCGGCCGCGCCTTGCGGCGAACGACACCCACCGACACGATAATCCGGGTGACCGGCATCTGCTCTGGCAAACGCTCGATTCATACGCCCGTTTGATTTGGGTCGGCACACCTTCGGGGAAAAGCTCAGCATTGTCAATCAGCTGGTTTGCCTAACCGAAAGCCACCTGCAAGCGGACATGTCGCGACCGTCGGGTCATTATCGACTGCAGCCATCGTGCTGCATTCACTGCCTCGATGATCGCAAGCTCGGGCTGGCCGACTGGCTGAAACCGCACCGTACCCACCGAGTCAATCGTAGACCTAGCCGAGCAGGTACACTGGCGCATCTCGCTCTATGCCATCACCGGCCCTACCGCCCGCGAACCGAATCCGGAGTTACTGCATGTCCCAAGCCCCCATCGCCCGCGCCGACACTGGCACCGATCCCTATCGCTGGCTGGAGAATCGCGACGCCGATGATGTGCTGGCGTACCTCAAGGCGGAGAATGCTTATCTCGACGAACAGCTCGCCGACCAGGCCGAGCTGCGCGAGACGCTGTTCCAGGAAATCAAGGGCCGCATCCGCGAAACCGACCTGTCCCTGCCGTCACCCTGGGGGCCCTGGCTGTATTACCAGCGCACCACGGCTGGTGACGAATACCCGCGGCACTATCGCTGCCCGCGCCCGCTGGATGGCTCACTCACCGTAGACGAGAACACCGAACAGCTGCTGCTCGACCCCAACGAGCTGGCCGGCGGCGGCTTCCTTTCGCTGGGTGCCTTCAGCGTCAGCCAGGACCACAGCAAACTGGCCTACAGCCTCGACCGCGAAGGCGACGAGATCTACCGGCTGTTCGTCAAGGACCTCGCCAGCGGCGACGTGACCGCCCTGCCCTTCGACGATTGCGACGGCAGCATGACCTGGGCCAACGACAGCCAGACGCTGTTCTACGGTGAACTGGACGACACCCACCGTCCGCACAAGGTCTACCGCCATCGCCTCGGAGAAACCGGCAGCAACGAGGTTTATCACGACCCGGACGGGCGCTTCTTCGTGCATTGCTACCGCGCCAGCTCCGAGCGCCAGCTGGTCATCCTTTCCCACAGCAAGACCACCAGCGAAGCCTGGGTGCTATCGGCGGACGAGCCGGAAGGTCAATGGACGTGCCTGGCACCACGCCAGGAAGACCACGAGTACTTTCCCGATCATGGCCTTCACGAAGGTCAGTGGAGCTGGCTGATCCGCAGCAATCAGGCTGGCATCAACTTCGCCCTCTATCTCGCCAGCGAGGCGCAGCCCGAGCGGGAGCATTGGCAGGAACTGGTCCCGCATGACGACGCGGTGATGCTCGAGGATGTCAGCCTGAACGCCGAGGCGATCACCCTGACGCTGCGCGAAAGCGGCCTACCAGTGATCGAGGTGCGGCCGCAGGGCGTGCAGCCCTATCGCCTGCAGCTGCCCGATGCGGCCTACAGCCTGCACGTACAAAATTCGCTGGAGTTCACCAGCACAGTGATCCGCCTGCGCTATGAAGCGCTCAACCGACCGGCACAAGTCCGTCAGCTGACGCTGGCCGACGGCACGCAGGAAGTGCTCAAGGAAACCCCGGTGGAAGGCCCCTTCGATGCGGACGCCTATGAAAGTCGACGCATCTGGGCGACCGCCCAGGACGGCACGCAGATTCCCATCAGCCTGGTCGGCCGGCGTGACAGCTTCGGCAAGCCGGCTCCGCTCTATCTCTATGGCTACGGTGCCTATGGGCACAGCCTCGACCCGTGGTTCTCCCATGCGCGCCTGTCGCTGCTCGACCGCGGTTTCGTCTTCGCCATCGCGCATGTGCGTGGCGGCGGCGATCTCGGCGAAGCCTGGTATCGCGCCGGCAAGCTGGAACACAAGCCGAACACCTTCAGCGACTTCATCGCCTGTGCCGAGCAGCTGCTGGCCGACGGCTACACCACCTCGCCGCGCCTGGCCATCAGCGGCGGCAGCGCCGGCGGCCTGCTGATCGGCGCGGTGCTGAACATGCGCCCGGAGCTGTTCGGCGCGGCCGTCGCCGAGGTGCCCTTCGTCGATGTACTCAACACCATGCTCAACGCCGACCTGCCGCTGACCGTCACCGAGTACGACGAATGGGGCGACCCGAATCAGCCGGAGGTGCATGAGCGAATCAAGGCCTATGCGCCCTACGAGAATATCCGCGCCCAGGCCTACCCCGCGCTGCTCGCAGTGGCCGGCTACAACGACAGTCGTGTGCAGTACTGGGAAGCGGCCAAATGGGTCGCCAAGCTGCGCGCCACCCGTACCGACGACAACCTGCTTCTGCTCAAGACAGAATTCGGCGCCGGGCACGGAGGCATGAGCGGTCGCTACCAAGCGCTCAAGGACGTGGCGCTGGAGTACGCCTTCGTGCTGAAGGTATTCGGCATGGCGGCTTAGCACGCACGCGTGCCTGTCGGTTTGTGCTAGACATTCAGCCTCGGGGCCAGCCGTGAAGCACGGCTGCCCCGCGCCGATGTTGGTCGCGAAGTTCGTCCGTCGCACTTTCACGATTCGCGGTCAGGACCGTTCCCGCGCATTGGCGCGCCCTGGCTCCCTCCTCCCGGCGTCCGTTTGGCTTCCCACAACAGCCACTTCAACGGGGTTTCCGCCAGATGCCGACCTGCGGCACCGAACAGCCTGCGCTGGCGAGAGTCATTCATTGAGAATGTCCTCGTCGGAGCCACCCAATGAACAACAATTCTTCGAACCACCAGAATCAGAACGTCCACGGCTGGGAGCGCGCCATGTCCCTGGCCGGCGGGCTGTATTTCCTTGCCAAGGGCCTCAGCCGCGGCGGCCTGGGCGGACTGCTGCAGCTGGGTATCGGCGGCCTGGCACTATCCCGTGGCGTAACCGGGCACTGCGAGGCCAAGCGCGTGTTCAATGAAATCAACGAACAGGCCGGCATGGCCGAAGGCCGCTCGCACCACATGCCGTTCGAACGCTCGGAGAAGGATAGTCAGCAACTGCAAGCAAATGCCGCGGCAGCCACCAACGGCACCACCGTAACCGGCAATGACAGCCTGAAAAGCCCGCCTGCCGGCGTCTGATCCCCGCCCATACAAGCGGGGAACATCAAGCCCGGCGAGTCGTGGCATAGCCTCCGGGCACAGGCTCATGGGTAGAGGCGACCGGCTCCGTAACTGCGCTCCGGTCGCCCTCGCCTTCAGCGCTTCTTCACCGCCTCATGAGCCTCGATCAGCTGATCGACCACACCAGGATCGGCCAGGGTCGAGGTATCGCCCAGCGCGTCGTAGTCGTCCGTGGCGATCTTGCGCAGCAGCCGGCGCATGATCTTGCCGGAACGCGTCTTCGGCAGCCCAGGGGCCCATTGGATCACATCCGGTACGGCGATCGGCCCGATCTCCTTGCGCACCCATTGCTGCAGCTCCTGACGCAGCGCATCCGTGGGCTGCACGCCGCTGACCAAGGTCACATACACGTAGATCGCCTGCCCCTTCAGCGCATGCGGAACGCCCACCGCTGCCGCTTCGGCCACCTTGGCATGGGCGACCATGGCGCTTTCTATCTCCGCAGTGCCCATGCGGTGCCCGGACACGTTGAGCACGTCATCCACCCTTCCGGTGATCCAGTAATAGCCATCCTCGTCGCGGCGCGCGCCATCACCGGTGAAGTACATGCCGCGGAAGGTCTTGAAGTAGGTGTCGACGAAGCGGTCGTGGTCCTTGTAGATGGTGCGCATCTGCCCCGGCCAGGAGTCGAGGATCACCAGATTGCCCTCGGCAGGGCCTTCGAGCAGGTTGCCGAGGTTGTCCACCAACCCCGGCACCACACCGAACAGCGGGCGCGTGGCGGAGCCCGGCTTGAGTGCGGTCGCCCCCGGCAGCGGGCTGATCAGAATGCCGCCGGTCTCGGTCTGCCACCAGGTATCGACGATGGGGCAGCGCGATTGGCCGACCGTTTCGTAATACCAGTGCCACGCCTCGGGATTGATCGGTTCGCCCACCGTGCCGAGCAGACGCAGGCTGGAGCCATCGGCCCCCTCCACCGCCGCGGCCCCCTCGGCCATCATGGCGCGGATCGCCGTGGGCGCCGTGTAAAGGATGTTCACCTTATGCTTGTCGATAATCCGGGCGATGCGGGTAACGTCTGGATGATTTGGCACGCCTTCGTACATCAGCGTCGTCGCGCCGTTGGCCAGCGGACCATAGATCAGGTAGCTGTGCCCGGTGATCCAGCCGATATCGGCCGTGCACCAATAGACCTCCCCGGGGCGGTAGTCGAACACCCGCTCATGGGTCAGTGCGGCATAGAGCAGATAGCCGCCGCAGGTATGCAGAACGCCCTTCGGCTTGCCCGTGGAGCCGGAGGTATAAAGAATGAACAGCGACTCCTCGGCACCCATTTCCTTCGGTGCGCAGACCTCGCCGGCCACGCGCATCAGGTCGTCGTAGCAGATGTCGCGATGCGAGTGCCAGCGGATGCCCGCACCCGTGCGGCGCACGACGATGATCTTCTTCACACAGCTGGTCTGGGGATTGGTCAGCGCCTCGTCGACATTCTCCTTGAGCGGCACGGGTTTGCCGCCGCGAATGCCTTCGTCGGCGGTGATCACGATCTTCGACTGGCCATCGATGATGCGCCCGGCCAGTGCTTCCGGGGAGAAGCCACCGAACACCACCGAGTGGATAGCGCCGATGCGCGCACAGGCCAGCATCGCCACCGCGGCCTCGGGAATCATCGGCATGTAGATGGTCACCACGTCGCCGCGATGCACATCCTGGCCGCGCAGCGCATTGGCGAACCTGCTGACTTCCTGATGCAGCTCGCGGTAGGTGATCTCGCGGTGTTCGGAAGGATCATCGCCCTCCCAGATGATTGCCAGCTGATCGCCGCGCTCGGCCAGGTGCCGATCCAGGCAGTTGGCCGAGACGTTGAGCGTGCCATCGGCGAACCATTTGATATCCACATGGTGATCGTCGAAGGAGGTGCGCTTGACCTCGGTGAAAGGCCGGATCCAGTCCAGCCGCGCCGCCTGTTCACGCCAGAAGCCCTCGGGATTGATCACCGACTGTTGGTACATGGCCTTGTAGCTGGCTTCGTTGGTCAGTGACTGAGCGGCCACCTCGGGCCGAACCGGATATACGGACGCAGCGCTCATGGCAGTTCCTCGTCTGTCTTGTTGGTATGCAGAACCCTGTCCAGCAGGCGAACCCAATGACCAACCCAGCGCCTGGCAGACGGTGCACTCCAGCCAAGCACGCCACCCATGGCGTATCGGCTTTGCTCAAGCATAGACCGCGCCTCACCGCATGGCGTGTGCACTGCCGCCATTTGCCAGAGCTTTCGCGTAGCTGAATGCTACGGCCCCGACACCCGCGGACGCGTTTTGCGGGCAAAAAAAAAAAGCGGCCTCAGGGGCCGCTCGGTCAACCATCCGGTTGCAATACACACTTGTCCGATCACGCAGATAGACGCCGCCATTCTGTGCAGCCAGCACGGCTGCCGAAACTGCACATTGGTCTAACAGACCATTGGCGGGCTTGCCTCAGGGCGCAGAGTTAGCTGCGCGCGCGGCCTCGATCAGGTCCTTGCCGATATCGGCTTCGAACTTCTTCCACGCCGGCTGCACCGCGTCGCGCCACTTGTCGCGTTGCTCGTCGGTCAGTACCAGGATCTCGCTCTTGCCCGAGTCGATGACGCCCTGCTTGGCCTTCTCGTTCAGCGCCTCGGCCTGGCGGTTCACCTCCACGGTGACCTCGTCGATGATCGCTTCCAGCTCGCCGCGCACCTCTGCCGGCAGGCCGCTCCAGAACCTGGTGTTGGTGATCAGCAGGTAGTTGCCGATGCCGTGACCGGACTCGGTGATGTACTTCTGCACCTCGTGGTACTTCTGGCTGTAGATGTTCGACCAGGGATTGTCCTGGGCATTGACCACGCCGGTCTGCAGCCCTTGATAGATTTCGGCGAAGGCCATCTTGCGCGGTACTGCCCGCAGGGCGGTGTACTGGGCGGCCTGCAGGTCCGAGGGCTGCACGCGGAATTTCAGTCCGCGGGCGTCGGCCGGCTCGCGCAGCGGCTTGTTGGCAGTGAAGTGGCGCATGCCGTTGAGCCAGTAGGCCAGGCCGGTGATGCCCTTGTCCTCCATCGACTTGAGCATGGCGCGGCCCTTGTCCGACTGCTGGAAGCGCTGCGCCGCAGCCATATCGTCGAACAGGAACATCAGGTCGAACAGCTGCAGTTGCTTGGTGTATTGCTCGAGCTTCGACGGTGCCGGCGCCAGCAGCTGTACCTCATTCATCAGCAGCGCTTCCATCTCCTTGCCGTCGCCATACAGCGAGGAGTTGGCGAACACCTGCACTTCTACCTGGCCGGGCAGGCGCTCTTCCACGAGCTTCTTGAACATCAGCGCGCCCTGGCCCTTCGGCGTGCTGTCGGCGGTGATATGGGAGAACTTGATCAGGATCGGATCGGCCTGGGCGCCGAGAGCGGTAAACAGCGCCGAAGCGGCGAGCAGACGGGTAATGCCACGGGTGAGTCGTGCCATGGGGAGCTCCGTTTTGTAGTTGTTTGAGCCATGCAGCTGGTCCGACTCTACCCCGCCGCCCCCCGCGGACTGAATTGCTATTTGGCCAAGCAAGACTTCGCGTTTGGCGAAGGCAGCAGCGCAATCACCAGGCCCGGCGCGCTCCTTCAGCCATTGCCTTCGCGAGCGGTGAGGTGCTCGAGCATCTGCCTCGCAGTCACCGACAGGCTTTCCAGATTGCGCACGCCGAGCTTCAGCTCGCGTCGCGCCCAGGCATCGCTCAGCGGCACGATGGCTACGTCCAGCGCCGGCAGGTAGTTGCGCACCACCTGCTCGGGCAGCACACCGATGCCCATGCCGGTGTGAATCATTCGACAGATCGCCTCGAAGCTGCGCACCTGAATGCGCAGACGCAGCGGCGTACCCATCTGTTGCGCCGATTGCTGCAGCAGCGCGTGCAGCGAGGCGTCCTGTTGCAGGCCGATGAAGTCGAAGCCAGCGGCATCACGCAGGGCAATTTCTGCACGCCCGGCCAGCACATGCTCGCGTGGCGTGACCAGCACCAGCCGGTCCTCGCGGTAGGGAAACACCTGCAGGTCCTCGGCCGGCATGTGCCCGGCGAAGATGCCGATATCGGTCAGCCCCTCGCGCAGGGCGCGCAGGGTGTCGCTGCTGACGCGCTCCTCCAGGTCGATCTTCACCTCCGGGTGCTGGCGGGCGAAGGCGCTCAGGTCCTCGGGGAGAAACTCGATCACCGCCGAGGTGTTGGCGTGGATGCGCACATGGCCTTTCACGCCCTGGCTGAACTCGCTGAGGTCGGCATCCAGCTGCTGCAGGTTGTCCAGCAGGTTGCGCGCGTGGTGCAGCAGCGCATGGCCGGCCGGGCTCAGCTCAACGCCCTTGGGCTGGCGATAGAGCAGGCTGACGCCGAGCTGCCCTTCCAGATCGCTGACGCGCTTGCTCACCGCCGCCAGCGCCAGATGCTCACGCTCGGCGGCGCGGGTCAGGCTACGGGTCTCGGCGATGGCGACGAACAGCCGAAGGGTGACGAAATCGATGCGGCGCATGGGCAAGCTTCCGTATTCGCGGGTGACGAAGCATGCACCTATTCCCGCCGATATTCCACGGCCCCACGTCTCCCGGCTTCGTGGAGCGCGAAGCCATGCTTGGCCAACGACCAATTGTCCGCTGCCAATGTGTCGGTCATGCTCGGCACCATGAATCAACCGGCACAGGTGTCGTGATGAGCGAACAGACAGACAAGAACCTGCCGCTGCAGGGCCTCAAGGTGATCGAGATGGGCCAACTGATCGCCGGCCCTTTCGCCAGCAAGCTGCTCGGCGAATTCGGCGCCGATGTGATCAAGATCGAGCCGCCCAGGGTCGGCGACCCGTTGCGCAAGTGGCGCAAGCTCAAGGACGGCACCTCGCTCTGGTGGCATGTGCAGTCGCGCAACAAGCGCTCGGTGACGCTGGATCTCAAGGCCGCGGAAGGCCAGGAAATCGTCCGCCAGCTGGTGGCCGAAGCCGACATCCTGGTGGAGAACTTCCGCCCCGGCACGCTGGAAGAATGGGGCCTGGGCTGGGATGAGCTGTCGAAGCTGAACCCTCGGCTGATCATGCTGCGCATTTCCGGATACGGCCAGACCGGTCCCTATCGCGACCTGCCGGGCTTCGGCGTGATCGGCGAAGCCATGGGCGGCCTGCGTCACCTGTCCGGCTATCCGGGCCAGCCGCCGGTGCGGGTCGGCGTCAGCATCGGCGATTCGCTGTCCTCGCTGTATGGCGTGATCGGTGTATTGCTCGCCCTGCAGGAGCGCAACCGAAGCGGCCAGGGCCAGGAGATCGACGTGGCGCTATACGAGTCGGTGTTCGCCATGATGGAAAGCCTCGTGCCCGAATACGACGCCTTCGGCTACGTACGCGAGCCGGCTGGCAGTGCCCTGCCCGGCATTACGCCGTCAAATTCCTATCTGTGCAACGACGGCGCCTACGTGCTGATCGCCGGCAATGGCGACAGCATCTACAAGCGCCTGATGACCCTGATGGGCCGCCAGGACCTTGCCGATGATCCGCGCTTCGCCCACAACGACGGCCGCGCCCAGCACGCAGAGCTGATCGATGCCGCCATTGGCGAATGGACCATCCAGCACAGGCGCGACGAGGTGATCGAAGCACTCAAGGGCGCCCGCGTGCCGGCCGGCTATCCCTACACCGCTGCCGATATCGTCAAGGACCCGCACTACCTGGCACGGCAGATGATCGAGCAGGTGCAGACCTTTGCCGGCCCGCTCAAGGTGCCGGGCGTGCTGCCCAAGCTCTCGCGCACGCCCGGGCGCATCGGCCACGGCGGCCCGCAGCTGGGCGAGCACACCGACGACGTGCTGGCCGGCCTCGGCCTCACCGACGAACAACGCCAGGGCCTGCGCGAGCGGGGAATCATCTGAAAGAAGCAGCGGCAAGCCACAAGCTTCAAGCTTCAAGCTTCAAGCTTCAAGCTTCAAGCTTCAAGCTTCAAGCTTCAAGCTTCAAGCCAACAGCGTGCCGCGTAGGGTGGATGACGCCCTCTCATACATAGCCGAACACATCAGGACTGCACCATGAGCAAACGCCTGTACATCCAGGAAGTCGCCACCCGTGACGGTTTCCAGATCGAGCCGAACTTCGTGCCGACCGCGGACAAGATCGCGCTGATCGACCGCCTCTCGCAAACCGGGCTGGCGAAGATCGAGGTCACCTCCTTCACCTCGCCCAAGGCCATCCCCAACCTGCGCGACGCCGAGGAGGTGATGCGCGGCATCCGCCGCGTGCCGGGCGTCGAGTACACCGTGCTGGTGCCCAACGTGAGGGGCTGCGAACGCGCGCTGGCCTGCGCAGTGGACGAGATCAACCTGGTGATGTCGGCCAGCGACACCCACGGCCTGGCCAACCTGCGCATGACGCCCGAGCAGTCGCTGGCGCAGTTCCGCGAGATCATCGAGGTCACCCGCGGCAGCGGGGTGTTCGTCAACGCCTCGCTGTCGACCACCTTCGGCTGCCCCTTCGAGGGCGAGGTGCCGGAGCCGCGCGTGTACGAACTGGTGCAGCGCCTGCTGGAGATCGGCGTGCAGGGCATCACCCTCTGCGACACCACCGGCATGGCCGACCCAGCGCAGGTCGAGCGCATCTGCCGCGAGGCGCTGAGCCGTTGGCCCGACGCCGTGTTTACCGCGCATTTCCACAATACCCGCGGCATGGGTCTGGCCAATGCACTGGCGGCACTGAACGCGGGCATCGACCGCTTCGACGCGTCCCTCGGTGGTCTGGGGGGCTGTCCCTATGCGCCGGGGGCCAGCGGCAATATCTGCACCGAGGATCTGGTGCACATGTTCCAGCGCATGGGGCTGGAAACCGGCGTCGATCTGGACCGGCTGCTCGAGGCCGCAGAACGCTTGCCGATGCTGGTCGGCCACGACGTGCCGAGCGCGATCCTCAAGGCCGGCAAGGCCGACCGGCGTTATCCGAAACCGTCGTCTCTCGTCGGCTGAAGCCCGCCGCCCGCACTGGCGCTACGCTCGTCAGCGGCGGCAAGGGCGCCCAAAAGCGGTGCAATAAAGGCAAAAGAGACAGCAATATGCACAGTTTGTGATCACTCGCGCTGCGCATCAGTCCGATCCGCTCATGAGTATGCAAGGGCTGCAACGGTCCTCGGCCCCCCAACACTGATGCGGAGCCCGTCGTCTGTAGCAGCGGGATGACGTCACGCCCCGCTGGGCAGGCGAATACTGCTTTTTTTTACCCGTGCTTAATATTTGGCATAGAAGTTTCAGAGGGACTTCACCTCACCGCGCTCAGGTCGTTTATCGACGGCTGCGACGGAACGGGAGACCGCAGCGCCAAAAGCGCTGCCCACTTATTGCCTTGCTTACCCTGCAGGGCGGTTTCGGGGAACAGACATGTTCGATGCGTTCGAATCCTTCAGGGCGCGTGTCAGCGCGCTTCGCAGCGATGCGGATTTCTGGTCGCTACGCCACGTAAAAAGTCAGACGCTTCACCTTGGAGTCATCAAGGCCACCCCCCTTCCGGTACACACCACCTTTGACGAAGGCGTCATGCTGACTGCCCAGGTCAACGGTTTCGAAGCCTATGCGGCAACCTCCGACCTGAGTGCGGACGGCCTTCAGCGAGCACTGGTAAAAGCCGAACAGCTCGCCGCCGCAGCGGCGTCCCACGCCCTCTCGCTGCCAACCGCCTCGCCGTCACGCACGGGCCAACGCGCCGACTATGTCTCTCTCGACCTCATGCAGGCCCTGCCGACGGTTGCCCAGTGCCTGGACCTGCTGCTTCAGGAGTGCGACGCCGTGCCGTCGGATAGCCGGATCGTCAACCGGGAAGCCCGACTGAGCTGGGAAACTCGCGAGCAGCTGTTTTTTGACAGCACGGGCTCGCAGTTGCGTTTTGCTCAGCGTTTCGTCTACCCGAACATGCAAATCACCGCCTACGACGGTCATGACAGCCAGATTCGCAGCCTCAGCGGCGGAAACTTCGCGCAGCAGGGCGGCCTCGATGTGCTGGCCAGAAGCGGGCTCTTCGGCGCCGGCGCTCGCCTGGCCGATGAGGCCCTGCAACTGCTGCTGGCGCCAAACACACCGAGCGGCAAACGCCACCTGTTGCTGATGCCCGACCAGATGATCCTGCAGATCCATGAGTCCATCGGCCACCCGCTGGAGATGGACCGGATCCTCGGAGACGAACGCAACTACGCCGGGACCAGCTTCGTGAAGCAGGACGATTTCGGGCATTACCGTTATGGCTCGCCGCTGCTGAACGTCAGCTTCGACCCGCATATCCCCGAAGAACTGGCCAGCTACTCCCACGACGATGACGGCACGCCGGCCCAAAAAGCCCTGCTGATCGAAGACGGCATTCTCAAACGCCCGCTCGGCGGCTCGCTGTCTGCCCGCCGCAGCGGTATAGAAGGGGTGGCTAGCAGCCGCGCCTGCAGCTGGAATAGACCCACCATCGACCGGATGGCCAACCTCAACGTGGAGCCGGGCGAGGGCAACCTCACGCAACTGATCGAAGGCATTGAGGACGGGATTCTCATGGCCTCGAACCGCTCCTGGTCGATCGACGATGCACGCAATAAATTCCAGTTCGGCTGCGAGTGGGGTCAGATGATCCGCAAGGGGCAACTCTGCGAAGTGGTCAAGAATCCGAACTACCGGGGTATCTCCTCGCGATTCTGGTGCAACCTCGTCGCGGTCGGCGACCACTCGACCCGGCAGGTGCTGGGCACTCCGAACTGCGGCAAGGGCGAGCCGAACCAGGCCGTCCGGGTCGGGCACGCCTCCCCCGCCTGCGTGTTTGCTGGCATCGAAGTCTTTGGAGGTGGTCAATGATGGCGCTCTCGAACACCACCCAGGCACTGGAGCATTTCCAGGGCATCCGCGAGGCGCTGCAGCGCGCGCTCAACGCCGGAGAGCACTACACGCTCTGGTACAACGCCGAAGCCTCCGATTTCGTCCGTTTCAATCATGGCAAGGTCCGCCAGGCCGGCCAGGTCGACCAGATCGAGATGACCCTCGGCCTGGCGCGCGACCGCCGGCATGCCAGTGCCCGGCTGACCTTGCAGGGTAATGTGATTCTGGACAGGCCCCGGGTTACCGAGGCCGTCAGCCAGCTGCGAGGCGTTCTGTCCGATCTGGCGCCGGACCCTTACCTGCAACTCAACCACCTCGGCTGGACCAACGAATCGTCCAGCCTGCAGATGGCGCCTGCTCCGGGAGATGTTATCGAGCAAATCGGCAATGCCTCGAAAGATCGAGACATCGTGGGGTTCTACGCCAGCGGGCCGATCTATTACGGTTACGCCGACTCTGCCGGTGCGTTCGGTTGGCATGCGGTGAGCCAGTCGAGTGTCGAGTGGAGCCTGTTCGGCGACGCCGGACGCGCGGTGAAGGCGCAACTGGCAGGGCCGGCATGGAACCCGGCGGCTTTCGAGGCACGCATGGCGCAAGCGGATCTTCATCTGGAGATGCTGCGCAAACCGGTGCGGGTCCTGCAGCCAGGCGCCTATCGCGCCTACCTGGCCCCGGCGGCGCTGGGCGAACTGCTGGGCCTGATGGCATGGAGCGCCTTTTCCGCCAGGGCGTTGCGCACCGCGCAAAGCCCGCTGCAGCAACTGTTTGCCGGGCAGCAGTCACTGAGCCCTCAACTGGGCCTGAGCGAACAGGTCAGCGGCTCACTATGCCCGGCGTTCACCCGCGATGGCCGGATCCGTGACGACCTTCGCCTGATCGAACACGGTAAGCTCGTCGGCGAATTGGTCAGTGCCCGCAGCGCACGCGAATACGGCCTCCGCGAAAACGGCAGCGACATGGAAGAGATGCCCCGCTCGCTCTGCATGGATACCGGAACCATCGAAACCGAGCAGGTACTGGCTGAACTGGACACCGGTCTGTTCATCAGCAACCTGTGGTACGTGAACCACTCCGACCTCGCCACCGCCCGCCTCACCGGCATGACGCGCTATGCGACCTTCTGGGTTGAAAAAGGCCAGATCGTTGCGCCGGTGGATACCATGCGGTTCGATGACAGCCTTTACCAGTTCCTCGGTCCGCCGCACCTGCTGGGGCTCACCCGGCAGCGCGAACTGTCGCCCAGTCATTCGACCTACGGGCGACGCCATACCGAGTCGATGTTGTTGCCCGGCGCGCTGACAACCAAGTTTGTCCTCACGCTCTGATTAGCGCACAACTTACCTTTCCGACGGCATATCTCCTACCACCCATGAGGTGAATGGGGTGGGTGATATGCCGCCGGAACGCCGCACCTTCAACCGGCATTATTAACAACATGCGGAATCACATGACTGTTTCCGTGACAGCCCTGCTTACAGTAACGAATCACGCAAATAACAGTTAAATGGACGATGCAAAAGGGTAACGCTCCTATTTAAAACACAATCCTGACACAATGGGCAACTTTGGAGCAGCGACCAATAGTGGCGGTGCAACCGCCAGCGCCGCCGCCATCGCCTGGGCCAAAGGCATCTAGAACCCCTGCATAACTCTTTGAATTATAAGTTATTTATTTATATATATCTGAATAGAAGGGATGGCATAGAGCTTGCTTTACGATTCATGAAGACGTTCTAATTAAAACCGTATATACAGTTCCTGACTAACAAGACAGGATTAATTATTTACCCGAAGTCGTTACTCTGCACCGGAAGGTCGTTCTACTCATAAAGTTAGCGAGTGCCGGAATCGGCGAACAAACAATGTGGCTCCGCTAATGAGTCGACCGGCACTTTTTCCCAAAAGGGAGAACACTAAATGGGAAACGCAGTATTGGATAACCTCAACATCAAAGGAGAAATACTGTCCTCCTCTGCCCAATCAGCATTCACGTTTCGCGTTAACGAATCGTCTCCGAACATCCTCAGCCGGCGAAACATGGGGCTGCTGGTGGGCGCGTCGCTGGTGCTCCATGCCGGCCTTGCCTGGTATCTGCTTTCGGGCGAAGCGCCCGAGGAAGTGGCGCCGCAGATCCCGGAAATGATCATCGAGCTGAGCAGCACGGCGCCTCCTCCCCCGGAACCTGCGCCAGAGCCACCTGCACCGGAACCGCCGCCTCCGCCAGAACCGCCTCCACCGCCGCCGGAGCCCGAGCCGGAGCCGGAGCCGGAGCCGGAGCCAGAACCCGAGCCGCCCGTACAGGAGGAAGCGATAAAACCCCCTCCCAAGCCGGAGCCACCGAAACCCAAGCCGGTGCCAAAACCTGTGCCCAAGCCCGAGCCCAAGCCGCAACCCAAGCCACAACCTGCGCCTGCGCCTGCGCCTGCGCCACCGCCGCAACCGGCGCCGCCCGCTCCTGTGGTTCCGGTGGCCCCACCCGGTCCGCCAAAGGAAACGCCCGCGGTCTCGGGCCTTGCGAGCCTGGGCAACCCCTCGCCGCAATACCCGTCATTGGCGTTGCGCAGGGGCTGGGAAGGCACCGTCACGCTGCGCATCCGGGTTCTGCCCAATGGCCGCGCAGGCAGCGTGGAAGTGACCAAATCCAGTGGCCGCAGCCAGCTCGACGAAGCGGCAGTGGCAACGGTCAAGGGCTGGAAATTCATCCCGGCCAAACGGGGCGATGTAGCCATCGAAGGCTTCGCCACCCAAACGATTGATTTCAAGTTGCCGCGCTGAGGCAGCAACGCCGATTGCTTAACGAGAGGGATACACGATGAACGAAACTGTCAATTCACTGATCGTTCCAGGCGTCCTCTGGGGGCTGGTGCTGTTTTCGGTAGCCACCTGGGCCATCTTCATGGTCAAGCTGGCCCAGTCCATGAAGGCCCGCCGCCAGAACAAGCATTTTCTGAAGGCATTCTGGGGCGCACCGGACCTGCTGACCGCCGCCGAGCATGCATCACAGTACCCGGGCCCGATGGCACGCATCGCCAACAGGGGCTTCCTGGCCATGGCACCGGATGAAACCCCTCGCAATACCCTGCAGCTCGCGCAGAGCATCGATCGCGGCAACCGCGTCGAGCGCAACCTGCGCCAGCAGATCCTCAAAGAGCGTCGGGCGCTGGAAGCGGGTCTCGCCGTGCTCGCCAGCATCGGCAGCACCTCCCCGTTCATCGGGCTGTTCGGCACCGTGTGGGGCATCATGGATGCGCTCACGATGATCGGCGTCACCGGCAATGCCGGCCTCGACACCGTTGCCGGTCCCATCGGCCATGCACTGATTGCGACCGGCGTCGGCATTGCCGTCGCAGTACCCGCGGTGCTCATCTACAACTTCTTCCTTCGCCGCCTGAAGCTCGCTGGCGCGCACATGGACGATTTCGCCCATGACTTCGACAGCCTGGCGCAGCGCAGCGATTTCGCGCTGAGTCGCAAACCGATCGCCCAACAGAACGCCGCCATGCGCGAGGCCAGCTGACATGTCCTTTTCTACCCAAGACAACGACGAAGTCCTCAGCGAAATGAACGTCACCCCCCTGGTGGACGTCATGCTCGTGCTGCTGGTGGTGTTCATCGTCACCACCCCGCTGATGACCAATGCCATCAAGATCAACCTGCCCAAGACCGGCGCCGTCGCGCCTGCGGAGATGAAAGACCCCGTCGTGGTCAGCGTCGATGCGGACGGCAAGTTCTACCTCGACAAATCGGAGATCGAACCCGACCTGCTCGAGCTCAACCTGCAGGACGTCAAGGCCGGCGACCCTGAAGTCAGGGTGCAGCTGCAAGCCGATGAAAACGTCAACTACGGCCAGGTGGCGAAAGCCATGGCATCCATCGAACGATCGGGAATCACCCGCATTGCGGTCATGACCTCCCACTGAATTCCTGACGACATCCATGCGGCCGGGGCGAAGCCTCGGCGGTATAGGTGAAGTGTTGCCAGGTGAAAGGCCCGGGAAGGCATAACCAGACCGGTGCAATAGCGGCTCAAGAAGCCACGCCCCAACGCCCGAGACGAGGGATAACAAAATGACGACGTACCGTAGTAGTTTTGCTCGCACCCCCCTGGCAGCAGCGATCACCCGTTACCGGTTCGTGCCGCTCTGGCTATTGGCACTCGGCGCGCCTCAGGTCGGCGCGCAGGAAATCACCGATGAATTCGAGCAGTCGCAGGCAGCCACTGTCGTGCCCTCGGTGACCGAACTCCAGCGTATCGAGGTGACGGGGTCGGCGATCCGCCGGGCCGACGCCGAAACCGCCGTACCGATCACCATCCTGCGTGCCGAAGAGCTGCAGAAGCAGGGCGTGACCACCACCCAGGAGCTGGTCAACCGCATCGTCGGCAGCCAGACCACCACCACCGCCGCCCAATCGATTGGCAGTGGAACCGGCGGTGCCTCGTTTGCCGACATGCGCGGTATCGGCGCCAACAAGACCCTGGTGCTGCTCAACGGCCGGCGGCTGGCCAACAATGCCATCGATGGCGCCGCGGTGGACCTCAACACCATCCCGTTCGCGGCCATCGACCGGGTGGAGATCCTGCGGGACGGCGCCTCGGCGCTTTACGGCACCGACGCCATCGGCGGCGTAATCAACTTCATCACCAAAAAAAGCGTCACCGAAGGCCAGTTCAGCGCGGGTTACACCTACCCTACCGAGTCGGGCGGTGCCCAAGGACGCAACTACAGCGGCAGCTGGGGTTTCGGCGATCTGCAGGAAGACCGCTTCAACGTCTTTGGGGTGGTGAATTACGACAAGCAGGACAACCTCACCGCAAGCGACCGTGACTTCACCAACGACTTCAGACCCAGCCGTGGTTTGAACGGCACCTCGGGTACCGCCTATCCGGGCAACTACACCCAGGGGGCGAACGCGACCAACCCGCTGGCCGACACCGGCTGCAACGGCGCGAACCTGATAGCCAGCAACGGCCTGTGCCGCTTCAGTACGCGTGAGTACATCGACCTGATACCGGAAACCGAAAAGACCTCGGTGTTCACCATGGGTACGTTGAAACTGGCCGATGACCATAACGTAAGCCTGGATTATTTCTGGGCACGCAACAACAACACCACAACCATCGGGCCATCCCTGCTGACCGGCCTAAGTGTGGGACCCGATACGCCCTTCTATCCGGGTAACGGCTCGACACCCTTGCCCACCAGCTTCGATCTGATCACCACCGACCCGGTAACCGTCGGCTGGCGCGAGAGCGACGCCGGCGCGCGCATACAAAAGGACCAAAATACCGGTCAACGCCTGCAACTGGTGTTCGACGGCAATCTCGCCGGTGCCTGGGACTACAACGTCGGCGCATCCTATAACGAAAACAAGGTGGTCAGCTCCCTGCGTGGCGGCTACCTCAACGACGAGCTGGCGGCTGATGCCATTGAAAACGGCATCATCAACCCGTTCGGGCCGCAAACCCAGGCTGGGCAGGAGCTGATCAACAGCATCGGGGTAAACGGCGACTACATGACTGCCGTAGGCCGGGTCAAGACCATCGATGGACGGGTGAGCCGGGAGATCGGCGACTGGTTCGGCGCCGGCCCGGCCGCCATCGCATTGGGCGGCGAGTACCGCGAGGAAGATTTCCACGCAGCCTATGACACCGGGATCACCTCGCTGGTGGGCAGCCTCGGCGTCAGTGGGGACCCGACCGTCAGCGGCGACCGCAACGTACAGGGCCAGTACGCCGAACTGAACGTGCCGGTCTTCGATAGCCTGGAGCTGAGCGCGGCGATTCGCCACGACAAGTACAGCGATGTGGGCAGTACCACTAACCCGAAATATTCGTTCCGCTACCAGCCGTTCCGGGAACTGGTGATCCGTGGCGCCTACAGCGAGGGTTTCCGCGCGCCTTCGCTGTATGAGCTGTACGATCCCACCTACATCACCTATAGCGCCGGGAGCTACAACGACCCGGTCCTGTGCGCTGGCGGTTCGCCGAGCAACGGTGGCGTGGCCAACCGCGACTGCGACCAGCAGGTGCTCAACCAGACTGGCGGCAACACCGACCTGACGCCCGAGACGGCGCGCAACAAGACACTCGGCTTCGTCTACCAGCCCCTCAGCAACCTGTCGGTGGGCGTCGATCTGTGGTGGATCGACATCTCCGGGCAGATCGCGGAGTTTTCGGAAACCTCGATCTTCGCCAACCCTGAGCTCTATGCCGACCGCATCGTGAGGGCGGCGGATGGTTCGATCGACTACATCATCACCGGCCTGTCGAACCAGGGGAAAGTGAAGACGAGCGGCATCGACCTGTCCCTCGACTACCTCTTTCCGAACAGCCCCTACGGCCAGTTCGGCCTGTCGATGCAGGGCACCTACGTGACCCGTTACGACTACCAGGACGAGGCAGGCGGCGCCTACATCGAGAACGTGGGCGACTTCCAGGGCAATGGTGTCATTTTCCGCTGGAAGCACAATCTCGTGGGCACCTGGAACGCGGGGCCATACCGGGCATCCCTGACCAACCGCTACATGTCCGGCTACAACGATTACGATACCGAAGGAAACGCTCGGGTTTCGTCGTACATGATGTGGGACCTGGCGGCCGGCTATAACTGGCGCCAGACCCTGGATCTGGACGTGGGCGTGAAGAACCTCTTCGATCGCGACCCGCCGTTCACCAACCAGGCCGTGACCTTCCAGAGCGGTTATGACCCCCGTTATACCGATCCGCTGGGAAGGACCCTTTACACCCGCGTCACCTATCGCTTCTAAGCCACAGCGGCCCCCGCCCGCGGCGGGGGCCGCCCTTTCGACAGACACGGCATGGATTCGGACCGCACGCCACCAATCGCCTGACGAGATGATGCCCTTGAACGTTTCTTGCCTGCTTCAGAACTGCTCCCTCGGGCGCTGCTCGCGGCGCCCCCTGTTTTTTATCCTTCTGGCAAGCGTCAGCGCCCTGGCCTTCGCCCAACCTGACGTGTCCATGACCGTCTACGGCGAACCTCCCAGGTATGCGGCGGACTTCCAGCACTTCGACTACGTCAACCCGGATGCCCCCAAGGGCGGCAGCCTGCGCCGCTCATCCCAGGAAACCGACCTGTTCACCTACCTGCTGCCGTACGTCGACAAGGCCACCGGCGTGTCGCAGCTCGATACCTGGGTATTCGAGCCGCTCGCCTACCGTTCACTGGACGAGCCCTACAGTGTTTATGCCCTGGTGGCCGAGAAGATGGAGCGCGACCCGGACAACCGCTGGGTGCGCTTTTTCATCAACCCAAAGGCACGTTTCCATGACGGCCACCCCATGACCGCAGAGGACGTCAAATTCACCTTCGAAACATTGATGACCCAGGGTTCACTGAGCTACCGACAGTTCTATGGCTTCGTCGAGAAGGCCGTGATCGAAGCTCCACTGACGATACGCTTCGACTTCAAGGAAGGCGCCAACCGCACGCTACCGCTCGACCTGGCCAGCATGCGGGTGTTGCCGCAGCACTGGTGGAAAGACCGCGACTTCCGCAACGGCGGCGGCTACGAGCCACCGCTGGGTAGCGGGCCCTACCGGGTCAGCAAGGTGGAGCCCGGACGCAGCGTAGCCTTTGAGCGCGTGAACGATTGGTGGGCAAAGGACTTGCCCGTCAGCCGCGGCCTGTACAACTTCGATCAGCTCGTCGTGAATTTCTACGGCGATATCGAGGTGTCCCGACAATTGCTGATTGCCGGCGCCTACGACTACAACCGCGAGTACTCCGCAACCGGCTTCACCATCCGCTATGACAGCCCTGCCTTGCGCGATGGCCGGCTGCAGAAGGCCATCCTGGCCAGGGGCAAACCCACGGCGCCACAGGGCTTTGCATTCAACCTGCTCAACCCGATCTTCCAGGACCGCCGGGTGCGCGAGGCACTGACCCTGCTCTGGGACTTCGAATGGACCAACAAGCAGATGATGCGCAACTTCTATACGCGCCAGCACAGCTACTTTCCCAACACCGAAATGGCTGCCACCGAGCTACCGACCGCGCAGGAGCTGGCCATTCTGGAACCCTTGCGGGGGCAGATTCCGGATGAAGTCTTCAGCCGGGTATACCGGGCACCTGCGACCGACGGCAGCGGCTTCGTCCGCGACAAACAGCTCCAGGCGCTGACGTTGCTGCAGGAGGCCGGCTGGCGACCGAAAGGGGATAAACTGGTCAACGCCGACGACCAACCCCTGGAATTCACCTTTCTCGACGGCCAGGGTTTCGATCGTATGCTGCTGCCCTACAAGCGCACCCTGTCGCAAATCGGCATCACCCTGAACCTGCGGCGGGTGGATACCTCGCAGTACATCAGCCGGGTCAACGGCCGCGATTACGACATGATCGTCACCGGTTTTCCGCGCAGCGGTATTCCCAACCCCTCCCCAGGCAGCGATCTCTACGACCTGTTCGGGTCCAGCAGCGCCACCTCGGTGGGCAGTTCAAATGCCATGGCGTTGCAAGAGCCGGCCGTCGACGTGCTGATCGCCGGCCTGGTCGACGCCACCAGCCGCGAGGACATGGTCCTGCATGCCCGCGCGCTGGACCGGGTCCTGCAATGGAGCCACCTGATCATTCCCAACTACTACTCGGACGGGACGCCCACCGTGCACTGGAATCGATTCGGCCGGCCGAAAATCGAGCCTGCGTATGACGTGGGCCTGGAAACTTGGTGGGAGGTGAGCCCCACCGCGCTCACCAACGAACAGATGGCCGAACGCCTGAAGGACACTGCGCCATGATCAGCTATCTACTAAGGCGCATGGCGCTGGTGGTGCCAACGCTGCTGTGCATCATCGTGATCAACTTCATCATCGTGCAGGCGGCGCCCGGTGGGCCGGTGGAACAGGCCATGGCCCGCATGCAGGGCTTCGGTGGCACGGGCGTCGGTCAGGCAGCGCCTGAAACCGGCAGCGTTTCGTCCGGCGGCAGCCGCGCCAGCCGTGGCCTCGACCCGGAGCTGATAAAGGAGCTCGAACGCCAGTACGGCTTCGATAAGCCACCCCACGAGCGGCTCTGGCTCATGCTCAAGAACTACGCGTCCCTGGATTTTGGCACCAGCTTTTTCCGGGGCGCGAAAGTCACCGACCTGATCCTGGAAAAACTGCCGGTATCTCTCTCCCTCGGGCTGTGGGCCACCCTCATCACCTATCTGGTGTCGATCCCGCTCGGCATCCGCAAAGCCGTCAGGCACGGTAGTGCCTTCGACGTCTGGAGCAGCACGGTCATCATCGTGGGTTACGCGGTACCGGCGTTCCTGTTCGCCATGTTGCTGCTGGTGGTGTTTGCCGGAGGGAGCTATCTGAGCTGGTTTCCGGCCGTGGGGCTGACGTCCGAGCATTTCGAGGAGCTGAGCCCGGCAGGCAAGGTCATCGATTACCTGTGGCACCTGGTGCTGCCGGTATCAGCGCTGGTCATCGGTGGCTTTGCCACCCTGACCATCCTCACCAAAAACAGCTTTCTCAACGAGATCAGCCGCCAATACGTGGTGACCGCCAGGGCCAAGGGGCTTACCGAACGGGCGGTGCTCTACCGCCACGTGTTCCGCAACGCGATCCTGCTCGTCGTGGCCGGACTGCCCACCGCGCTGATCGAGGTGTTCTTCGCCGGTTCGCTGCTGGTCGAGGTGATCTTTTCCCTCGATGGCCTGGGGCGAATGGGCTATGAGGCAGCGCTGTACCGCGACTACCCGGTGGTATTCGGCACCCTGTTCATCTTTACCCTGTTCGGGCTGCTGGTAAAAATCATCGGTGACCTCAGCTACACCCTGATCGACCCACGTATCGACTTCTTAGCGAGGACCGCCTGATGCCTGCTCTCTCGCCGATCAATCGCCGCCGACTCCAGCGCTTCAAGGCCAACCGCCGCGGCTGGTGGTCGCTCTGGCTGTTTACTGCGTTGCTCGTCATCTGCCTGTGCGGCGAACTGGTCGCCAACGACAAGCCGCTCCTGCTCAGCCACAACGGCACGCTCTACTTTCCGATCTTCAAGCCCTATCCGGAAACCGAATTCGGCGGGCAGTTCCCCTTTCCGCCGGATTACCGCAGCGAATACGTGCGCCACCTGATCGAGGATCACGGTGGCTGGATGCTGTTCCCGCCGATCCCGTTCAGCTACGACACGGTGAACTACGACCTCACGGTCCCCTCTCCGAGCCCACCCTCCACGGAGAACTGGCTGGGCACCGACGAACAGGCGCGCGATGTGCTGGCACGCCTGCTTTACGGCACACGGGTATCGATCCTGTTCGCGCTGGCACTGACCCTGATCAGCGTCATCGTCGGCGTGACCGTCGGCGCCCTGCAGGGCTATTACGGCGGAAAGGTCGATCTGTTCGGCCAGCGGCTACTGGAAATCTGGTCGGGCCTGCCGGTGCTCTATCTATTGATCATTCTCTCGGGCTTCGTCGAGCCCGGCTTCGGCTGGCTGCTGGGCATCATGGCGCTGTTCTCGTGGATGGCGCTGGTGGACGTGGTGCGCGCCGAGTTCCTGCGCGGGCGTTCCCTAGAATACGTGAAAGCCGCCCGGGCGCTGGGCCTTTCGGACCGCATGATCATGTGGCGCCACATCCTGCCCAACGCGCTGACCTCCACCATGACCTTCGTTCCCTTCATCCTCACCGGGGCCATTACCACCCTGACCGCGCTGGATTTCCTGGGCTTTGGCATGCCGCCTGGCACCGCTTCGCTGGGTGAGCTCATCGGCCAGGCCAAACGCAACCTGCAAGCCGCCTGGCTGGGCCTTACCGCCTTCGCCGCGCTGGCGACCATTCTCAGCTTGCTGCTATTCATCGGCGAATCGGCCCGCGACGCCCTTGACCCGAGGTCCGCATGAACCAAGACAACCTGATTGAAATCCGTGACCTGAGAGTGGCCTTCGCCGGGCAGGAGGTGGTTCACGGCATCGACCTGGACATCCGTCGCGGCGAATGCCTCGCGCTGGTCGGCGAGTCCGGCTCGGGCAAGTCGGTGCTGGCCCACTCGCTGTTGCGCCTGTTGCCCGCGTCCACCCGGACCTCCGGAGCCATCCGCTATGCGGGCGAAGACCTGCTTGGAGCCTCGGAAAAACGGCTTCGCGAATTGCGCGGTAACCGAATCGCGATGATCTTCCAGGAACCCATGACATCGCTCAATCCGCTGCACACCGTCGAACGGCAGATCGGCGAGATCCTGTCTCTGCACAAGGGGCTCACTGGCAAGGCGGCACGGGCGCGCAGCGTGGAGTTGCTGGAACTAGTGGGCATCCGCGAGCCGACCGCACGGCTCAACGCCTATCCCCACCAATTATCTGGCGGCCAGCGGCAGCGGGTGATGATCGCCATGGCGCTGGCCAATGAGCCCGAGCTGCTGATTGCCGACGAGCCCACCACGGCGCTGGACGTGACCGTCCAGGAAACCATCCTGCTGCTGCTCAAGGACCTGCAGGCGCGCCTCGGGATGTCGCTGCTACTGATCAGCCACGACCTGAACCTGGTGAGCAAGATCGCTCAACGTGTCTGCGTGATGCGCCAGGGCAGCCTGGTGGAGCAGAACGAATGCCGCAGCCTGTTTTCTGCGCCGCACCACCCCTATACCCGCCTGTTGCTCGATGCGGAGCCCTCCGGCGACCCGCTACCCTCACGCAGTGACGACACGCTGATCCGGGCCTGCGGCCTGCGTGTCTGGTTTCCCCTGCCCAAGCCGTTGTTCAGCCGCCAGCAGCGCTACGTCAAGGCTGTGGATGGCATCAGCTTCGAACTCACGCGCGGGCGTACCCTGGGCATCGTCGGCGAATCCGGTTCGGGCAAGTCGACCCTCGGCCAGGCGCTGCTGCGCCTGGTGGGTTCCCAGGGCGAGATCCACTTCGGAACCCAGCGCCTGGATGCACTGAGCGCGAAGGCCATGCGCCCACACCGCAGGCACCTGCAAGCGGTGTTCCAGGATCCGTTCGGCAGCCTGAGCCCGCGCATGTCGGTTGAACAGATCATCCGCGAAGGCCTGGACATCCACCGCATCGGGACCGTGGCCGAGCGCGAGCTCGCGGTGATCCGCGTCCTGCAGGAAGTCGGCCTCGATCCGCAGACGCGCCATCGCTATCCCCATGAATTCTCCGGGGGCCAACGCCAGCGCATCTCCATCGCCCGAGCGCTGGTCCTCGAACCCGAGGTGATCCTGCTCGACGAACCCACCTCGGCGCTGGACCGCACCGTGCAGAAGCAGATCGTCGACCTGCTGCGCAACCTGCAGGCGGTACATGGGCTGACCTATCTGTTCATCAGTCACGACCTGGCGGTGGTCCGCGCCCTCGCCCACGACCTCATGGTCATCAAGGACGGTATCGTCGTCGAACAAGGCGATGCCCGGCAGATTTTCCAGGCACCGAGCCACCCCTACACACAGGAACTGCTGCGTGCCTCTGGACTGGCCGAGCAGCAATCCGCAGCCGGCTGGGCGAGGACGGCAATCTGATGGGGCAGCGACCGGCCTGTGCTCGACTGCACGCGCGGCCGCCGCCGCGCCCCAACCATCGAGGTCATTGCGGAAGTAACCTCAGCGGTCAATCTTTAATATCGGTTTCACGGCGTCCGGCCTGTGAATTGGGATGAAAAGGGGCCTGGTTCCGCTGCCCCTGCGGACCACCCAACCTGCGTCACAATTCGTCGAAGCACATGACCATCGCCAATAAGCTGGCTAACGCCTTGCTCCTTCACGGTTTCTTCTAAGGATGGTCTGAAGCAGCCTGTATTTCCGGTCGACTTCAGCCTGCGCCGTTTTTGAAAGCGGAAAACCGATCCAAAATGATCAGTTCGCCCACCGATATCGGTGTTTATGGCCGCCGCGATAACTTCGCCGCAGCCATTTCCCACATTACAGGCGCACCTCTCCTGCATTCGCCAGCAAATGTCTGCGAGCCATCCAGAGGTTCGACAGGGCGAACAGCGTCACCAGTTGCGCCGTGTTCTTCACCAGTCCGCGGAAGCGCACCTTGGTATAACCAAACTGCCGCTTGATCACCCGGAACGGGTGCTCGACCTTGGCGCGCACCTGAGCCTTGGCTTTCTCGATCTTGCGCTTGGCTTTGTATAGCGCACTGCGTTTATCGAGCTTCTTGTAGGTGCTACGTCGTGCCGCCACCTGCCAGATAACCTTCCGATCAGCATGCTCCGGACGTTTCTCAACGCCAATGTAGCCCGCGTCCGTACAAACTACGTTCTCGTCGCCATGCAGCAACTTGTCGACCTGAGTAACGTCCGCAACGTTGGCCGCCGTACCCACTACGCTGTGCACCAGGCCAGACGTGTCGTCCACGCCGATATGCGCCTTCATACCGAAGTGGTGAGTCGACCGCAGGAACTGCCCCCACAGCCGCTCGCAGAACCGTACGTGACACTCTCGCGTCATACGGCTCCCGTTATCCAACCTTGTTGCCCAGCCACTCGCCAGTGATGGAACA
>Ga0189292_10208_pt1 | contig 26774 bp, 19 predicted proteins | sample UW1oraminimetaG_FD_130317 | JGI IMG/M metagenome (GOLD analysis project Ga0189292, IMG submission 130317) | Marine microbial communities from the Costa Rica Dome - UW179A-orange mini metaG | ecosystem: Environmental > Aquatic > Marine > Oceanic > Photic zone | place: Costa Rica: the Eastern...
GAGAAGGGCGCCGAAGTGGTGCGCATGATCCAGACGCTGCTGGGCGAAGAGGGCTTCCGCAAGGGCAGCGACCTCTATTTCGAGCGCCATGACGGCCAGGCCGTGACGGTCGACGATTTCGTCAAGGCAATGGAAGACGCCAACGGTGCGGACCTGAGCCAGTTCAAGCGCTGGTACAGCCAGTCTGGCACGCCGCGCCTGGCCGTCAGCGAGCAATACGACGAGGCGGCGAAGAGCTACAGCCTGACCTTCCGCCAGAACTGCCCTCCGACACCGGGCCAGCCGACCAAGGAGCCGTTCGTGATTCCGGTGGCGCTGGGCCTGCTCGCCGCCGATGGTTCGGACATGCCGCTGCGTCTGGACGGTGAAGTTTCCGCCACCGGGGACAGCCGCGTGCTGGCGGTCACCGAAGCCGAACAGACCTTCACTTTCATCGACGTCGCCGAGCGCCCGCAGCCATCGCTGCTGCGTGGCTTCTCCGCGCCGGTAAAGCTGGATTACCCGTACGACCGCGACCAGCTGATGTTCCTCATGCAGCACGATTCCGACGGCTTCAACCGCTGGGAAGCGGGTCAACAGTTGTCGGTGCAGGTGCTGCAAGAGCTGATCGGCCAGCATCAGCGTGGTGAGGCGCTGGCGATGGACGAGCGCCTGATCACGGCGCTGCGCACCTTGCTGCAGAACGAGACGCTGGACGCAGCGATGGTCGCCGAGATGCTTTCGCTGCCGGGTGAAGCCTATCTGGCTGAAATCAGCGAAGTGGCGGACGTGGATGCGATACACGCGGCACGCGAGTTTGCCCGCAAGCGCATCGCCGACGCGTTGTTCGAGCCGCTGTGGCAGCGCTACCAGGCCAATCGCGAAACCTCGCGTAGCACGCCCTATGTCGCCTCGGCCGAACATTTCGCCCGTCGCGCCCTGCAGAACATTGCCTTGTCGTACCTGATGCTGAGCGGAAAAGCTGAAGTCGTGGAAGCCTGCCTGGAACAGTTCGAGCAGGCCGACAACATGACCGAGCGTCTGACCGCACTGGCCGTGCTGGTCAACTCGCCGTTCGAGGCCGAGCGCGACAAGGCGCTGCAGACGTTCGCCGAGCACTTCAAGGACAACCCGCTGGTCATGGATCAGTGGTTCAGCGTACAGGCCGGTAACCCGTTGCCCGGCGGTCTGGAGCGGGTGCAGACGCTGATGCAGCACCCGGCGTTCACCCTGAAGAACCCGAACAAGGTGCGCGCGCTGATCGGTGCCTTCGCCAACCAGAACCTGGTCAACTTCCACCGTGCTGATGGCGCCGGTTACCGCTTCCTTGCCGACCAAGTGATCACCCTCAACGCGCTGAACCCTCAGATCGCCTCGCGTCTGCTGGCGCCGCTGACCCGCTGGCGCAAGTACGACAGTGCGCGCCAGGCGCTGATGAAGGGCGAACTGGAGCGCATTCTTGCTTCCGGTGAGCTGTCCAGCGATGTCTACGAAGTGGTGAGCAAAAGCCTCGCCTGACCCTCGAAGGCCGGTCGCGCAAAACGATTGGCCTTTTCCCCCGAACTCAAATCGCTTGGTGGGCTTTCTGCCCACCAAGCCAGCCCAGCACCGTGACCATCCCCTGGCACACTGCGTCCGATCCTCAACGCACACCGAATCAATCGGTCCGCATACTGGCCACTGGCCCAATCAGCCTGGGTGATCACGCGTCAATCATTGCGTGAGAGTTAACAATTCATAACGTCCGGCCAATTGTGCCTGTCCGCGTAAGCTGGCTAGGATGGCTGAGCCTGCACATCAGGCCTTACCTAATAAGAATAAAGGGGGTATGTATGAGTGAGCCCGTTCAGCGGCGCACACTATCCGGCCGCGTCGAGGTTCCAAACCAGGCGAGGGCGTCGCGTTTTCACTCATCGGTTGCCAGCATGCTTTCGCTGTGCGGCGCCTTTTCGCTCCTGCTGCTTGCCGCAGCTGCGCCAGCCCAGGCCGCACCCGATGGCCAGACCCGCTACTCGATCGAGTCGGCTAAAGCCGCATCCAATCTTCTTCTCGACATCACCCAAGCCGGTAGTCGCCTCGTGGCGGCGGGTGATCGGGGGCACATTCTTTACTCCGATGATGAAGGCAATAGCTGGGCGCAGGCCAAGGTGCCGACTCGGCAGCTGCTGACGGCCATCTACTTCGTCGATGACAAGCACGGCTGGGCGGTCGGCCACGACGCTCTGGTGCTGAACACCACCGACGGTGGTGAGAGCTGGGCGGTGCAGTACGAGGAGCGTGAGCGCGAAGCGCCGCTGTTGGACATCTGGTTCGAAGACGCGCAGCACGGCATCGCGGTTGGTGCCTACGGCGCGCTGATCGAAACCATCGACGGTGGCCAGAGCTGGGACGACATCAGTGAGCGGCTCGACAACGAAGACGGCTTTCACCTCAACGCCATCACTCATATCCAGGGCTCGGGTCTGTTCGTCGTCGGTGAAATGGGCGGCATGTTCCGTTCCGCCGACATGGGTGAGACCTGGGAGCGCGTCGAGTCGCCTTATCAGGGGTCGTTCTTCGGCGTGGTTGGCGGCTCGGAGCCTGGGGTAGTAGTTGCCTTCGGCCTGCGCGGTCACCTGTTCCGCTCAGCTGATTTCGGCAACAACTGGGATGCCATTGAGCTTGCCAACGGTAACGGCAATGCACTGGAGTCCGGCCTGGCCGATGGCAGCTTGCTGCGTGACGGACGCATCGCGGTGGTCGGGCACGGTGGTGCTGTATTGACCAGCGACGATCAGGGCCGCAGCTTCAAACTCTTTAACCGCCCCGACCGTCGTTCGCTGTCGGGCGTGAGCTCCGATTCCCAAGGCAACCTGATCCTGGTAGGGCAGGGTGGTGTTCGCATCGCCTCGCCATCGGGCGCGGATCTGGCCCCAAAACAATAAAGCCGGGAGAGTTTGCATGACCAAGCACCAACAGAAGCCGGCGTCGTTCCTCGAGCGCCTGATCTTCAACAACCGGCCGGCAGTCGTGGTTCTCTGCCTGCTGATCAGCGCATTCCTCTTTTATCAGGCGGCGCAGGTTCGGCCGCAGACCAGCTTCGAGAAGATGATTCCGCTGGGGCATCCGTACATCCAGAAGATGCTCGAACATCAGAATGATTTGGCCAACCTCGGCAATACCGTGCGGATTTCCGTAGAGGCGGTTGACGGGGATATCTTCTCCAAGGAATACATGGAGACGCTGCGGCAGATCCATGACGAAGTCTTCTATATCCGCGGCGTCGACCGCTCCAACATGAAGTCGCTTTGGAGTCCCAACGTCCGCTGGACCGAGGTTACCGAGGAAGGCTTCGCTGGTGGCGAGGTGATTCCCCAGACCTACGACGGCTCGCCCGAAAGCCTGGATGACCTGCGCGACAATATCCTCAAGTCCGGTCAGATCGGCCGTCTGGTGGCGAACAACTTCAAGTCGAGCATCATCGATGTGCCGCTGCTGGAGTCCTACCCGGACCCGGAAGACCAGAGCCGGCAGATCAAGCTGGACTACCAGAAGTTCTCCCACGAGCTGGAAGAGAAGATCCGCGAGAAGTACCAGGCGCAGAACCCGAATGTGAAGGTGCACATCATCGGCTTCGCCAAGAAGGTCGGTGACCTGATCGATGGGTTGGTCGGTGTCGCGCTGTTCTTCATCGTCGCCATCGGCATCACCTTCGTGCTGCTGCTGTGGTTCACCCGTTGCCTGAAGAGCACCATCGCGGTGCTGATCACCACGCTGATTGCGGTGACCTGGCAGCTCGGTTTGCTGCATACGCTGGGCTTCGGGCTCGATCCGTACTCGATGCTGGTACCGTTCCTGGTATTCGCCATCGGTATTTCCCACGGCGTGCAGAAGATCAACGGCATCGCCATGGCATCCGGATACACGGAAGATCCGGTGACGGCAGCGCGAATGGCGTTCCGCCAGTTGTTCATCCCCGGCATGGTGGCGCTGCTGTCGGATGCTGCAGGTTTCGTAACCTTGTTGCTGATCGATATCGGCGTCATCCGTGAGCTTGCCATCGGCGCGTCGCTGGGCGTGGCGGTGATCATCCTGACAAACCTGATCCTGCTGCCGGTCGCGATTTCCTACATGGGCATCAGCCAGAAGGCGGTCAAGCAGGCTCGTGAAGAGGCCTCGCGCGATCATCCGTTCTGGCGCGCACTGTCCAACTTTGCCAGCCCTACGGTTGCGCCAATCTCCATCACCATCGCCGTTATGGCGCTGGTCGGTGGTCTCTGGTACGGCCAGAACCTGAAGATCGGCGATCTCGATCAGGGCGCCCCGGAGCTGCATCCGGATTCGCGCTACAACCTGGACAACGACTTTGTCATTCGCAACTACTCGACCAGTTCCGACGTGCTGGTAGTGATGGTCAAGACCGCGCCGGAAGGCTGTTCGCACTACGACACGCTCGCCGCCATGGACGAGCTGATGTGGAAGATGCAGAACACCGAGGGCGTGCAGTCGGCGGTGTCGATGGTGTCGGTGGCGCGCCAGGGCATCAAGGGCATGAACGAGGGCAGCCTGAAATGGGAAACGCTGTCGCGTAACCAGCATGTGTTGAACAACTCCATCGCCCGCGCCGAAGGCATGTACAACAGCGACTGCTCGCTTGCGCCGGTGCTGGTGTTCCTCAACGACCATAAGGCTGAAACCCTGGAGCATGTGGTCGCCGCGGCGAAGGATTTCGCCGAGGAAAACAACCGCGAAGGTTTGGAGTTCGTGCTGGCGGCGGGTAATGCGGGCATCGAGGCAGCCACCAACGAGGTCATCGCCGAGTCGGAAATCACGATGCTGATCGCGGTCTACGCAGCAGTGAGCTTCATGTGCCTGCTGACCTTCCGTTCGTTGGCCGCGACGCTCTGCGTGATCCTGCCTCTGGTGCTGACCTCGATCCTTGGCAACGCCCTGATGGCCTTCATGGGGATCGGCGTCAAGGTGGCAACCTTGCCGGTGATCGCGTTGGGTGTGGGTATCGGTGTGGACTACGGTATCTATATCTACAGCCGTTTGGAGTCGTTCCTGCGCCAAGGCATGACCTTGCAGGAGGCCTACTACCAGACGCTGAAATCCACCGGCAAGGCGGTGATATTCACCGGGGTGTGCCTGGCGATCGGCGTGGTGACCTGGGTGTTCTCGGCGATCAAGTTCCAGGCCGACATGGGTCTGATGCTGACCTTCATGTTCCTCTGGAACATGGTCGGCGCGATCTGGCTGCTGCCGGCCCTGGCCCGCTTCCTGATCAATCCGGAGAAGCTGCGTCAGAAGGCGTGATGATCACGCAATAACGAAAACCGCGGCCCTTGGGTCGCGGTTTTTTTATGGCTATCGCGTTGTCCGCTCGGCGATAGGGCTACGGTCAGGCGCTCTGGCTGATGGCCTGGAAGGCAGCCTGCGCGGCCACTTCGCCGATCACCAGAATGGCCGGACTCTTTAGCTTGAAGGTCAATGCATCCCGGCACATGCCGGCCAGGCTCGAACGGCACTCGCGTTGCTGCGGCATTGAGGCGTTCTCGATCATCGCCACCGGCGTGCCGGCGGGAAGGCCGCCTTCCAAGAGCCCGGCTTGCACCTGTTCCAGCTTGCTCACACCCATGTACACCACCAGCGTGGTGCCGCTTTTCGCCAGCGCCTGCCATTCCGGACTGCTGTCGTCGAGCGTGTGCGCTGTTACCAGGGTGACGCCGCGGGCGACGCCGCGCTGGGTCAGCGAGATGCCGCATTGCGTGGCGCCGGCCAGGCCGGCGGTTATGCCGTTGACCAGCTCGACCTCAATGCCGCGTGCCGACAGCCATTCGGCTTCTTCGCCACCGCGGCCGAAGATGCACGGATCGCCACCCTTGAGGCGCACCACGCACTTGCCCTGGCGGGCGTAGCGCAGCATCAGACGGTGGATGAAGGCCTGCGGCGTGGAGCGGCAGCCGCCGCGCTTGCCCACGGGGATGATGTGTGCTTTGGGGCAGTGTTCGAGCACGGCGGGGTTGACCAGGTCATCGATCATCACCACCTGTGCCTCGCCCAACGCGCGCACGGCCTTGAGGGTCAGCAGTTCCGGATCGCCAGGGCCGGCGCCTACCAGCCAGACTTTTGCGCTCATGGGGTAATCCTCGTCTTGGTTGGTATCAGAGAAGTGCGCGTTCCGGCTGGCTGGCCAGCAGACGCTTGATTTCGGGCACGCAGGAGCCACAGCTGGTGCCGCAACCGAGTTCCTGCTTGAGGCCGGTGAGATCGAGACCGCGCTCGATGCCTGCACGGACCTTGTTCTGGCTGACGTTCATGCAGTTGCACAGGGTGCGGTCGGTGTTGATCGTCGCGCCGCCAGGCGGCGCACTGAGGGGCGCCAGCAGCCAGCGACGCAATTCGGCGTCGGCACTGCCGCTTTCCCAGAGCCCGCGCAGCCACTGCCGGGCGACGGTTTCGCCGGCCAGGCGCAGGGCGACGATGCGACCGTCCTCGATGCGTACGCGCTTGCCGACTGCACGACGCGGGTCGTCATAGGCCAGCACCGGGCCTTCGTCGAGGCCGAGCAGGCGGTCGATGGCGTCCAGCTCGGCAGCGTTTGGCGCCGCGTTCCGGGCTGCGCGGATCAGCAATGCCGAGCGCTCGCGTCCGCCGAGGCTGAAACTGGCGTAGTCGAAGGTTTCGAACAATGGCCGCAGCGCCTCGAAACGTCGCTGCACATCACCCTCGACCAGTGCGAAGAACTGCCAGGGCAATTCGACCTGTTCGACTTCGATGCCGGCATGCTTGAGTTCCGGTTGCTTCGACAGCGGATCGACGCTGGCCAGGGTCAGGACGTTGCTGCCCAGCCCCTTGAGAAAGCGATCGCCCCAGTGCATCGGCAGGAACGCCTGGCCGGCGCGCAGGCTGTCGTCCTTCTGTACCGAGAGGATCAGGCTGCCGCGACGGCTCTTCACCTTCACCAGCTGGCCGTCCAGCAAACGCCGACGACGCATGTCCTCGGCGTTCATGCCGAGCAGTGCTTCCTCGACATGGCCGAACAGTCGTGCGGCGGTGCCGGTGCGGCTCATGCCGTGCCACTGATCACGCAGTCGGCCGGTATTGAGCGTCAGCGGATAGCGCGCCTCGCGCTTTTCCTTAGGCGCCTGGTAGTGCTCGGCGATGAAGCGCGCGCGGCCATTGGCAGTGGGGAACACACCGTCGCCATACAGCCGCGCGGTGCCCTGTTCGCTGCCCGGCGGAAACGGCCATTGCTGCGGACCGAGGGTATCGATCAGTGCGTAGCTCAGGCCGCTGTAGTCCAGATCGCGATTGGCGGTGAGCGGCTTGTACTCCTCGAACAGCGCTTCGGCATTCTCGAACGCGAACAGGCTCGGCTCGCCGGGACGTAGGTGACATTCCAGACACCGGGCGAAATCGCAGGTGATCGCCCAATCCGCACGGGCTTCGCCGGGCGCCGGAACGGCGCGGCGCACATGGCTGATACGGCGCTCGGAGTTGGTCACCGTGCCTTCCTTCTCGCCCCAGCTCGCGGCCGGCAGCAGAAGGTCGGCGTAGCGGCAGGTTTCGGTGGTGAAGAAGGCTTCCTGCACCACGACGAAGGGGCAGGCGGCCAGGGCCCGATGGACTTTCTGCTGGTCCGGCAGCGACTGCGCCGGGTTGGTGCAGGCGATCCACAGCGCCTTGATCTTGCCGGCGCGCACCGCCTCGAACAGCTCGATGGCGGACAGTCCAGGCTGCTTGGGCAGCTGCTCGACACCCCAATAGTCCGCCACTTCGGCGCGGTGTTCGGCATTGGCTACGTCGCGGTGGCCGGGCAGCAGATTGGACAGGCTGCCGGTTTCGCGGCCGCCCATGGCATTCGGTTGGCCGGTGAGCGAGAAAGGGCCGGCGCCTGGCTTGCCGATCTGCCCGGTGGCCAGGTGCAGGTTGATCAGCGCGCTGTTCTTGGCGCTGCCGGCGGTGGATTGATTCAGCCCCATGCACCACAGGGAGAGGAAGGCTGGCGCGCTTCCGATCAGCCGTGCGCAGGTTTGCAGATCATCTACCGAGATGCCGCAGAGGTCGGCGACCATCGCCGGGGTGTAGTCGCGCACCAGGCTTTTCAGCGCATCGAAGCCTTCGGTATGCGCATCGATGAAGCGGCGGTCGATCCAGCCTTCCCACATGAGGATATGCAGCAGGCCGTGGAACAGCGCGACGTCGGTGCCGGGCAGGATCGGCAGGTGCAGATCGGCCAGCTCGCTGGTGTCGGTGCGCCGCGGGTCGACGACGATGATGGTCATCTCCGGCCGCTTCGCCTTGGCCTCTTCCAGGCGGCGGAACAGCACCGGATGCGCGTAGGCCATGTTGCTGCCGGCGATCAGCAGGCAATCAGCCTGCTCGATGTCTTCGTAGGAGCAGGGCGGGGCGTCGGCGCCCAGGCTGCGCTTGTAGCCGACCACCGCCGAGGACATGCACAGCCGCGAGTTGGAATCCAGGTTGTTGGTACCGACCAGGGCGCGGGCCAGTTTGTTGAAGGCGTAGTAGTCCTCGGTCAGCAGCTGGCCGGAGACATAGAAGGCGACGCTGTCCGGCCCGTGTTCGCGGATGGTCTCGGCGAATACGCTGGCCGCGTGCTCCAGGGCACTGTCCCAGTCGGTGCGGCTGCGGGCCAGGCCCTTGCCCAGACGCAGCTCGGGATAAAGCGCGCGAGCGTCGAGGTCGCCGGTCAGGTGCAGGGTCGAGCCCTTGCTGCACAGCTTGCCGAAGTTGGCCGGATGGCTGGGGTCGCCGGCCACATCGAGGATGCGCTCGCCGTCGTGCTCGATCAGCACGCCACAGCCGACACCGCAGTAGCAGCAGGTCGAGGCGGTTGTCATACGCATGGCGTCGTCTCCAGGAAAGTATCGTCGGTTTCGGCTGCAGGGTGGGCTTGGGCCCACCGGTAATCCGGCTTTCGCCACGAGTGGCTCGGTGGGCTGAAGCCCACCCTACGGGTAGGTCTTATGCCGCACACTCTTTGCGCGCATTCAACGCCAGCAACACGCGCCCGTTCTCGACGCGTGCCTCGTGGCGATGGGCGCAGCCGACGTCCGGCGCCAAGGCCTCGCCGCTGGCCAGATCGATCTGCCAGTTGTGCAACGGGCAGGCGACCTGCTTGCCGTAGACGATCCCCTGCGACAGCGGGCCGCCCTTGTGTGGGCAACGGTCGTCGAGGGCGAAGACCTGATCGTCGGAGGTGCGGAAGATCGCGATATCGCCCTTGGGGCCGGCGATGATGCGCGAGCCGAGCGGGTTGATTTCATCCAGTGCGCAGATATCGAGCCAGCTCATGCGGTGTCTCTCCAGATCAGGTTCTCAGGCGTTTTCCAGCTGCTTGACGGCGATGCGGTCGAATTCCTTCTTCAGCTGCGGCTTGGAGAGCTGCTCCTGCCACGGGTCTTGCTCGAAGGAAAGCGAGAACAGCAACCGCTGGTGCAGCGCCTTGCGTCGCTCGGCGTCGTCCAGCACGGCCTTCTTGATGTGGTCCATGCCGACGCGCTGCATGTAGTGCACGGTGCGCTCGAGGTAGAAGGCTTCCTCGCGGTAGAGCTGGAGGAACGCCAGGCTGTACTCCATGACCTCCTCGGCGCTCTTCACCTTGACGAAGAACTCGCCGGCCTCAGTCTTGATGCCGCCGTTGCCGCCGATGTACAGCTCCCAGCCGGAGTCCACGCCGATGATGCCGACGTCCTTGATGCCGGATTCGGCGCAGTTGCGCGGGCAGCCGGAAACGGCCAGCTTGACCTTGTGCGGCGACCACATGTTGAACAGCGCGTGTTCCAGGTCGATGCCCATCTGCGTGCTGTTCTGCGTACCGAAGCGGCAGAACTCGCTGCCGACGCAGGTCTTCACGGTGCGGATGGATTTGCCGTAGGCGTGGCCGGAAGGCATATCCAGGTCTTTCCAGACGCCGGGCAGGTCTTCTTTTCTGATACCCAGCAGGTCGATGCGCTGGCCGCCGGTAACCTTGACCATCGGGACCTGATACTTGTCCGCTACGTCGGCGATGCGCCGCAGTTCGGCGGCATTGGTAACGCCGCCCCACATGCGTGGGATGACCGAGTAGGTGCCGTCCTTCTGGATGTTGGCGTGGGCGCGTTCGTTGATGAAGCGCGATTGCGGGTCGTCCTTGGCTTCGCCCGGCCAGGTGGAGATCAGGTAGTAGTTCAGCGCCGGGCGGCAGGTAGCGCAGCCGTTCGGCGTGCGCCATTCCATGAAGGCCATGGCCGCCGGAATGCTGGTCAGGTGGTGCTCGCGAATGGCCTTGCGTATCTGGCCGTGGTTGAGGTCGCTGCAGCCGCAGACGGCTTTTTCGCTCTTCGGCTTGACGTCGGCGGCGCCGCCGACGGTATTGATCAGGATCTGTTCGACCAGGCCGGCACAGGAGCCGCAGGAGCTGGCGGCCTTGGTGTGCTTCTTCACCTCGTCCACCGAGAACAGCCCGTGTTCCTGGATCGCCTTGACGATGGTGCCCTTGCACACCCCGTTGCAGCCGCAGACTTCCATGTCGTCCGGCATCGACATGGCCTTGCTCTGGCCCTGGTGGCCAGCATCGCCGATGGCGTCCTCGCCTAAGCCGGCCGCGCCAAACATCAGATGGTCGCGTATCTGGCCCACGTTCTGGCCTTCGCGTACCTGGCGGAAGTACCAGCCGCCGTCGGCGGTGTCGCCGTAGAGACAGGCGCCGACCAGCACGTCGTCCTTGATCACCAGCTTCTTGTAGACGCCGCCGACGGGGTCGGAGAGTGTGATGGTCTCGGTGCCGTCGCCGCCGATGAAATCGCCGGCCGAGAACAGATCGATGCCGGTGACCTTGAGCTTCGTCGAAGTCACCGAGCCGAGATAGCGGGAGAAGCCAAGCATGGCCAGGTGGTTGGCGCAGACCTTGGCCTGTTCGAACAGCGGCGCGACCAGGCCATAGGCCGTGCCGCGATGGTTGGCGCATTCGCCGACGGCATAGATGCGCGGGTCATAGGTCTGCAGGGTGTCGTTGACCAGAATGCCGCGGTTGCACGGGATGCCGGCCTGTTCGGCCAGTTCGCTGTTGGGTCGGATGCCGGCGGCCATCACCACCAGGTCGGCGGGGATCACGTCGCCGTCCTTGAACTTGACCGCGCAGACCCGGCCTTCGCCGTTGTCGAGCAGTTCGGCGGTGTGCTTGGGCAGGAAAAACTTCAGGCCGCGGCTTTCCAGCGCGCTCTGCAGCAGGGTGCCGGCGGTCTTGTCCAGCTGCCGCTCCATCAGCCAGTCGCCGATATGCACCACGGTGACGTCCATGCCGCGCAGCTTGAGGCCGTTGGCCGCTTCCAGGCCGAGCAGGCCGCCACCGATGACCACCGCGTGTTTGTGAGTCTTGGCGGTTTCCATCATCACCTGGGTGTCGGCGATGTCGCGGTAGCCGATCACGCCCTGCAGGTCCTTGCCCGGAATCGGCAGGATGAACGGGTTGGAGCCGGTGGCTATGAGCAGGCGGTCGTATTCGGCCTCGCTGCCGTCATCGGCGATGACCCGGCGTTTGACCCGGTCGATCCTCACCACCTTGCGGTTGAGCATGAGGTGGATGTCATTCTCGGCGTACCAGTTGAGGTCGTTGAGCACGATCTCTTCGAACTGCTGCTCGCCGGCCAGCACGGGGGAGAGCAGGATGCGGTTGTAGTTGGGATGCGGCTCGGCGCCGAACACCGTGATGTCGTAGAGCTCGTTGGTGAGCTTGAGCAGTTCCTCAAGGGTCCGCACGCCGGCCATGCCGTTGCCGATCATCACCAGTTTGAGTTTTTTCATGCCCGTTCTCCGTGCCAGTCGATGTATGCCGTCCGGCCTGCTCAAAATTTTCAACAACAAAAAAAGGCGTCCCACCGGTTACCCAGTGAGGACGCCTTTGTCCGTGTCCCGCTCTATCGGGAGACCTGCCGCTCCACGTTGAGGGTCAGGTCGTAATGATTCTTCGAGGTTTTGCTTTGCAGAGGTTGTGCCAACTTGCAAATACACCAATTTTCAAGGGCTTGAGCGGTTGATGGGGCGTTGGCCGGGGAGCATCGTTGCACTGATATGCAGCGGCTTGCGCCCTGATGGTGCGAAGCACCCTGGAGGCGACTCCAAAAACGCCGTTGACAGGTTGCGGCCAGCTTTCTAAAGTTTCGCCCATGCGCCGATTTAGTCAGCTACTTGCGGGGCGCCTGGAGCCGATGGCTTCGAAATACCGCTAAAGCGCTGGTTCCGGTGTCGCCTCCCACCGCTGCCCAGCGGAATTCTCGAGGCGGAAGTTGAATTGATGAACGCAAAGCACGCCCAGTTGCGCCTGGCCCCGATCACCAGCGGCCTGCACCCCAGCAATCCGAAAATCCTTCTAGGCGGTACTCACCAACCGTCCCTGTTGCGCTACCTCGAAGGGTGGCCGCGACGCCATCGCAAATCCCGCGCCCTGCTTATCCAGTTCGCCACGGCTGACGAGTCGCTGGCACGTTTCGCCACCGACAGCTTCGATCTGGCCGTCATTCAGGCACCGACCGCTGAGCGCCTGGAAGAATGCGTGCGCGAGCTGACCCGGGTGGCGCGCCAGGGGCTGATTACCCGTCGCTGAGCGTCACGCACCTTTTATCACCAGCATGATCAGTAGCAGGTTGAGCAGCAGCGACAACAGCGCCATGCCGCGCCAGACCTTCAGTGGCTCCCGTTCGAGCAGCGGGCGTGGTCGGAGACTGGCGCTGCGCTGTTCGCCCTGTTCCAGCTCAAGCAGCCATTGCTCGGCGGTTTCGAAGCGCTGCCGTGGATCGACCGCCACCGCGCGGCCAAGACTTTCCTCCAGCCAGGTCGGCACGTCCGGGCGATAGCGGCTGGCCGGTGTCGGATTGCCGAAACGCGGACGCTGGAAGGCTTCGATCTCGCCGTACGGGTAGTGCCCAGTCAGCAGGTAATAGAGCGTCACGCCAGTCGCATAGAGATCCTGCGCTGCGCTGGGTTCTGCTCCCGTGAATGCCTCCGGGGCAATGAAACTCGGGGTGCCGGGCAGATGATTGGGCAGGTCGCGGGACAGCCCGGGACAAAACGCCAGGCCGAAATCCAGGATGCGCAGCTCGCCGTCCTCACCCAACAGCAGGTTTTCCGGCTTGATGTCACGATGAAGGATGTTGCGCCGATGCAGCATGCCCACCGCGCGGATCAGCCGGGAGGCGACCTGCAGCAAATCGGCCAGTGGCAGCGGGCCGTCTCGTTCGAAGCGTTGCGCCAGGGTCGTCCCGCTGTACTCGCGCTGCACGTAATAGAGGTGTTGGCGTTCTGGCAGCGGATGCAGTTCGGCGAAGTTGCGCCCGGCAACCCGGCGCATGAACCATTCTTCCTGGAGCAACGCCGGTCCTGCGTCTGCCTCGTCCTGCCGGCTGGGTGGCAGCGTCTTCAACAGCCACGGCTGGCCCTGGCCATCCAGCACCCGGTAGATCAGCGACTGCCGCGACTCGTGCAGCAGTGCATTCACCTGCCAGCCCTCGAACAGCTGGCCGGGGCGCAGCTTCGGCGGTAACGGCCAATGATCGAGCTGGGCGAGGGCGTCGGCCAGCACCGCTTCGGGCAGCGCTTCGACGCGCAGTAGCAATGCACTGGCGTTGTCCTGGCTGCCGCTCTGGTGCGCCAGATTGACCAGCGCCCGTGCTGCGGCGCCGAGGTCAGGCTGATCGTGCAGGATATGCGCGATGTCGCGCTCGGGGACGCACGACCAGACGCCATCGCTCAGCAGCAGGTAGCTATCGCCTTCCTGCAGCTCGCCGTCGAGGTAGTCCACCACCAGATGCTGATCCAGGCCCATGGCGCGTTTGAGCACATGTTGCATGCCCGACTGCTCCCAGACATGGTCTTCGCTGAGCCGCTCAAGCTGAATGCCGTTCCAGCGATAGGCGCGGCAATCGCCGACGTGGGCCAGGGTGAAGCGGCGACCGCGCAGCACCAGCGCGGTGAGGGTGGTCAACAGCGGCTGGCTACCACCGTTGGCCTGCAGCCAGCGGTTGTGCGCCACCAGCACGCGGTCAAGTGATTGCGCGACGGCCCAGGTCTCCGGCGTCGCGTAATAGTCGAAGGCCAGCGCCTGCAAGGTCGCGCGGGCCGCCAGCCCGCCATCGGCGCACTGGCTGACGCCATCGGCCAGGGCGAACAGATAGCCCTTGCCAGTCGCCAGCCCAGGCGCCGGGGTGACGATGCGTATCGCATCCTGGTTTTCCGGGCGCGGTCCGGCGGCGCTGGCCTCGCCATAGCTCAATCGCAGGGGCATGGTTGCTCTCGAATGACTGCGTACTGCAGCAGAGCAATATTCGCGCCCTGCAGGTTCTGCGTGGGCATCACACCCGCGCTGCGGTCACTGCCGCCGAGCCCCAGGTGGTGCGCCAGCGACGCTTGACGCCATAGAGGCCGAACCAGGCGAGCACACCGAGGCTGGCGAACAGCCAGAGGCCGAGCTGGTAATCGCCGGTCGATTGCTTGACTGCGCCAAGGCCGGCAGTGAGCAAAAAACCGCCGATGCCGCCGGCCATGCCGACCAGTCCTGTCATCACGCCGATTTCCTTGTTGAAACGCTGCGGCACCAGCTGGAACACCGCACCATTGCCGGCGCCCAGGCTGAGCATGGCGACCACGAACAGTGCCAGGGCTGCTGTGGAGCTCGGCAGGTTGAAGCCCACCGCAGCGATGCAGAATGCCGCGACGGTGTACATCACCAGCAGCGCCCGGATGCCGCCGATGCGGTCGGCTAGGGCACCGCCCAGTGGTCGCAGTAGGCTGCCGGCGAACACGCAGGCAGCGGTGTAATAGCCGGCCTTGACCGGGTCGAAGGCGTACTGGTCGTGGAAATAGCCGGGCAGGGTGCTGGCCAGGCCGAGGAAGCCGCCGAAGGTCACGCTGTAGAAGAACATGAACCACCAGCTGTCGCGGTCGCCCAGCGCCTTCATGTAATCGGCCAGCGACTTCGGTGCCGGGCGGTTGGGGGCATTCTTCGCCACGCTGGCGAAGATGATGAGGGTGAGCACCAGCGGGATCAGCGCCAGGCCGAATACGTTGTTCCAGCCGAAAATCGCCGCCAGGACCGGCGCGAACAGGGCCGCCAGCACTGTGCCGGAGTTACCGGCGCCGGCGATGCCCATGGCCTTGCCCTGATGCTCCGCCGGATACCACTGCGAGGCCAGCGGCAGCGCTACGGCAAAGGATGCGCCGGCCATGCCGAGGAACAGGCCGAGCAGCAACGCCTGCTCATAGCTTTGGATGCCATGTAGCCAGGCAATGAATAGCGCGATGATGACCACGACCTGTCCGAACAGGCCTGCGGTTTTCGGCGAGGTGCGATCGGCGAGGATGCCCAGCACCAGGCGCAGCACAGCGCCTGCGAGAATTGGCGTGGCAACCATGAACGCACGTTGCTGGGTGGTCAGGCCCAGATCGGCGGCAATCTGCACACCCAGCGGACCGAGCACGTACCAAACCATGAAGCTAAGGTCGAAGTAGAGGAAGGAGGCGAACAGGGTCGGCGCATGGCCGGCTTTCCAGAAACTCGTGCTCATTGGATTGGCTCCAGGGCGTTCATGGTGCGGCGTTGGCCGCCAGGGCTGCTCATACCGCCCCGTCGTCGAGGCGGAAAACAAAAAGGCGCCGCAGCACGCCTGCCGGAGCAGGAGTGATGCGACGCCTTTGTCGTGTTGTGCAGACCGCCGTTGGCCTGCCTGAAACGGAACTAGCATCTAGCGTGCCAGCCTGCGGAAGCCGCCAGTTTCGTGCGTTCGCCGTGGTTAACAGGAACTTCGCGGCGACAAAGCGCACAGATAGCGCGCAACGGCGCGCCAAATCAGGGCAAAGGCATCTCGCAAAACCCAGGCGTGCTTGCTGTTAGTCTTGAGCGGCTTTTGCCAAGGAGCGACCAATGCCCCTGATTGCGACCCTGACTCTTAATCCGGCGATGGATCTTTCCGTTAGCACCCAGCGGGTGATCAGTACCGAAAAGCTGCGGTGTTCGCTGCCGCGTCACGATCCGGGTGGCGGCGGGATCAACGTGGCACGGGTAGTAAAAGCGCTCGGCGGCAGGGCGGTGGCCATCTATCCGGCTGGAGGGCCGTTCGGCGAGCTGCTGCAGCGCTCGCTAGACGAGCTGGGCCTGGTGCATCGCGCGGTATCCATCGCCGGCGATACCCGCGAGAGCTTCACTGTCGATGAACTGGGCTCAGGCCTGCAGTACCGTTTCGTGTTGCCGGGTCCGACGCTTTCCGCGCAGGAGCTTCAGCGTTGCCTCGATAGCCTGGCAGCCCTGCAGCCCGCGCCGGCGTATGTGGTGCTGAGCGGCAGCTTTCCTCCTGGCGTAGGCCTGGGTTTCTACGATGAGCTGCTGGCATTGACGCGCGGTATCGGTGCCCGGCTAGTCGTTGATCTGTCCGGTGAGCCGTTACGCCACGCCGCCCGGCAGGGCGGCGCGTATCTGATGAAGCCGAGCCTCGACGAGCTTTCCAGCATGATGGGCTACCGCGTCTCCAGTGAAGCCGAGCAGGAAGAGGCGCTGCGCCGCCTGATCGCTCAGGGCTGCGCCGAAGTGGTCGTGTTGTCGCTGGGAGCCCAGGGTGCGCTGTACGCCTGTGGCGATGAGCAGCAACGCCTGCCCTCGGCGGACGTCCCGGTGGTCAGCGCAGTGGGGGCGGGTGACAGCATGCTCGGCGCCATGGTGCTGGCGCTGGCCGAGGCACGCTCGCTACAGGATGCAGTGCGCCGGGGCATTGCCGCAGGTGCCGCGACGGTGATGCGTCCGGGCACCGAGCTGTGTCATCGCGAGGATGTCCAGCGGTTGCTGCAATCTGTGGCAGACGCCCCTAGTCGATCCGGTTGACCCGCGGAAACTTGCCGGCGAACGCCTCGGGCATAGCGACGACGCGGCTTTGGGCGTAGTCGTAGAAGACGAAACCGGATTTGGCCATGGCGATCAGTGTGCCGTCGGCAGGGCGGGTGATGCGGAAGATGATATCGCCGCCGTACTTGTTGAAATCCATCACGCCGACCTCGAACAGCAGCGCATCACGGGCATGGGCTTCGGCTTTGTAGGTCGTGGCAAGGTCGGTCACGATGATCCCGGCACCGTCCTGGCGGGTTTCGGCTACCCCGTAGGCAAACAGGAAGCGTGCGCGCGCCTCGGAAATCATCGAGATCATCGAATCGTTGGCCAAATGGTTGCCGGCGTTGATGTCGGTGATTCGCACGGTGAGCTGGGTGGAAAAGCAGTACTGGTCTTCCGGGAAATGCAGGGTAAGGCGCGCCATGGGTCGCTCGGTAATCGGTCGAAGGCGCGCATTCTAGCGCTGTGTCATTCGTCGGGGTTAGATGCGCGCCCGCTGGAGGCCCTACGGTGTAGCGGGCACCTGCACGTAGCCATGCGTTGGCGGCCACAAATGGAGCGGAGACTGACTCCGCAACCTCGATCCGTCAGCCCGCTCGATGCAAGCCATGCTGCGCTTGCGCTCCATTGTCCTGCAGACGCTGCTGGATCGAATCCAGGCGCGCGTCGATGAAAGGGGTTACCAGGGCAAAACACTCGGGTGGGCTCAGCCTCGGTTGGGCGGCATGGATAACACTGCGCTCCAGCTTGCCGACCATCCGCATCAGTTCCAGATCAGTATGTTTTCCGATTCGTCGACAGAACGACTTCAAGCGAATCTGCAGGGTTGGCGTGCAACCGCCCTGACTCGAGGCGACGACGCAGAGGCCGCGCAGGCGTGCCACGTCTTCCAGTTCGCGGCAGGCACGAGCGGTCTGGGCGGGTTCGTCGCTCGAGATCGGTGCGCGTTGTTCAAGCGCGTCGATAAGGGTTTCGATCAGGGCGCAGTGCCCGTCGAAATCGGCGGGGTTGTTGCGCAGAACCAGCCAGCCTTCGGCGATCGAATATGGATCGGGCAGGGTGCTGCGCAGTTTCAGACGTTGCGTCAGGCTGGTTGCCAGCGCGCAACGCAGCGCCACCGCAGCAGGTTCACTCTGCACGCCAAGGCCACGATGCTGTTGCAGCAGGCGCAGGATATCCAGGTCTTCCTGAACCGCCAGCAGGCGCAAGTTTGCAACGCGTCGAGAGTGTTGAGCGCTGGCCATGTTGTTCAGATAGTGGCCTAGCATCAGCAATGCACAGGCGATCGCCAAGGTCGCAGTGATGGTCATTCTGAAAATCCCTGAAGTGAGCGCCCGGTACTGCCGCGCGGGTAACAAAAAAGGCGTCCGAACCGACATGCCGGAACATGCGGAAAAGGACGCCTTCGTCTTTGCCGGACGCCTTCGTTGGGTCGGCCAGTGCAACCTAGCAAGTCGCTTGCCATCCAGCCGATTTCACTGCTTCTTCAGCTGAAACCTGCACCATTGCGGGGGGCGGCGCTGGTAGCTCTGTCGCGGTCTATGTTGAGGGGTCGCGACATGCGCGCGCCGGTGGTGCGCTTGCCCGGTCAGCGCACTGCCGGCGTGCAGGGTTACTGCCCTAGCAGCTCGTTCATGGCGATGATCTGCTCGGCGACCTGGATCAGCTTTTGCTGGCGGCTCATCGCCTGACGGCGCATCAGCGTATAGGCCTCTTCTTCCTTGCAGTCGCGCATCTTCATCAGCATGCCCTTGGCCAGCTCGATGCGCTTTCGTTCGGCAAGTTGCTGCTCGCGGGCCTGCAATTGCGATCGAATCGCTTGGTCGGTTTCGAAGCGGGCCATGGCCACATCAAGGATTGGCTTGAGGCGCTGAGCCTGGATGCCTTCGACGATATAGGCGCTGACACCGGCGCGGATCGCCTGGCGCATGGCGCCGGGGTCGCTGTCGTCGGTGAACATGACGATGGGCCGCGGCTGGTCGCGGCTCACCAGTACCACCTGTTCGAGTACGTCGCGGCCGGGTGAGTCGGTGTCGATCAGCACCACATCCGGGCGGATCGCCTCGACCCGTTCGGGCAGGTCGATGGTCAGGCCGGATTCATCGATGACTTCGAAGCCGGCCTCGATCAGCGCGCTTTTCAGGCGTCCGATCTTTCGTGGGGTGTCGTCGATCAGCAGGATGCGTAACATGCCGGCCCCCTCGTCAAAGTGCGGTCGCCACGGCGCGGTCGGCCATGGCGTGCAGCGGGAAGCTGCGGGCGTAGGCTGCCGGATCGCTGCCGTCCCAGGTCTTGCCATCCATCAGCGTTGCGCTGCGCATGGGCGACTCCGGCACGGTTATGCCCAGCGCTCCGGCAGCCTGTCGATAGATATCGGTCTGCTGTACCTGGCTCGCGACCAGCTGATAATCCGGGTCCTGGCGCAACAGGCCCCAGCGTCGCAACTGGGTCATGAACCAGAGCCCGTCGGACAGGTAGGGCATGTTAGCCGCGCCATCGGCAAAGAAGCGCAGCGGGTGTTCGTCATTCCAGGCGTGGCCCAGCCCATCCTGGTACGAGCCGAGAAAGCGTGACTCGATGGCAGCCAGCGGCGCGTTGACGTATTCGCTCCCGGCAATCAGCTGTGCGGTACTGCGGCGATTTTCCTGGCTCTGGTCGATGAAGCGGCTCGCTTCGAGCACCGCCATCACCAGTGCGCGTGCGGTGTTGGGGTATTGCTCGACGAATTCGCGGGTGCAGCCGAGTACTTTTTCCGGGTGATCCGGCCAGATCGACTGGCTGGTTGCCAGGGTGAAGCCGACACCTTCTGCTATTGCTTGCGCCCCCCAGGGCTCACCCGCGCAAAAGCCGTCGATGCGTCCGGCTTGGAGATGCGCCACCATCTGCGACGGTGGCAGCACCAGCGTTCGCACATCCTGCAGCGGGTGGATGCCATTGGCCGCCAGCCAGTAGTAGAGCCACAGTGCATGGGTGCCGGTCGGGAACGTATGCGCGAGCGTCAGGCGTGCACCGCTTTGGCGCACGCTATTGCGCAATGCCTCGGGATCGGTCACGCCAGCGGCCTTCAGCGATGCCGAAAGATTGATGCTCTGCCCGTTCTCAGCCAGACCCATGAGCACTGCCATATCCACCGCGGGACTGCCGCCAATGCCCAGATGCACGGCGTATATCAGTCCGTAGAGCCCATGGGCGGCGTCCAGCTCGCCTCCTGTAAGTTTGTCGCGCAGGGCCGACCAGGAGTTCTGCCGGTACAGGTTGAGCGTCAGGCCGAAGGGCTGCGCGAAGCCCTGGGTGGCGGCGACGATCAGCGAGGCGGCGTCGGTGAGGGGCAGGAAGCCGAGGTTGACCGAGCTCTTTTCCGGTGCATCGCTGCCGGCGACCCAGGCCAGTGCATCGTGGCGGTGCGGCGTGGCGGGTTCAGTCATGCTGTGTTTCGCCTTTTCGATTGCGGAGCGTGCGGCACAGGTAGCAGCAAATTGTGCGACAGCTCAGGAATGGTCTGTACCAAGCCTGAAGCAAGCGATATGCCAGCGTAGAAATGGTGCACGACGCTGTGCGAATGCACCGCGTCGACCCCTGATGGCAGCCGTGGATCAACGCGGATAAAGCGGCGGTAGGGCGTTCTGGTCCTGTTCGATGTTGGGAGTGATCGCCGGAGGCAGGGCCTGGATTGCCTGCCAGAGAGCCTCGCCCTGCCAACGTTGGCCGGCTTCGCTGTAAAGCGCGCCATTAAGGCCGTCCAGAGCATCGGAGAGTGGCACGAAGCGGGCGGCCATGTCGGCCAAGGTCTCCGGTTGTTGCCGCGCCCAGGCGTCCAGTGCCTGTCGAGTGGCTTGGGAGTCGTTGGCCTGGCAGGCGCGGCGCAGATCGTCGAGCAAGCTGCGCGGGGTCGGGCCGGGTTGGAGTGCCCGTTGCACCGCAGGCTGTCGGCGCGCATGCAGCCATAGCCCGAAGCCGGCGAGGGTGCTGAGGGCAAGCAGCGCAGTACTCAGTTGCCATGGCCAGAGTGCTCGCTGTTCGCTGGGCACCGACGTAACCGCGGGCTGCTCGGTGGGTGTCTGCGCGAGATTCGGATTGTCGGCGACATTCAGGATGCGTTCATCCAGGGCGGTGCGCTCCAGCCGGTCTTCCACGGTATTCCACCAGACCACCTCAAGCGCGGGCAGCTGTATCGCCCCACTGCGGGTTGGAATCAACGCCTCACGCTGCTCGCGGCTACCGACCAAGCCCACGCCGCTGACTTCGTTGGCCAGGCTCGGCTGATCCGGGTAGCGCCGTAACTCGGCGCTTTGCGCAGAACCGATGGCGGGCAGCTGCGTGCTGGTCAGGCCCTCGGCCTTGAGCAGCAGGCTGCGGGTAAGCGACTCGCCAGTCTGCGCCTGGTCCGGCTCAGGGCTCCACGCCTCAACCAGCGTCAGGCTTCGCGCTGGTAGCCAGGGCGCATCGGCAGGATAGTCCGCCGGCTTGGCTTTGACCGTCAGCGGAATGCTTGGCGAGCGTACCTGGGTCGAGCGCCCCGAACGCGAGCCGAACAGTGTGTTGCTGCCGTTGGTTACAGTGGTCGCGCTGAACAGCTGGGCGGGTATGGTCAGTTCGCCGGATTTCTGCGGAAACAGGGCATAGCGCACTTCGATGACGCCATGGCGTATGCCGTTGATGGTTTTCTCGTAGGTGCGTGGCTCGCCGAGGCGCTCTACCAGGGCTTCGGGCATTTGCAGGGGTGACAGGGTGCTGTCGTCGTACAGTGAAACCGAATGAAAGATGCGCAGCGTAAGGATCACCTGCGCTTGCACGTAGACGCTTTCCTGATCGACGCTGGCGTCGATGAAGATCGGCGCCAGTTGATCGCCTTCGCTGCTTTTCAACGATTCCTGTACCAGCAGTGTGATCGGCTCGCTGCGCCACTCGCCCAGTTGCAACGGTGGGATCACGACATAGCCGGTTTGCCGCGGTCGCATCGTGATCAGCCAGCGCGTGATCGCACGGGCTTCACCATTGCTGCTGGAGAGTTGATTGACCTGGCGGGTATCGAAGACCTCGAACAGCTCATCCAGTGGCTCAAGATCGGGTTTGCCGAAAACCGCACTGCCCTGGCTTTCCAGACTCAGCTCGAAGGTTTCGTCGATGCTCAGCTGGGTTCGGTCCACGCGGGCGAACAGGCCAACGGCAGCCGCCTGGCTGGCCACCAGGCTAAGCAGAAGAAAAGCCATCAGGCGCATCATCGATTGGTTTCCTGGTGCTTGCGTTGTTCGTAAAGGAATTTTCGTCTTAGCAGCTCGCCGGGATCGTCCGGGATCTGGCGCAACCATTGCTCCATCGCCTGTTGTCGCTCCTGGTCGGGGAGCGCCTCGTGTTGCGCCTGGGCTGTGGAGGCATCCATTTCGTCCGACTCTTTCGCTGCTTCGGTTGTTGAGGGCTGCGCGGCGCCACTGGCTGCGCTGTCCGGCTCGCCTTGGGTGTCGCCAGGCGAAGGAGTACTTGCGGAGCCCGGTTCTTGCGAGGGTGATTGCTGTGGCTGGGACGCTTCGGCCTGTTCGTCCTGCTGATTCTGGTCCTGCTCAGCCTCAGGCTGTTGTTCCTTGCGACTGCGCAGCAGTTCTTCGATAAGGGTCTTGTTGTGTTGCGCCGCTTGCAGGTCGGGTTGCAGTTCCAGTGCCTGATCGTAGGCCTCGATGGCTGCTTCGAACGCCTCGCCACGGGCCAGGGCGTTGCCGCGATTGTAATGATCGGCGGCGCTATCGCCTTCGGCGAACAACTCTGCGGCGCCGGTATAGTCGCCTGCCTGATAGCGGGCTGTGGCCTGCCAGCGACGGTCGACAAAACGCTCGGCGGCCTTTGCCGGCTGCTCCGCTTCGAGCAGTCGCTGGCCCTGCTGGTCGCGACGCAGCCAGAGGTCATCAATTTCGAAAGCGTTGGCAGGTTGCGGCTGCAACAGGAGCAATGGCAGGCAGAACAGCCAGCCGCGCCTGCCGGCCAAGGCGGCAAGCATGAGCAGAGGCAGCAGCAACCAGTGACCCTGGTCCAGCCACGCCTCCAGGCGAGTGACCTCATCGTCGTGTTGCAGTGTACCGGCTTGATCGAACAGGCCCAGGGCTTCCAGGTCGCCGTCACCCAATCGCGCTTGCTGGTAGCGTCCGCCGAGTTCGCCAGCCAGACGTTGCAGCCTGGCATTGTCCAGACGCGGGATGAGGATCGCGCCCTGGGCATCCTTGAGAAAGCTGCCGTTCTCACCGGCGATCGGTGCGCCTTGCTCGGTACCGATGCCAAGGATTAGCAAACGCTCACCACGCCCTTGCAGCAGGGTGGTGATGGCACCACGCTGCTGCTCATCCAGGCTGCTGCCGATCAACAGCATGCGCCCCTGGCCCAGGCCGGCCTGTTCGAGCAGCGCGAGGCCCTTGGCAACGGCGAGATCTGCGCGCTGGCCTGGCTCGGGCATCAGCGCCGGATGCAGGGCATCGAGCAGGTTGCGAGTGGTCGCCAGATCGTCGGACAGCGGCACCACGGTATGGGCGCTGCCGGCGAATACCACTACGGCGGTCTGTACATCCTGGCGACGCTCCAGCAGATCCAGCAGTTTGCGCTTGGCCTGCTCCAGGCGAGTGGGCGGTGCGTCGCTGGCGAGCATCGCAGGTGTGAGCTCCAGCAGCACCACCAAAGGATCGCTGCGTTTGATGCTGGGTTGCTCGAAACGCTGCCAGCTTGGGCCCAGCAATGCGATGACTGCCAGCAGCCAGGCCAGGCCCAGGACCAACCACGGCAGCCGACTATGGCGCAGTCGGCCTCGGGTCAGCAGGGCGGCGTGGAAGGCTTCGGGTAGCAGACGCTGCCAGCGGCCGATCTGCAGCTGTCGGTGCCACAGCCGCCACAGCAACCAGATGAGCGGTGGCAGGATGATCAGCCAGTAGGGCCGCAGCAGGTGGGGCAGCAGTTCGCTCATCGGCGCTGCTCCCTTCGCCATGCCAGGCGTTGCAGCTGTGCACTCCACAGACTGGCAGCGACCATCAACAGGCTGATCAGCAAAGCAGCCGATAGCGGCCATAGGTAAAGCGCTTCGGCCAGACGTGCCTGGGTTGGCTGCTGGGCTGCCGGCTCGAGACGATCCAGCGTATCGCCAATGGCCTTCAGCTCAGCGCTTGAGGCGGCCCGGAAATACTCGCCGCCGGTCTGCTCGGAGATGGCGCGAAGGGTGGGTTCGTCCAGATCCAGGCCGGGATTGAAGCCGAAGCGGCTGAGCACGCCACCTTCTTCCGGCACGGCGCCGATGCCGATGGTATGGATGCGCACACCTTCTTCGGCTGCCAGCGATGCGGCGAGCAGCGGGTCGATCTCGCCGCCGTTGCTGGCGCCGTCTGTGATCAGTACCAGCACGCGACTGTTTGCCGGGCGATCCCTGAGTCGTTTCACGGACAGGCCGATGGCATCGCCGATGGCGGTATTGCTGCCGGCGATGCCGACGCGCGCCTCATCCAGCCAGACACGTACGGTGCGGCGGTCGAAGGTCAGCGGCGCCTGCAGATAAGCCTTGCTGCCGAAAAGGATCAGTCCAACGCGGTCGCCATGACGTTGCTCGATGAAGTCGCCGAGCAGCACCTTGACCAGTTCCAACCGTGTCAGCTCCTCGTTTTGCCATTGCATATCTGGGTAATCCATCGACCCGGATACATCCACAGCCAGCAGCAGATCGCGGCCACTGGTAGGCAGCGGCAGCGGCTCGCCGAGCCATTGTGGTCGGGCGGCAGCAAACAGCAGCAATAGCCAGATCGTGAGGTAAGGTAATTGCTGGCGCCAGGCGGGCAGGGCGACGCGGGCGCGGCGCCCGGAGAGCTGCTGCAACTCGTCTAGGAAACTGACCTTCAAGGCGGCTTCACCGCTATCGGCGGGGGGCAGCAGCGCGCGTAGCACCCAGGGCAGCGGCAGCAACAGGAAGACCCAGGGCCAGGCCAGTTCAAACATGTTTGCGAATCCAGATGTCGACGGATTGTTCGAGGCCGTCGATGGCCTTGTCGTCGAGGCGGCACTCGGCCCGATAGGCGCCTTCGACCAGGATCATCCAGCGCGTCAGCCCGGCGGCCGGGCAACGGTTGTCGAGAAAGGCCAGCCACGCGCGCCCGCTGAGGGTGTGCGGATGATCGTTGGGGTAACGAATGCGGCAGAGTCGCTTGAGCAGTCCGTTGAGCTGCTGCAGCCACTGGCTGGCCGGTTGCCCGCCGTAGGGTTTGCTCAACCGCGACAACTCGATGAGCGCCTCTTGGCGTTGAGGCTCCAGCGGCGGCTCGGGTTGAACACGAGGTTCGCGCTTGAGCAGTCGATGGCGAAGACACCAGAGCAGTACAGGAACGATCACGAACAGTAGCCCCAGCAGCCACCAGCCAGGCGCTGGAGGCCACCAAACGATGGGTTCTGGGCTGATCAGCGGTGCAAGTTGATCGAGCGGATTCATGGCCGTGCGCTCGGGTGGCGGACGCTCAGGTGCTCGCGCAGTTGCTCGATCAGGTCGTGCTGGGTATCGAGCGGCATCAGCGGTACCCGCAGGCGATCGGCCAGTCGTTGCCAACGGCCACTGCGCGCCTCGCCCAGTTCGCGGTAGCGCTGACGCAGATCCGCATCGTGGGTATCCAGTTCCAGCCGCGCATTACCTTCGCTGAAGCGCAGCAGGCCGGCGGCAGGCAAGGCGCGATCAAGCGGGTCGAACAGCGGCAGCAACAGCAGGTCGACATGCCGCGCGAGCAGGCTGAGCTGCTGTTCTGCCGCGTCTGTCAGGGTTCGCTCGTCGCAGAGGATTACCGACAGGCTGCCCGGGCGCAGCACTTCGCGAGCCCGGCGCAAGGCCATGCTGAAGGCTTCCGGGTCGAGTCGGCTGTCCGGTTGCAGGTGATTATTGGCTCGGGTGACGCGATCGAGCAGCTGCAACAGGCTCTGTTTGCTGCGCCGCGGCTTGATCTCCTGTTGCTCGCTACCGAACACCAAGCCGCCGACTCGATCATTGTGGCTCAGTGCTGCCCAGCCGATCAGGCTTGCCGCATGGGCCGCCAGCACTGACTTGAAAAGGCGGCCGCTACCGAAGAATAGCCGTGGACTCTGCTCGACGACGATATAGATCGGCCGCTCGCGCTCTTCGTGGAAGAGCTTGGTATGCGGCTCCTGGGTGCGCGCCGTGACGCGCCAATCGATTGTGCGGACATCATCGCCGGGCTGATAGATGCGTACCTGGTCGAAATCCACGCCACGCCCGCGCAGCTTGGAATGATGCAGGCCCACCAGGGGGCTACGTCGGTGTGGCGTAGAGAACAGCGGTACTTCACGAACGCGATGGCGCATATCGATGAGCTCGGCAAGGCTCACACGGATACCGGAGTCCTTCTCGCTCGGCTGCCCGGTGGTGGAACCCTGCGGTTGCATCAGGCCACCGCGACCACATCGAGAATGCGCTGGATGACACGATCCTGATCGATTCCGGCGGCTTCTGCCTCGAAAGAGAGAATCAGGCGGTGACGCAGTACGTCGAAGAGCATTGCCTGAATGTCTTCAGGGCTGACGAAATCTCGCCCGGCCAGCCACGCATGGGCACGGGCGCAGCGATCCAGCGAGATGGAGCCGCGCGGACTTGCGCCATAGGCGATCCATTCGGCCAGCTCGGTATCGAATTTCGCCGGGGTGCGAGTGGCCATTACCAGCTGCACAAGGTATTCCTCCACCGCATCGGCCATGTACAGGCCGAGGATGTCCTTTCTTGCGGCGAAGATCGCCTGCTGGCTGACCCGATGCTCCGGTGCCGCCTCGCCATTGATCGCCTCGCCACGGGCCTGCTGGAGGATGCGGCGCTCGACCGAGGCGTCAGGAAAACCGATCTTCACGTGCAGCAGGAAGCGGTCGAGCTGCGCCTCGGGTAGCGGGTAGGTGCCTTCCTGTTCGATCGGGTTTTGCGTCGCCATCACCAGGA
>Ga0189292_10209_pt1 | contig 26583 bp, 12 predicted proteins | sample UW1oraminimetaG_FD_130317 | JGI IMG/M metagenome (GOLD analysis project Ga0189292, IMG submission 130317) | Marine microbial communities from the Costa Rica Dome - UW179A-orange mini metaG | ecosystem: Environmental > Aquatic > Marine > Oceanic > Photic zone | place: Costa Rica: the Eastern...
GCCGCTGCCGTTGCGGCCCATGATCGCGTGAATTTCACCGGCTCTGATCTGGAGATTTACGCCTTTGAGGATGGGCTGATCCTCAACGGATGCATGCAGATCATTGATGTCGAGGAGAAGCTCTGAATCCGGATTAATCATGGAGAAAAATAAAGAAATACTGCTTTATTGGGGAGTTGATAAGGGGGATTACCCCACGGCTCCTTCCAGGCGAAGTGAGAGAAGTTTGTCAGCTTCTGCTGCAAATTCCATCGGTAACTGGTTATAAACGTCCTGACAAAAACCACTTACCATCATCGAGACCGCCTCCTCAAAACCAATACCGCGACTCTGCAGATAGAAGAGCTGGTCTTCTGAAATGCGGCAGGTACTGGCCTCATGTTCAATCGCAGAATTCATCTGTTGGCAATGGATGTAAGGATAGGTATTGGCGCTGGCGTTGTCTCCGATCAGCATGGAATCGCACTGGCTGTAGTTGCGAGCTCCTTTCGCGGAAGGGTTGACATGAACAAGGCCTCGATAGCTGTTGCTTGATTTGCCAGCACTGATCCCCTTGCTGACAATGGTTGAGCGTGTATGTGGACCGATATGAATCATTTTTGTGCCGGTATCTGCCTGTTGAAGATGATGTGTTAAGGCGACGGAATAAAATTCACCAACGGAATCCTCACCGATCAAAACGCAACTGGGGTATTTCCAGGTGATCGCTGAACCAGTCTCCACCTGGGTCCAGCTGATGCAGCTTCTGGCGCCACGGCACTGTCCACGTTTGGTCACGAAGTTGTAGATGCCGCCAACGCCGTTCTCGTCACCTGGATACCAGTTTTGAACAGTGGAGTATTTGATGGAGGCATCGTCAAGTGCAATCAGTTCAACCACGGCGGCATGCAGCTGGTTGGTATCAAACATCGGAGCGGTGCAGCCCTCGAGATAACTAACTGAAGCACCTTCTTCCGCCACGATCAGGGTGCGTTCGAACTGTCCTGCATCTCCGGAGTTAATCCGAAAATAAGAAGAAAGCTCCATAGGACATTCCACGCCCTTGGGGATGTAAACGAAAGTGCCGTCGCTAAATACTGATGCGTTTAAGGCAGAGAAGAAATTATCGTTGCTGGGAATGACAGTGCCAAGGTATTTTTTCACAAGTTCAGGATGTTCTTTTACGGCTTCTGCAAAGCCGCAAAAGATTACGCCATGTTCAGCCAGCTTGTCTTTGAATGTTGTTGCAATCGAAACGCTATCGAATACAGCGTCCACAGCGACATTTCCTAATCTTTTTTGTTCACTCAGAGGAATTCCTAGTCTGCTGAATGTATCTAGGAGTTCAGGGTCAACTTCTTCAAGACTTCGCTTTTTTTCTTTTGTTTTAGGTGCCGCATAATAAATAATGTCTTGATAATCGATCTGTGGATATCCTAGCTTTGCCCAGTCAGGTTCATCTTGAGATAGCCAGTGCTGATAGGCTTTTAGTCGAAATTCAAGCATGAAATCCGGCTCTTCTTTTTTGGCCGAGATTAAGCGAATGACGTCTTCATCAATCCCTTTTGGGATCTTTTCCTCTTCAATCTCTGTGACAAACCCATACTTATAAGGTTGCTCAACTAGCTCTTCAGCAGAGGATTCACCGGATGTGTCTTTCATAAATCAATGCCTGATCCAGGTATCTTTGAGTGTGAGTTGAATGAGATTTAGATGAGAGAGATTGTTTTTGATTAAAAAAGCTAACGGTTGGGTGATCGTGCGCAGCATGAAAGTGTGATTCCCTATTAAACTAATCAACAATGCGTTAACGGGCAGCGTGCAACTGATACGCACTTGGGCATCATTCGGGCACGAGCGGTTTAGTTCAGTGGTTTCTGCACAATAAACCTCATACCATTAATTACGCAATTTATAGGATTTTCTAGTGTCAGGAGCAGACATTTGAAAATTGATTCAGCCTGTGGTCAAATCAAAGAGCTGGTCTTAATTAACAATCTTGCTTTTTGTTGGCAAGCGCTAACCTCGTGCAATACTTGTTGATGAATAACGTAAAAGCAGATTGAAGAGCTAGGCTTTGGCAAAATTAGTTATTCAATTTTGCCTACGAACATCCGCTCCAAAATTCGATTAGCAGTCAAGGTTGGCTTTATATGCGGGCTTAGCTGCCTGATGGCAAGTTGCCAAACTAAAAGTTCAGCTCCTCAGGCTTTTCCGGTCGATGTGACGAGGATTCAAACCCGTGATTTTGCTAAAGTGATTGAAGCTGAGGGAACTTTGACCAATCCTGGCTATATACGGCTCACGCCACAAGTCAGTGGCTTGATTACTAAAGTATTCGTCAAAGAAGGTGACCCTGTAACGAGTGGCCAGGTTCTGGTTGTGCTTGATAATGCGCAAGAAATTGCTGAATTCAAAACTGCTCAGGCCCAATTTAAAGAAGCTGATTTACACGCCAAGCGCGTACAGTGGTTGTTTGAAAAAGGCGCAGAGTCAAAGGAGTCGGCAGAAGAAGCCAGAGTAACTGCAATTGGCAAAAATAGCAATTTAGTCGCAAAACAGGAAGCTCTCGGTAGGAGATCAATACGATCACCTATTAATGGCATTGTCGGAGATTTAAGTGGTGTCAACCCCGGCCAATACTTCGAGCAAGGTAATAGTAGTTTTTTTGTTGTTAATAATGAAAATCTGTCCATTGACCTTTCTGTTCCTGCATTGCAAGCAAGCAAAATCAAGCTAGGTCAACAAGTAAAAATGCTTGATGAGTCAAAAAGGGATGTCATTGGTGAGGGTGAAATTGCTTTTATTCCTCCCTATTTTGAGTTCGATAGTAGTAACTCCCAGGCGTTGAACACCCTTAAGGTTAGAGCAGTGTTTGTTAACGAAAAAGCAGGTCTTCGCCCTGGGCAGTTAATTCGCTCCAAGATTATGATTGGAAATCAGCGTCATCCTGGCGTGCCTGCTACGGCAGTTTTATTTAAAGCCCAACAACCCTACACCTATAAACTCATTCCAATTCAATCTTTTTTGAAGAATGCAGATGTCAATCCTCAACAAAAAAAATCAATGTCTACGCTGCCTTCAACTACCTTGATTGCTGTTAATACACCACTAAAACTTGGTAACTTGCAGGATGATTATTTTCCTGTTTTGTCAGGCTTAAAAGTTGGTGATTTGATTCCAACTAGTGGATCAACGGTACTTGCTAATGGCACACCTGTATCAATTAAATCTTCTAAGTAATCTCGATTTATAAATGTCTCTATCTGATCGCTTCATTTCAAGACCAGTCCTCACCAGTGTCTGCAGTCTGGTGATCTTTATCCTTGGGTTTATTTCTCTTGGCAGGTTGCCAATTGACTTTCTGCCCAATATCGCACAACCTCAAATTGTTGTGACTGCACCCTATCCAGGCGGTAATGCGTCATTTGTTGAACTTTCCATTACACAGCAACTTGAAGATATTTTGTCAGATACTCCTGGAGTCGATTACATCACTTCAACATCCAGTGCTGGTTCAACTTCTATCACGCTGCATTTAGATCCTGACACTTCTGCCGATACAGCATCATTGGATGTTCAGAATCGTATTCAACAGGCCAAGTCGAATTTACCTGCAGAAACTCAAAGCCTAGGGATTACTATTTCGCAGACAACAGATACAACTATTAGTTCTTACTTAATTACATCAACTAAAGGTCAATATGATGCTGCCTACCTCAATTCTTTGGCTAAGGATCAATTGCAAAAGCAACTTCAATTGATTGATGGAGTAGGCAAGTTAACTTTATTTCCACCAAAACCTGTATTTCAGATTTCAATCGACCCAAACTTAGTTCGTGCTTATGGATTAAGTATTGATGAAGTAGACAGTCAGATCATTACTCAGAACTTCCCTGCTTCTGGTGGAACTGTTGGAGCCAGTCGTGTTGGAGATCCCTCCACATATAACTATTCAGTCATGATTGAGGATAGTGGCTACATTCAATCAATAGGAGAATTTGAAGATATTGTTCTTAAACGATTGACTACTGGAGCAGTTCTCCGGGTTAAAGATATTGGTAATGTTCAATATATTGCCAGTCCTGAAAGCTCTATCTTGTCAAGTAGTGGTTATCCCGGGGTGTTTATCGAAGTTAATCTTCAGTCCGGAAGTAATGCTGTTGAGGTCGGTGAGCAGATCGATCAGCTCATTCAAAAATTTAAATCTACGGCTCCCCCTGGAATCAAAGTTGTACAATTCAATGATCGAAAATCCTTTATTTTAGATTCGATTTCAAATGTATTTGATGCGTTGGGATTGGCAATCACTTTAGTTATTCTTATTTTGTTGTTGTTTTTGCAAAATTGGCGCACGATCCTCATCCCTGGATTAGCAATACCGATATCGATCGTGGGAACATTTGCCTTTTTGCAACTTTTTGGATTCACGTTGAATTTTTTGACCATGACCGCTTTGGTTCTGGCGACGGGGCTAGTTGTCGATGATGCCATACTTGTTGTTCAGTCAGTAACAGCCAATATTCAAAAGGGAATGTCTTCCATAGAAGCTGCTTTTGCATCCATGAATGAATTGTTTGGAGCGATTATATCCACCTCTCTAGTGCTGATTTCTTTGTTTCTCCCTGTTACGTTGGTCAGTGGTCCCATTGGCAATATCTATATTGAGTTTGCAGTTGCGATCATCTGCTCGATTGCAATATCAACATTTAATGCCCTGACATTCTCACCGATGATGTCTGCACTATTTCTTCGTCCAGGGCGAATGGAGTCGATGCCATCGTGGATTACAGCAACTTTTGGTGCTGGTGTTGGACTCTTGATGGGTTATTTCACGAAGGCGAGTTTTGGAAACCTTGCTCTACCGATCAGTGCCGCCCTTTTTGCTTTCATTGGTCTGAAGTTAGAGTCTGTCTTTAATGGTTTTAATCAATTTTATTCAAAATTTGAATCTGCCTATGAGAAATTATTGGGCTGGTTTTTGAAAAAAAGAAAACTTGTTTGCGTTTCTCTTGTACCTCTTGCTCTCGCCACACTCTATTTATTCAATATCATCCCTGTTGGCTTTATTCCTCAAGAAGATATGAATGTTTTGTCGGGTGCATATCAACTTAATCCAGGAGCATCGATTACAGCCTATGGACCTGTGAGCAGCGAGGCTAGAAACTTGCTCAATAGAGAAAAAGATAAAAAGCTATCGGGTATTGAGGATTTTGTGGTTATCGATACCACTTTGGACTATTCATTTTTATATCTACAATTGTTGCCTTTGGATCAGCGTCGTCAGTTAAGCCAAAAAATCGAAAAAATATCTTCAAATCTCTCAGCAGTACTTGCAGCATTACCTACAAGATATCCCCCTCAGTTGTTTCAACTACCAATGATTACTGGTTTTGGTGAGAATTCTTCTTTGACGGTTGCTTTGACCGACGAAAGTAACGGTCGTTATTCGATTGATGAGTTTTACGCGTTGACGCAACAGTTTTTGGCTAAAGCTTCACAGGATCCTTCAATTCAAAGCATTCAAACCCGGTTTTCTCCCGACAATCCGTCTTATCAAATTAACATCGATCGTTCTTTGCTTGGATCTCTTAATCTTAGCTATAAAGATGTCGTTAATACAATCGGTACTTATGCTGGCAGTAAACGTATTGTTCAGACCTCCTTGGATGGAGGTCCGAAGGATGTTGTTGTTATCAGTCAACCCAAGGAAAGAAGCACGATTGATGAATTGATGAATTATGGCATCAAAAATTCCAACGGAGATTATGTTAGTGTTAAAGAGATTGCTAGCTATGACTTAGTGACCAATCCTGGGCAGATTGATCATTTTAATTTCAACCGCTCTATCACGTTTCAGGCTGTTCCCAACTCGGGGTATTCAACGGGGCAGGCGATTAAGGCTGTCAAAGATGTTTTCGCTTCTCTTGGTTACAAGGATATTGGTTATGAATTTACTGGTGTGTCCAGGGTTCAGGAAACATCTGGTCGCCAAATCCTTTTCCTGTTTGTGATGGCCGCGTTGACTGTTTTTCTGGTGCTGTCCGCTCAATATGAAAGTTATATCATTTCAACAGTGATCATGATCACCGTTCCGATTGCCATACTCGGCAGCCTCGTGTTTCTCGAAGTACGTTCGATGAATGTGAATGTTTTCGTTCAGATAGGCCTCTTGATGCTGATTGGTCTTGCTGCTAAAAATTCTATTCTTGTTGTCGAAGCTGCAGAGCAACGAGTGTCGGCTGGTGCAGAGATTGTTTTCGCCGCTGCAGAGGCAGGAAAAGCAAGGCTTCAGCCCATCTTGATGACTTCAGTCGCCTCTCTTGCTGGCTTCTTCCCTCTTGTTGTTGCACAAAATGCCGGAGCCAGTGCTCAGCAAGCCATCGGCACAGTTGTTTTTGGCGGCCTTCTAATGGGCATGACGTTGTCATTGCTGGTTGTTCCACCGGTTTATGTGCTGATCAAAAATCTAGAAACCAGACTCTTTTCGTGAAATGGTAATACCAGCGTTTCCTAAATTACTCCGTTGAATCCACGCTTTCTTCCCAGCGTTTCGATTGCTTGACCAATCAGCACAGCGAGATGGCTACATCAGATCTTCAACGTTTACGCATCCCTTGATATAGCTCATCACGCTCCGTCACAGCAGTGTTTTGGCAGTTTTCATTCGTAGACGCCATACTGTTTCTACATTAACCGCTTTTAAGTCCGCTTTGGAGTACTTCTTGCTTCAAAAGTGATTGGTTTTAAGGTTGAAAACATATAAATAGATTTAACTGCTTTCAAGAAGTCAAGTGTGCATGAAGCAAGAGGCTTCACTCTCTTGAGTTCACTTTGATCCAGGATCAACCGAGATCACTACATTTCCTTTTCAATAACTATGTACATCACTAAGATTCCCTCTACTAATGTCTCCTTTAATCGACGAGAAGTAAATGCTTTTTGTCAGAGGTAGGAAGCCTTGATGCGTAAGACTAGGCTTACAAGGTCTGGTTGCTACAAGATGGCAATGGAAGACCTTTACTTAAAGCACTTTCCAAGACGATGAATTTCAAGCTAGATAAGAAGAGTAACGCTATTCTCAAGGAGATGCTGAGAAAGGACTCTCGTTATGGATCAGTAGATCTCATTGCTAATGAGGCAGTAGCAATGTTTTATGCCTCGGAGAATAAGAAAAGATTTACATGATTACTTTGATCTGCTTGTATGAGAATGATTTGTCGCTGTCTGCAGCATTTGTATAGTCAACAATGAGGTTCGTCTTTTTGGTGATTGCCCACCAGCCATTTATGTGACCGTCGTATCGCTATCCTCGGGGGACTTTTGATTGATCTTTCTACGGAGAAGCTTCGTCTGCATGTCTTGCGATTGCGAGAAAAGTATAAGCTGTAATTGTGTGTGACAAGAGAGTTTAGAATTGAAGGTTTTTGATTAATTCATTTAAGGCTTCGGGCTTAAGATGGAATGAGTCAATCATCCAATCATTATTGTTGTAGCCATCTTTGCCTGCTGTTAACTTGTATACATCCGCGAATAAGGAGCCTGACTCCTGGCATTGTTTCGCAAGGGTAGTATTGAAGGCTGTTACGGCAAGAAGCCTTTGTGCATTGTTTTCTGAGGATTCTTCGCTGTTTTGGGCAGCCTTGAATGGTGCTGGCGTTCCAAAATAGACAAGTTTATCCTTGTATTTTGCAAGAGAAGTTGCTGTCCATTTAAAATATTTGGTTGCGGTTGTCTTGGAGATATCTTGAATGTCTTTTCTAGTTTTCTTGCAATGCAAGAGAATCCCTTCATCTGCTCTGCAATCGATTTCTCCAAACGATAGAAAAATATGTTCATAGACATCAAGATTTTGCTGTAAGCGCTTTTCAAATCCCATTTTGTGGGGATTAGCTCTTTGCTCTTCGCTCAGATGAAAAGCCTTTGCGCCTTTGATTAGAGAAGGTTTTATAATACATCTCTTCCCTTTTAGCTCAATTATCTGATTCGTAAATGTTAGGCAATGGCTTTCTCCAAGATGAAGGATCTGATATTCTGCAGAACAGTCTATGCGTGGTATCTCAGGAATCAGCTTGCTTAGATAAGAAAGGTAAGTATAGTTATGCTTTTTGTTTTTTATTGAGCTCGGCTTTAGGGATACTTTCTTGTTAAGCGATATTCCCAATGCGTTTGATAGGGCTTTTTTGCATCATCTATCCTGTTCATTTGCAAGAGTGTTATTGATGTATTGATCAAACTTGTTAAACTGCTTTCCTCTTTGTGCTGCTCGATGAGCTTCGCTGATTGTGTATAGCTTTGCAAGGCACTATCTAGTTCGCTTAATATTTCATATGTGATTCCTAGGTTCATGTGGGCAGTGGGGTTATCAGGCTTGAGCTCTATTGATTTGAGAGTGGAGGCAAGAGCTTGATCAAGGTTGCCGAGGTCTTTGTAGATGCCGCCCAGGTTCATGTGGGACGTATGGTTATCAGGATTGAGCTCTATTGATTTGAGAGTGGAGGCAAGAGCTCGATCAAGTTTGCCGAGGTCTTTGTAGATGCCGCCCAGATTCATGTGGACATCGGGATTATCAGGCTTGAGCTCTATTGATTTGAGAGTGGAGGCAAGAGCTTGATCAAGGTTGCCGAGACCTTTGTAGATGCCGCCCAGGTTGATGAGGGCATCTGGGTTAGCAGGATTTAGCTCTAGTGATTTGAGAGTGGAAGCAAGAGCCTGATCAAGATTGCCGAGATCTAGGTAGATGCTGCCTAAATTCATGAGGGTAGTGGGTTCATCGGGCTTGATCTCTAGGGATTTGAGTGTGGAGGCAAGCGCCTGATCAAGATTGCCTAGACCTTTGTATAAGCTTCCCAAGTTTGTGTACGCGTCTGGGTAATGAGGATTTATTTGTATGGCTTTTTTGTACAGAGCTATTGCTTCTTCTGTGCGCTGACTTCTTTTGCAAATAACACCTAAATTTGAATACAGTGCGACATTGGAGAGTCCAAAACCAATAGCTTCTCTGTAGTGCTTCTCCGCATTTGCTAGATCACCTCTCGCATGGTAATTAATTGCTCTATCGAGAAGAGTTTCTCCATCAATCTGTGGAGTATTTTCCCTCTTCTTATCACTTTTTGGATTCCTAAAGCCTGTCATCTTTATCTTGAAATTTGAGTTAATGATAAGCCATCGCTTAAGCTATTTCAGGCTTCCACCACCCAATCCTCGCATCTGATCTTTTGACGCTCAAGTTTGCGTTGGATTCGTGGAGTGATCCTCAACCCCGCACTGCGCAACATTCGATCCATCTCACGGCTGAGGGTGACCAGTTGAAGCTGCCTGTGACTACAGATTTGTTGCCGATAACGTTAAAAATTTGATTTAGGTTTTATTTGCTTGGGATGCTGCGGTTTGTGAGGTTATTTCGTTGTCTTGGACTCAGGGAATCGCTCAAGGCTTCTCACGGTTTTTATGGGACCACAATCCATAACTCATGACAGATAGCAAGCCATCTGTGCCGAGATCTGCCGTCATGCCCCTCACGGAGATCTAGTCTTTACCTGAATCGATACCGCCCATTGATCGATGGACGAGATCAGCATTTACTAGATGCCCTCAGGTCATTGGCACAGGAGAAGAGGCAAGCAAGGGTCACTCATGCCTATCGGGTGGTGCAGCGGTTTGGTTTGCCGATCAGGACCAAGGCTGAGGTTGATCGCTTTCTCGAGTGGATGAATGCAGAGGGTTTGGCGGCATCCACCCAGTCCACAATCCTCAGCACGATTCGCTCTGTGCAACCAGGCAATAAGGCATTGCGATTGGTCCAGGTGAAGGTGCTAGCAAGGTCAGTCGAAGAGGAGGGGCTTAGTAGGGATGAGATCAAGGAGGTGTTGGACGATCTCAGATGCAATGAGGAGTGGTTTTAACCCTGCTTTGCCTTGTGGCTGGTCACACGGTTGAGGAATGTAGAAGTCATTGGTCTGACCTGGGACTGTGTCCGTCTTGAAGAGGAGGACTTGTTGATCAGCAAGTCCCTGAGGCGTGATGGTATTTTCACGCATAAAAGGTTTTATTCAGGGATCGAGATAGGCAAGGCGTTTGAGATTTCATTTCTTCAGCAGGTTGTCGAGGTGCTTAGGCAGCACATGAAGACGATGCAATATTTGGGTCTGAACATGAATCATGGCTTGTTGTTTGTGATCACAGGTACAAGATTCATATGTATGAGTCTGGGTTAGAGAAAGACTAGAAGCGTTCGCAGCAGCGGGCGGGACTAACTCCAATTCGTTTGTATGCTTAGCGTTATTCGTTTTTGAACCATGTCCTCATGCTTGGGAACAGTCCTGCTAATTGGGCAGTAGTAGAAGTATATCCTGTTTAGGAGCTGTTCAGGACTTATGCGCAGCCAAGGTGGCTAGGGTAAAGACGTCGAAATGGTTAGACAGACTAAAGACCGTTAATCTTTAATTGTCAGTCAATATTCGTGTTGTTTTATGGTTCACCCAGTGGAACGACTTACCTCTAGTATTGATAATTTTCTGCAGATCAAATTTATAAGCAAGGTGTTTGTTTTGAATGCTTGAACCTCGATTTATTCTATCTGAATCCCACTTTCTTCTAAAATTCTCTTAGCAGGTCTCAGCAGTTTTTCATAGTTTTTCCAGCCTCCTACAGATTTATTGTTAATAGGTTTTCTTGCTTGCATAACACTAGCTGTATTGACGTTTGTTTTTCTTTTTTCAGGGTGAAGATAGTTTTCGTTAAATTCTAAGTCTAGCCATTCCAGAAGTTTAGATAGATTCTCTTTAGGCGCGTTGACGAATTGGTCGTAATTAAAAGTGAATATATTTTCAGTGCATCTGTTCTTTTGGATTTGCATAGCCTGCTCTTGAGCTATAAGTAGTTTTGCTGAATCTTTTAAACTTGCCGTGTAATTGTTGCCAGCCGTGAGATTGCTTCTATACATTGATAGGATATTGTCCATTGGGTTTCTCCGGCAGTGAATTATTTTGGATGATGGCATGCAATGGTTTATCCATCCAACATACATAAAGTTATAGAGTTGTTTGTCCACTGTATATTTGATTCTATGGTTATTGAATGGTTGTTGCTGCGAGTACAGATCGTCCAAACTTGGATTATTCGAATCGTTTTCCGGATGTTTTTGAACGCTGTGAATTGCGTGCTCTAGTGATTTTACTTCTCCTAAGTCTTGGATCTCAGGGTTGATGCTTAATATTCCCTCCAGAAGCGTGGAGCCGCTTCTAGGCATTCCAACAATGAATATCCTACTCTTCCCGCATTGGGCATTAATTTGTGCTTTGTTTAGGTATGTTGATTGTGGAAGATGCTTCTCTATCAACTGCCTAAGTTGATTGGCGTTAGATGGATATACTGATAGTTTGCACTGGTTTGCCATTTGTAAATGTTTAGAGGCTGAGTCGTAGTCTTTGATGGCGTGAAAACAGTTGGACAAGGTGAATTGCGCATATGCTTTGCTCATGGGAGTTAATTTGTCCATCGCAATCGATTTTGTCATTTGCAAGAGTTCTTCGGCTTCTTTTGTTGTTGATATCATAATGCTTAATTCATAGTATGCCGCTGCTTCTAATGGGTCGCTTTTAATTGCATTAACCAGTGCTTTCTTTGCCTCTTTAAGATCGCCCTGCGCCATTCTAATTCGACCAAGTGAATAAAATGCCCTTGAAGAGCTGGGTTCTATTTCTAGTGATCTCAGAGTATAAGTAAGGGCTTGGTCAAGATTGCCTAGCCCTTTATGAATTAGGCTTAGATTGATGAAAGCATTGGGGTTATCACTTTTTAATTCTAGCGATTTGATTGTGGTAGATAGAGCCTTCTCATAGTTTCCTAACTCATAGTAAATGGTCCCTAGGTTTATCAGTGCGGTAGGTTCGTCCGACCTGATTTTGAGAGACTTTAGGATGAAGGATAAAGCCAGGTCGAAGTTGCCAAGTGCATGGTGTATGCAACTTAGATTGATAAGCGTATCGGTGTCATCGGGTTTGATTTCGAGTGATTTAAGAGTTGAGGCAAGAGCTTGATCAAGGTTGCCGAGATTTTTGTATATGCCGCCCAAGTGCTTGTGGGTTTTGGGGTTATCTGGTTTGAGCTTGATTGATTGGAGAGTTGAGTCAAGAGCTTGATCAAGGTTACCGAGTTCCTCGTAGAGGATTCCCAGAATCATGTGGGCATCGGGGTTGTCAGGTTTGAGTTCTAGTGACTTGAGCAATGAGGATAAAGCTTGTTCTGGTTTGTTGAACTCTTTGTAGATAATGCCCAAATTGACGAGTGTATTAGGTTGATCTGGCTTAAGTTTGAGTGATTTGAGAGTTGAGGCAAGAGCTTGGTCTAAGTTACCAAGTTCTTTGTAGATGATCCCCAGGCTCATGTAGGCGTTAGGATTATCGGGATCCAGCTCCAGTGATTTGAGAGTACATGACAGGGCTTGATCTAAGTCCCTAAGTTCTTTGTAGATGCTGCCTAGGTTTATATGGGCAACAGGGTTGTCTGGCCTTAGTTTGAGTGACTGGAGAGTGTAAGATAGAGCTTGATTAAAATTACCTGCTTCTTTGTAAATGCTTCCAAGGTTCATGAGCGTATCTGGGTTTTCAGGGTTCAGCTTGAGTGATCTAAGTGTGAAAGATATTGCTTCATTGTATTTACCGAAATCTTTATAGATACTGCCCATGTTCATGTGGGCTATTGAGTTTTCGGGCTCTATTTCCAAAACTTTTTGAGTTGCTTTAAGGGCTTCCTCATAGTGCCCTTCGTTTTTCAGGGCATTTCCTATATATCCCCATGCAGGAGTAAAGTTTTCGTCGAGTCGAATTGCTTTTTGGAATGCTTCTATTGCGGCATTATTCTGACCATTATTTAATAAGCATAGACCCAAATTGAATGGAACTAGCTTGTTGTTTGATTGATGAAAACTCACTTTTTTATACTCAGTTATTGCTTCTTTTAGCTGCCCATTATTTTGATATGCTTGTGCTAATAGAAGTGAACATTCTTGACTTGGAGCAATGTCTGATGCTTTTTCAAGCGATTTAATCGCTCCTATTACATTACCTTTCTGTAAAAAAAGTTGTCCAAGATTAAGAAGCGAGTTGTTTGCCTGTGGATTGACTTTTAATTCATTTTGGTAATACTTAATTGCTTGCTCAGTGTTTGTTTTTTTTTGAAAGATGATCCCGAGCATTTCGTTGGCGCCTGGTGAGGCCTCATCAATTGCTAGGGCTTGGTTCGCGAATAACTCTGCTTGTTCGCAGTCTGCAAGTTTAAGGCAACATGCCGCTGCTCCAATGTATGCCTGAGTTAGTGTAGGGTTGCTTTTGATGGCATTTTTGTAAAGATTAATCGCTTCCTTATCATTGCCATCCTGCGCGGAAAGACTTGCAAGATTATTAATGGCTGGGGCATATTTAGCATTTATTTTAAGAGCCTTATTATACCATTCGTATGTTGCATCTTTGTTTCTTAGATTTAAATAGATGTTGCCAATGTCTTTCGCAATTTCAGGATCGTAGTTGTCGAGCTGGTTGGCTTTTAAAAGGCATTGTTTTGCATTCTCTAATTGACCTAGAGCAAGTAGCGATTTGCCGGCATACTTCCAAGCAAAACAGTTTTCGGGGTCTGTTTTGAGGAGGTTTTGGCATTCTTTTAGGCAATCCTCATGGCATCCAGCGAATAAGAGTTTCTCGATGGTTATTTGGTTCACTAGCTCTTTGCACCATTATCACTCATTTATTTTACCGTGTTTCGACCTTTGATTTTTTGACGTCTTCCGTCAACTTTTAGAAACATTTTACTTTTTTATGTTTCTCACCTTACCGCTTCACTTGCTTTTTGTTTTCACCGCTAATTCAGTGCTTCGTTACATACAGTTAACCACCCTTGTGATATTAGTGGCTAGTCTGTGAGCATGAGTTCTATGGATTTGTGTTCTTGTCAATTTCGTCTATGTTTACTCATTATAATTCATCTGTGATTATTGTTGTACGACGCTCAGGTTTTGACGTAGGTCACTATTTTTCCTGATCGCCAATTCAGGAGTTCTGGTTGTTTGATCAGGCAAATATGCTTACTTTTATTTATATAATTGAATTAGGCTGTAGGCCGCCTTGCTCTTACTGACTTTTTACATTTCCGACACTTCAGAATGGGTAGGTTCTCAAGAATAAGATTGAGTAGCTGCTTGACGAGGTTTCTAGTTATTTCCCATTGGGTTGCGCTGATGTTTGTACTCCTTTGAGTAAATTTTGTTTATGCAAGCTAAGTTTTCGAAAGCTAGTGTTTTACATGGCCTACGGTTGTAATGATGAATTAAGTGGTTTCGAATGTTTTGTGCTAGTCATGGTTTCCTTTGGTCTTAATAGGTTGTGTTTTTGACAAATCTTGAGCTGTAAAGTTTTCTATAAGTTGATGATTTATTTGAGGTTAGTCTTGAAGATGCCTGCCGCATCGAGAATATTCTGTGCAGGCTTGAGTAGTTTTTTATAGTTTTTCCATCCACCCACCGATTTGTTGCTAATAGGTTTTCTTACTTGCATCACGCTTGCTGTGCTAACTATTCTTTTGCTGTTTTCGGGGTGAAGGTAACTTTCGTTATATTCTAAATTCAGCCACTCGAGAAGCTTTAAAAGTTGAGTCTTTGGTTCCCTGACGAATTCGTCATAGTCGAATGAGAATATGCTTTGAGGGTGTATTTCTTTATAATTTTGCATTAATATTTCCTGCATGATTAGTATTCTTGCTGTGTCCTGCAGGTTAGAGGTGTAGTTGTTTCCAGCCAATAGATTGCTTCTATACATTGATAGTATGTTATCCATTGGGTGCCTGCGGCAGTGAATGATTTTGGCCGATGGCATGTGATGGATAATCCACCCGGTATAAATAAAATTATAGAGATTTTTGTCCACTGTGTATTTTAATTTATTGCTCCTTAATGGTATTTGCTGCGAGTACAATTCGCATAAGTTTGGCTTGTTCAAATTGTTTTTTGTATGTTCTTGAAAATTGCGAATTGCCTTGGCTAGTGATCTAACTTCTCCCAAGTCTTGGATGTCAGGGTTGGTGCTTAATATTGTTTCCAGAAGCGTGGAACCGCTTCGTGGCATTCCAACAATAAATATTCTACCTTTGCCGCATTGAGTATTAATTTGCACTTTGCTTGTGTATGTTTTTTGTGTAAAATTCTTCTCTATTAAATTCTTTAGTTGATTGACGTTAGAAGGGTGTACTGATAATTTGTATTCGTTAGCTATTTTTAGATGTTGAGAGGCTGACTTGAAGTCTTCTATGGTGTGAAAACAGTTGGATAAGGTGAATTGTGCAAACATTTTGTTCTTAGGGTCTAATTTTTTCATTTCTATTGATTTTGCTATTTTCAAGAGTTCTACTGCTTCTTCTGTTGTCGATATCATGACACTTAATTCATAGTATGCTGCGCTTTCGCTTGGGTTGCTGTCGATTGCATCCAATAGGGCTTTCTTTGCCTCTTTCACATTACCCTCCGCCATTCTAATCTTGCCAATTAAGTACAATGTTTTTGATGAGTTGGGCTGTAACTCTAGGGATTTTTGAGCGTAAGTATGGGCCTGTTCTAAATTACCAAGCCCGTTGTGAATGAGGCCTAGATTTATGTATGCATTTGGGTTATCAGTTTTTAGATTTAGGGATTTGATTGTTGGAGCCAGTGCTTTCTCAAAGTTTCCTAACTCTTGATAGATGCTCCCTAGGTTTGTGAGTGCGATCGGTTCGTCAGGCTTGATTTCGAGTGATTTAAGGATGGAGGATAATGCGAGGTCGAGATTGCCAAGCCCTTTGTAGATGCCACTTAGATTGATGAGTGCATCGGCGTTATCGGGTTTGATTTCGAGTGATTTTATTGTTGAGGATAAAGCTTGATCAAGATCTCCAAGTTCTTTGTAGATTCCACTTAGATTCATATGGGCATTAATTGCATATGGATTAAGCTTTACTGCCTTGATTGTTGCATTTAGCGCATTTTCTAGGTCTCCTTTTTTCCATTTTAGAAATCCATTTCTTTCTAGGTAATTAAAGTTATCAGGTGAGATTGCAACAGCCCTATCGGACATTCTTATGGCTTTGTCTGGGTCATCTTTTTTTAGTAGCCCGGCATAGTTGTGGAGGATATCTGGGTTGTCCTTGTTGATTTTAATTGACTGCTCAAAAAGTTTTATAGCCGCTCCTTTGTTCCCGAGTGCTTTTTCTGTTGAGGCAAGAAATCCCAGTGCGTAACTGTTTTCCGGATTTGTTTTTATTATCTGTTCTAGTAGTGCCTTCGTGGTTTTTAGGCGCCCATTTTTATATTCATTATGTGCCTTTTTTAGTACTTCTTTTGCCTGTGATTTTTCCCTTTGGGCTTTTGTGTTGTTGTCGGCTCTTAGCCTTCCAAATCCTGTCATTTGCTTCTCAAGATTTCCATTATTTTAAGCTATTTTGGCTTTTCTTCATCTATTCCTTTACCTTACCTCGTCAACATATCAGCTGCTCTTATCGCTCGTGTTTTTATTTTGTCTTGATCCCTTCTCTGGTGCTGTGTGGCATTGTGTTTTGCATCGAGCGTTTATTCTTTCCGATATATACTATGCAGCTTAATTGTGCCTGTACTACGATGCTTGAGCCTTATTCAAGATTGCTGGTGCGTTATTCTGGGTAACGACTAAAATGGATTCATAGTTTTTATTGCTTTGTATTATTTGGTGAATGTTCAAAATTATTTACTGTATCTTCTTTTTTCTGTATAGATGGTCTCTAGCTAATGAGTTTTTGTAAGCATTGTTTAGCCTTTTAGGCTTGTCCAATAGTCTGGAGTGATTAGTTAGCGAACTTCCATGGAAACGGACTTTCGGGTTCGTTCTAGAGATGTTGTTGGCAAGTCTGTAAGCACTTTCGATGTCGCCTAGTGGATAAGAGATCCTGAATGATCCTTTGATCTTCTGAGTGTTTGTGTCTTGTCTGGAGTGCAATCTACAGTGTTTGAGCTATGCGCTAGTCATGCTTTTAGCCATACTCAAGCCGCTTGTTAGGTCACGTTCAGTTTCTTTCCAGTCTTCTCCTGCACTTCGCTCTTTGCCGTTTGATCATTTCGTCGCATTCTCTAGGCTTTCCCCAGCTCAACACTGCACCATATCCCATTGATCTCACGGGTAAAATTCGCAGCAAGTTTGGGTCAGTGAATCACCTATCGAGTTTCGATGTTGTTCTGGGCAACAGCGGATTACCAGTTGAGCCTCTTATTATAATTATTGGATTATCGATCTCTGCGATCTTGTTCGTCTTTTCGCAATGCGCGAAGCGGCGAGTGCCGATCGCTCGTTATCGTTGAAGTGATGAAGGAACTATCTAAGCATGTTCGGGATTCTTTAGACTTCAAAAGCCAGAAGGTAGCTGGAACTCGGTCTCTGACGCCATACTGCTTCAAAGCCCTTCAGGTTTTTATATTTTTAATTTTTGAGAGGTGCTAGATAATGCAGAGCGAAGTTCAAGAATCCATTGAGGTTCAATAAGTTCAACGGTTGTTGTCAGATACCAAGACATGAAATGCTCGTATGTTTCCGTTGAGTCAGTCATCCGTCACGGTGTCCAGGCAGCACAGAGATACGGAGCAGTACTGGGACTGAATACGAAAGACTTCTTGGTGTTTATGAAGTCGAAGCCTTAATGACATCTGTATGACTCAGGGTTAGAGAGGTTAGAGAAGGCCTGGAAGCGATCTCAGCGGCGTGTGGCGACCTCCAAAGAGTCTTTATGTCCAAAGGTACGCGTTTCTGAGTTGTTTTCTAGCGATTTGGAATAGTCCTGCTGATTTGGCGGCAGTGGCAGGACATAGGACTGAGAAATTGCTCAGGATCTATGCGAAGCCAATGGGACGTGTAAAGGTTCAGACATGGTGAGCTAGAGCAATTCTCAGTGGATTGAAGAAAGGTGGGAGAAATTCAGACTCAGGATTCCTTAGAATATGGATTCACTGGATTTTCGTTTATAAGCTTTGTTCCCGCGTCTCTTCCTCGTTAAGTGCTTTTTTTTCTGCTATTGAGAGCTTTTGGTTTAATAGTAATTGGTTTTACAATTGAGAATGTATGCGTAGATTTAACTGCTTTCAAGAAGTTCATAATGCTTGTCGCATGAGGTTTCATTCTGTTTAGTTTAGTTTGATTAGTAACTCAGCAGCGTCAGCATCTTTTCTTTTAACAACTAAGTAGATCACTTGGACTTCCTTTGCAATTGTCTTTTTCAATTGACGAAAAGTGAAAGCCTTTCATCAGACAGAGTAAGCCCTGATGCGTATGACAAGCCTGACAAAGTCTGGTTGTTACAAGGTGGCAATTAAAGATTTTTTCTTTAAGCACTGCTCAAGATCTTGAACATAAAGCCGGATAAAAAGGACGAGGTACTTCTAATGTAGACGCTCATAAAGAACTTTTGTTGTGAATCGGTAGATACAGTTATAAATAATGGACTGCTGATTTACTGCTCATCAGAGGCGGTGGACGGGAGGTTTTTGTTGAAGGCTTGTAATAATAGAAAATCGATCTGAGGGTCTTTATAATATTTCTGGATGGGTATTCCCTGATTTACTCTATTTTAATTCCGCATTCTTCTAAAATTTTCTGGGCGGGTTTGAGTAGGTCTTTATAGTTTTTCCAACCACCTACAGATTTGTTGCTGATGGGTTTCCTTGCTTGAGTGGCACTGGCTGTATTTACGCTTCTTGTGCATTTCTCTGGGTGAAGATAGCTTTCGTCAAATTCTAGGCCTAACCATTCTAGAAGTTTGGACAAATTCTGCTCAGGTGCTTTGACAAATTGGTCATAATTAAATGTGAATATTTTCCCAGGATATCTTTTTTTCTGGAGTTGCATGGCTTGTTCCTGAGCATTAAGAACTGTCGCCGAATCTTCTAGGCTTGCTGTGTAGTTATTTCCAGCCCTCAGATTGCTTCTGTACATCGATAGAATATTATCCATTGGATTTCTTTGGCAATGAATGATTTTGGCTCCAGGCATATGGGTAGCGATTTGGTTGATGTAGATAAAGTTATACAATTGCTTGTCAGTTGTGTATTTATGCAGAGTGGTATTGATCGGCTCAAATTGTGAGTACAGCTCGTTGAGATTTTGGTTGTCAGATGTGTCCCCTTCATGCTGTTGCATTTTTGTAATTGCCTTTATCAGAGAGTTGCTTTCTCCAAGATCTTTAACCTTTGGACTCATGCTCAATATTGTTTCTAATAGGGTGGAGCCGCTTCTTGGCATGCCAACAATAAAAATCCTATCCTTGCCGCTATTGATACTGACATTCCTTGCTCCCTTGGGATCGAAGCGTGAGAGGCTAGTCGTAATTAATTGCGTTAGAGTTTTGATGTCAGATGGGAATACCATTAATTTGTTTTCATTTGCTAATTTGAGGTGTTTGGCTGCCTCGTCATAATGTTCTGCTTTGTGTAAGCAGTTTGATATTGCAAACTCGATAAGGCATTTGTTTTGAGGGATTTCTTTCGCTGACTTTGCTGAATTAATAACGTTGACTAGCTCTCTAGCTTCTTCTGCCGTTTTCAGCATTTTGCTTAATTCAAAATATGCTCCATATTCCTGAGAGTTGTTTTTAATAGAATTTAGTAAGTATTTTCTGGCTTCTTGAATCTCCCCTTGTGCTATCGTGATTGTTCCTAGTGAATACAACGCCTTTGGTGCACCAGGCTCGATCTCCAGGGATTTACGAGTGGAGGCAACAGCCTGATCAAGGTTTCCTAGGTCTTTGTAGATGCTCCCCAGATTCATATGGGCAGTGGGATTATCAGGTTTGAGTTCTAGGGATTGAAGAGTGGATGTAAGGGCTTGATCAAGATTGCCGAGATCTTTGTACATGCTGCCTAAGTTCATGAGGGCATCGGGGTTATTAGGTTTGAGCTTTAGGGATTGAAGAGTGGAGGCAAGTGCTTGATCAAGATTGCCGAGATCTTTGTAAATGCCGCCCAAGTTGATGAGGGTATCGGGATTATCAGGCTTGAGCTTCAGGGATTGAAGAGTGGAGGCAAGTGCTTGATCAAGATTGCCGAGATCTTTGTACAAGCTGCCTAAGTTCATGAGGGCATCGGGGTTATTAGGCTTGAGCTTTAGGGATTGAAGAGTGGAGGTAAGAGCTTGATCAAGGTTGCCGAGATCTTGGTAGATACTGCCCAGGTTCATGTGGGCTTCGGGGTTATCAGGCTTGAGCTTTAGGGATTGAAGAGTGTAGGCAAGAGCCTGATCAAAATTGCCGAGATCTTTGTAAATGCCGCCCAGGTTGATGAGGGTATTGGGATTATCAGGTTGGAGATCTAGTGATTTGTGAGTGGAGGTAAGAGCCTGATCAAGATTACCGAGATCTTTGTAGATACTCCCCAGATTCATTTGGGCAGTTGGGTTGTCAGGCTTGAGCTTTAGGGATTGAAGAGTGGAGGTAAGAGCTTGATCAAGGTTGCCGAGATCTTGGTAGATACTGCCCAGGTTCATGTGGGCTTCGGGGTTATCAGGCATGAGCTTTAGCGACTGAAGAGTAGAGGCAAGTGCCTGATCAAGATTGCCGATGTCTTTGTAGATCCCGCCCAGATTTATGTGATATGGGGCGAAGGATTGATCAAGATCGCAAGCTCTTTTGATTAACTGCTCTGCAGCGGCAAGATTGCCCTGTCGTTTCGCGATCAACCCTAAATTGTTGATTGCTGGTGTGTAATTCTTGTCGATGGACAAAGCAGCTTTATAGAGTTTTATCGCTTCCGTATCATTTTTGAGAGCATTGAAAATATTGCCGATATCTTTGATGGTCTCAGGGTCTTTATTGTCGAGCTCATGAGATTTTAATAGGCATTGTTTAGCCTTTTCGAATTGTCCTAGGGCTAGAAAAGATTTGCCTGCGTATTTCCATGGAAACGGATTCTGTGGCTCGGTCTGAAGAAGTTGCTGGGATGCCTGGAGGCACTCTTGATGGCGCCCGGACAATGAGAGGTCCTGAATGGTCTTTTGATCCACTGAGTGCTCACATGCCGCCTCCGTAGCAATTTACGGCTTTTGAACCATTCTTGATCCATGTTTAAGCTACTGCTCGAGCTACTCTCAGTCCCTCTCCAGCCCTGTTCCGCATTTGGCTCGTTGCACCTCCAGTTTGCGTTGGATTCGTGGCGTTATCCCCAGCTCAGCGCTGCGCCACATCCGATTCATCTCTCGAGTGAAGTGAAAAGCGAGTTTGGGTGAGTGAATCATCAGCAGGGTTTCATCATTGGTGTGAGCCGCAGCTGGTGACCAGTTGAAGCTGCCTGTGATCACTGTTTTGTTGTCGATCACGGCGAACTTGTGGTGGAGCTTGTCTCCGCGTGCGAGGCGTGGGGTGCCGACATCCAGTTCTTGCAGTGGTTTTGAAGGAATCGCTCAGGGACGCTCAGGACTCTCCTGACTCCATAAGCCAGAACCCAAGCCAAAAGGGCACTGGATCTTGCGTTGAGACTCCATTCGGCTAAGAAGAGCTACTAAGTCTGTTGATCTGGCTTGGCTTTTTAGAGGTGTCAGCCCTAAGCCCGACTCCCATGCAAGGGAGAGGGATGTTGAAGAAGCCGCCGAGGGTGAGGGACAACAACGGTGCTCTCCAAGTCAGGTTGAGGCTCGATGGGCGGGACCATTTCATCAATCGCCTTGGTCGTTTTGAAGATCCAGTCGCCCAAGCCAGGGCACAAGCCATCTGCGCTGAGATCTGGCGGGATGCCCAGCAGGGGGATTTGGACCTATCCCTGAATCGATACTGCCCACTGGTGGAGGGGCGAGACCAGGATTTGCTCGATGCACTTAGGCACCTGTCAGAGGAGAAGAGGCAGGCAAGGGTCACGCATGCCTATCGGGTGGTGAAGCGGTTTGGCTTGCCGATCAGGACCAAAGCCGAGGTTGATCGCTTTCTTGCATGGATGAAGGCAGAGGGTTTGGCGGCATCCACCCAGTCCACGCTCCTCAGCACGATTCAATCTGTGCAGCCAGGCAATAAGGCATTGCGGTTGGTCCAGGTGAAGGTGCCAGCAAGGTCAGTGGAAGAGGAAGTACTTAGTAAGGATGAGATCAAGAAGGTGCTGGACGATCTCAGAAGCAATGAGGAGTGGTTTTACCCCTGCTTTGCTCTGTGGTTGACCACAGGGCTCAGGAATGCAGAAGTGATTGGTCTGACCTGGGACTCTGTGCGCCTGGATGAAGGGGAGCTACTGATCAGTAAGTCGTTGAGGCGAGATGGCACTGCTACGCATCAAAGACTGTGGTCAGGCACCAAGACAGGCAAGGCACGCGTGGTGCCGTTGAGTCAGCAGGTCGTCTTGGTGCTCAGGCAGTACCAAAAGACGATGCAGTGCCTGGGTCTGAACACAAAGAATGGCTTGGTGTTTGTGACCCCACGGACCCATGGGCATCTGTATGACTCAGGATTAGAGAAGCTCTGGAAGAGAAGTCAGAAACGGGTGGGGCTGACTCCACGGCGTCTGTATGCCCAGCGGCATTCGTTTCTGAGTCATGCCCTTGCACTTGGGAATAGCCCCGCTGATTTGGCAGCAGTGGCAGGACATCGCACTGAGGAGCTGCTCAGGACCTATGCCAAGCCCACAGGGCGAGTGATGGTGCCGACATGGTGAGCCAGAGCAAAGACCAGTGGATTGAGGAAAGGAGGGAGAAATTCAGATGCCCTCATTGCGGAGAAGTCATCGCCTGCTCTATGGAGGGTGTCCTTGGTTTGTATTCAGCCAAGATTTTCAGAAGACATCAGCAGGCGTGTGAGCGAGAAAAGATGAGCCGCTAATGATTCGATTAGTCCTCCCTCCTGGAGGGCGCTTCTGCTGGCTTATAAGGCAGTATATGTGCCACTTTTTGGGGCTATATCAGGGGTCTTGGGCTTCCTGATTTTCTGCAGCAGAATGATTGGTGTCACTGGCTTTTTTGAGCAGTTATTTTGTCTAAACATGAGGTAAATATAAAGTGTCTTGCCCCAGGCAGTCTTGACTTCTGTGCGCCGTATAATATGTGTATCGAAACGAGGGCAGGACGCCTCCTCTACGATTTGAAAATAAAATACACGCCACTGCATATGCGCTCTGGCGAAGACGATAAGCCGTCTCTAAACCCAAGCGGTGAGAAACACCGAGAAAAACCACATCCACCTACTTATCTTTAATTATGCAGATCAAGCCTAAATCTAAGTCCAATTATGAATCAAATTTTGAAACTTTCTATGTGCTGTCGATGGCATCTGAGTGTGATAGCGGATGCATCATTCTACCTGAGGATCAATACGTTAATCCGCTTATTTTGAATGAGATCCTTGAAGCCAATAATCCTTTCCCTTGCAACACTACTGGCAAGATGGAAGTTTGGACGACCAATCCCGACTTTCAGCCGAAAAGCAAATGGGAGAGCGTTAATTTTGTCTCTGAGGCGGAATTAAAGGAATTGGAGTGCAACACCCTGTTCGATTCATTGATCGAAAGCGATTATGCAGGAATTGGTGATGGTTGGAATCCTGACTTTCTAAGTGTCACTTGGAGTGATGGTGATCAGGAAGATGTGGAGGAAGCCATTTCTAACTATCTGGATGCTGTCCCTTCTCAGGCTGATGTTGACGAGTACAAGCGATTGAAGGCAAAGCTCGGTCTTTGATCTGAGGTCTCATGCACTCCCCAGAGCAACTGCTGCAGGGTCTCTCAGTGACCTTGCAGCAACTGGGATGGAGAAAGACAGACAGTGGGGTGTATCGCTTTCGATGCCCCTACTGCCAACACGACAGTCATGCCCCTGGTTGCGTCCATAAGGGGTATCTCCATCCTGAGAAAGGATCTCCAGGTCGATGGCGCTTTAAGTGCCATCGCTGTGGCACAGCAACGACCTTGCTGGACTTCGTGAGGGAGAATGCAGCTCACCTGCTGCTGCCCACCCAAGAGGTCTTAGAGGTGCCCCCACAAGAGCCCATTGATGCTTGTGAGCATGAGGAAAGGGTTACTCGCCTTCCACCTCAGATGGGTATTTCTGATGCTCTCTGGAGGTCACGGCATCTACCGAGACATCTCTATAGGGGTAATCGAAGGATCCTTAGTGATGAGCACCAGTAGTACTTATTCCCACGAAACAAACCTCAGTTGAATATGACTGTAGGCTACGCACAACAGTTTCTGACTGAAAACTCTTATACATAGTGGTGAAGATATAGGAAATTCAGACTCAAGACTCTTTTAAGCATGAATCGATTGAATCTTGGCTAATTAGCTTTGATTCCGCACTGCTTCCGCTTTAAGTTCGTTTGAGACCGCTTTGGAGGGCTTTTTGATTCAAAAGTGATTGGTTTCAAGGTTGAAATCATATAAATAGATTCAAATGCTTTCTAGAAGTAAAGCGCGCTTGTTGTCTGAGGCTTCACCCTCTTGAGTTTGGTTTGATCCATGATCAACTGACATCACTATCTTTTCTTTTCAAAAACTATGTATATCACTAAGACCCCCTCTACTAATGTCTCCTTCAATCGACGAGAAGTAAATGCTTTTCGTCAGATGGAGGAAGCGTTGATACGTAAGACCAGATTGACAAGGTCTGGTTGCTACAAGGTGGCAATGGAAAACTTCTACTTCAAGCACTTTCCAAGACGATGAATATCAAACTAGATAAGAAGAGTGAGGCTCTTTTCAAGGAGATGTTGAGAAAGAACTCTCGTTATGGATCAGTAGATCTTATCCTCAATGAGGTAACGGCAATGTTTTATGCCTCAGAGAAGAAGAGAGGCTTCAGATGAAGTTACTTTTAAAGCATGAAGCACTCGTGTTGACTTGGTTTCAGCTTGGCTCGTGCGTATAATTGCCCCTTTAAAATTATATCTTAGGATGGCTTGTGTGCCCAGAATTGATACATACCTGTGAAGGTTGAAAGACATTTTTCCTCGAATTTTCCCCAGTTAGGCAATGAAGTCATATCAATGTCTTCTGGATATTGTTCTTGGTAGATCTTCTTAATTTGCTCTGTCACTATGAATCCGCAAAAAGTCAGACCATGAGAATCCAAGAGTTTTTTGAGTGAATCTGTTGTGAAGCGATGTTCCTGAACATGGAAGCAAAGATCTCGGCATTCTGAAAGTGAATAAAAATCTCTTCCGAATTTAGGAAGATCCAGGATTTCATTGATTTCTCCGTCAAGAACTTGCTTCCTGAATCTTCTAATCTCTTCTGGGGTGCTGTCAATCTTTAACGTTTTAATTGTCTCACGTGCTTCCACGATGACCTTACGGGCAATTTCGCTATAGAGTCCGAGCTTGATGTATCCACCAGGTTTAAGTTGTTGAAGCAGTGCTGATAAACCTTTAGATGGATTCTCCATGTGGTGAAGAACACCGCTACATTCAATAATGTCGAATATGTCGCCAAGCTGGGTGACATTGAGAAGATCCATTTGTTTGAAGGTCACGTTATTCATCTCATATTCATTTGTCTTTCTGCTTGCGTATGCCAGGCTGCTACTGCTGAGATCAATTGCTGTGATTTGAGCATTTTTATAACGGCTAGCATTGATAACCTGATTGCCAGTGCCGCAGCCGGCTATGAGGACTTTTGGTGCGGCAGTTAGTGACTTTAATTCTTCTGAAAAAGATAGGTCTTTTCTAGACGTTTCTAGTTCAACGGCTTTTAATATTGGCTTTGCTAATTTACTAGATGTGTAGTCAGCAAATTTGAATCTTGGATATGGGCTCTCCTGGTACATTGCTTGAACTTGCTGGGAGATTGTGTCGCTAACATTCCGTTTTTCTTGTAAGGAAGTCTTGATCTCTTGCTCCAGGAGCGGTTCTTTGAATTGAGCTGTAATTAGTTCTTTGCTACTGTCATCTGGGGTGGGGTAGTTATTGATGAATTCTGTGCTTATGCCTGTTGTATAAATCGCTTTGTAGCAACCTATGATCGCAAGATGGCGGTTGGTGTTTTCCTGGTTGTGAGCTGCTGCCTCAATGAGCTGGGCTATAGAGTCATCCTCTTCTTGTGATGACGTATAAACATATTCGTTGAGAAAGCATTGCGCTGCTAGGGATTTCGTTAAACGCCTGAGTTGTTCTGGAACTGTGCCCATCTGAATTGTCAGGGCTAGGAGCTCCTTCCTTAGTCTGGTAAAAAATCCTTCAGCCTCTGAGACTGGAGGAACCATTAAGCTCAGGGATTTGAGAAATCTCCAGTCGGCAGCTAATGCCTTTAAAGACTGATTTTCGTTGGAGATAATCGGATCCGATGCCGATGCTTTCTGGATTGTTGGGAGAAATGTCTGTAGGAATATTTGTGATAGCTTTTGGTGTGATATGTCCGTCTGGTTTAGAAGTAACTCATATGCTCGTGTTACGTTATGGGCATTGGATGGGCTTATGTTCAGCTGGTCAATGAAGGTATTGAGATTGCTGACAGCGCCAGGATTATCAGGCTTGAGTTCTAGTGATTTGAGAGTGGAAGCAAGAGCCTGATCAAGGTTGCCGAGATCTTTGTAGATGATGCCCAGGTTCATGAGGGCAGTGGGGTTATCAGGTTTGAGCTCGAGTGATTTGAGAGTGGAGGCAAGA
>Ga0189292_10211_pt1 | contig 26417 bp, 18 predicted proteins | sample UW1oraminimetaG_FD_130317 | JGI IMG/M metagenome (GOLD analysis project Ga0189292, IMG submission 130317) | Marine microbial communities from the Costa Rica Dome - UW179A-orange mini metaG | ecosystem: Environmental > Aquatic > Marine > Oceanic > Photic zone | place: Costa Rica: the Eastern...
CCAGGGCGGGGTCGACCGGCGCCGCGGCGGCCTGGCGCGGCGGCTGCACGACGCCGTTCTCCGGCAGCCGGTTACCGGCCATGTTGCGGTCGGTGCCGCGGTCGCCGCTGCCGCTCTTGACCGCGGGCGGCACGGCCGGCGGCGTATAGGCGGCGGGCGGCGGGGGCGGGGCGGCGACCGGCGTGGTCGGTTGCGGGCGCACGGGCGCGCCAACGGGGGCGGGCGGGGTGTAGGCGGGGGACTCGTAGGGCGCGTTGTAGCGCTTGAAGTCGTTGTCGGGCGAGGTGGCGGCCGGACGGGACGGAGACACGGGGTCTGGAATCGGCAGGTCCTGCGCGCCTGCCGGTTGTGCACAGGCCAGCAGCGCCGCCAACATCGCTCTTCGCCACATCGTCGTCAGACACGCCACGTTATTCTCCGATCCTTTGGTTAAAGGTTGCGCGCGTCCAATAGTAGCCGAAGCAAAACGCCACACTACGGGTATTTTAAATACAATACGCGCGTGCCGGCTCGATGAATGTGGTTTTCTCAAACGCAAACGTGAGACCATTGTTCCCGAGCTTACCGCCCTTCGTAGCGAGATTCTCCTTGCACAGTTCAGAGCACGTATCCGACCCCCGCGGAACTGCGAACGACGATATCCCCGTCATGCCCGTCGTGCGGCTGTTCGACCTCGATATCGCGGCAGTTTCCTTCGATGAGGCCGTCGAAGGCCTGGCGCAGGCGGCCGTGCGCCGCGACGGCCGCGCCCGCATCGTGGTTACGCCCAACGTCGATCATGTGGTGCGCCTGGATGCCTCGCCGGAATTCCGCGAGCGCTACGCCCAGGCCGATTTCATCTTCGCCGACGGCATGCCGGTGGTGTGGGCCAGCCGTTTCCTGGGCCAGCCGCTGCCCGAACGCATCACCGGTTCCGACCTGTTCGTCGCGCTGTGCCAGCGCGCCCAGCGCGAGGGCTGGCAAGTGATGCTGCTGGGCGGCATGCCCGGCTCCGAGCCTGACCTGCTCGCGCGTTTCGCGCAGTATTACCCGGGCTTGAACATCGATATCGTCAGCCCCTCGATGCGCTTCGATCCGCTCGGACCCGAAGGGCAGGCCTATGCCGACCGGGTGCGCGAGCGCCAGCCCGATGTCGTTTTCCTGTGCGTGGGCATGCCCAAGCAGGAACACTGGGTGCTGCATCACGCCGGTGAATTGCCCGGCGGCATCCTGCTGTGCGTGGGCGCCGCGATGGAATTCGCCATCGGCCTGCAGCGCCGGGCGCCCATGTGGATGCAGCGCGTCGGCCTGGAATGGCTGTGGCGCCTGGCCAGCAATCCGCGCCGCCTGTGGCGCCGTTACCTGGTCGACGATCCTCGCTTCCTGGGGCTTTGCTGGCGGCAGTGGCGCAAGCGGCGCGGCTCGGCGCCGTGATCTTGCGCCCCAGCGCCAGCCTTGCCGTGGATGGCGGGGCCACGCGAGGCACGTTCACGATCGGACGCAAGCTGGCCGCGGCCAGCCTGATGCTGTGCGGCGCCCAGGCGGTCGGCGCGCCGGGGCCGGCCGATTACGCGGTGCAGCTGGGCAGTTCCTACCAATACCAGAGCAATCCCGCGCGCTTGCCGCAGTCGTCTTCCGACATCCGCGGCGCGGGCGTGTGGGTCAAGTCGATGGGCCTGGGGCTGCGCATGCCGCTGCTGTCCGACGACACCCGGCTGGACATGGGCGGCACGCTGTCCGACGCCCGCTACAGCAACAACCGGCAGCTCGATCACCAGCCGAGCAACATGCTGTCGACGCTGCACTGGCGCGCCGGCCGCCTGTTCGCCGGGCGCTTCGACTACGGCTACCAGCGTCAGCTCAATCCGAACATGGCGAACACCTGGCCCGATCGCGACCTGCAGACCCGCGACAACAAGTCCGCCGAACTGGGCTTGCGCGTCTCGGAGCGGCTGACGCTGCCCGTGTTCGGCGTCTTCAGCAACGGCACGCGCTACGACCAGGACGTCAACCGCACGCTCTACGACCGCAAGGACCAGGGCTGGCAGCTGTCGGCGCGCTATGCCGGATTCGGCCGCTCCTTCGCGCAGACGGGCTTGCGCCATACCGAGGTCGATTACTACGGCCGCACGCCGGAACTGGTCGCGACCATCGATGACCGCTACACCGATAACGAGGCTTTCGCCGCGGCGCGCTGGGAGTACAGCCCCAAGACCCTGCTGCAGGCGCGCGTCGGCCTGCTCAAGCGCAGCTACGAACACCTGGGCGACCGCGACACCAATCTGTTCACCTTCGCCGGCCGCGCCACCTGGGACTATTCGCCCAAGACGCGCCTGGACCTGCAGCTGTGGCGCCGGCCCTACGCCTATGACGACGATCCCACCGTGCTGTATTCGATCCAGACCGGCGGCCTGGCCTCGGTGACGTGGCGGCCCACGGTCAAGACCGCGTTCCAGCTGGGCGCCGAGCTGACCCGCCAGCGCAACACCGCCTTCACCGGCGGCAATGACCAGACCCTGCAGATCCGCCGCTTCGGCGCGCGCGTGCAATGGCAGCAGGAAGACAACCTGCGCTGGACCGTCGATGTCTACCGCGATCGGCAGATGGGCGAATCCGCTGGCGACAGCTACAACCAGAACTTCGTGCGCGTCGGGCTGGAATACACCTTCGGCAGCCGCGGCAAGGAAAATCTGCGGCTGATGATGCAGCCGACCGACTGCCAATGGCGGCGGCCGGAACTGGCGATGTGCGATCCGATGGGCGAGGAGCCCTGAACGCTCAGTAGGCGTTGCGGTCCCAGAAGATCACGAGCACGGTGCGGAACAGGATCTTCAGGTCCAGCATCAGCGACCAGTTGGCGATGTAGTAGCGGTCGTAGCGCACGCGCTGCAGCATCTTGTCGGTGGTGTCGGTCTCGCCGCGCAGGCCGTGGATCTGGGCCCAGCCGGTGATGCCGGGCTTGACGCTGTGGCGCAGCATGTAGCCCTGGATCATGCGTCGGTAGATCTCGTTGTGCTCGGCCGCGTGCGGGCGCGGGCCGACCAGGCTCATGGTGCCGGCCATCACGTTGAACAGCTGCGGCAGCTCGTCCAGCGAACTCTTGCGCAGGAAGCGGCCGATGCGCGTCACGCGCGAATCGCCCTGTTGCGCCTGGCGCAGCGTGCCATCGGCCTCGGCGCCGGCGTTGGCGCGCATGGAACGGAACTTGAACACCGTGATCGGCAGCCCGCGTTCGCCATAGCGCATCTGGCGGAAGATGACCGGCCCGGGCGAGTCGAGCTTGATGGCCAGCGCGATCACCAGCATCACCGGCGACGCCAGCAGCAGCATCAGGCCGCCCAGCGTCAGGTCCATGGCGCGCTTGAGGCTGCGCGACAGACCCTGCATGTGCGTTTCGTGCAGCGCCAGCAGCGGCACGCCGGCGATTTCGGCGCTGCTGGCGGTCAGTTCGCCCAGGAACGGCGACTCGGGCATCAGGTAGATGGCGGCGGTCGAGTCATACAGCCGGTTCATGAGGTTGAGTACGACCGGGTTGTCCTTGGTGTCGTCCAGCGTGACGAAGGCCATGCCGTATTCGCCCGCCTCGATGCGGGTCAGCGCGTCCGGATAACGGCCCAGATAGGGCGGCGGCGTCGGCTCGCCCTTGCGCGTGCGCACTTGCTCCTCGGCGTAATAGCCCGCCGTGTGGATGCCCAGGATGGGCGAGCGCTGCAGACGCATGGCGAGCTTGCGCGCTTCGGGGCCCATGCCGAAGAACACGGCCGAGCGGCGGCTGGCGGACGCGTTGTTCAGGCGATAGGCGGTGCGGCGCAGGCCGTAGAGGGCAAGGACCTGCAGCGGCAGGGTGATGGCCGCCCACTTCAGCAGCAGCACGCGCAGCGACTCGGTGTCGGTGGCGCTGCCGGGCAGGAAGAACAGCGCGACCAGCGCCAGGAACAGCACGCTGAACCAGCGCATCACGCCGCGGCTCAGCATCCACCACACGCTGCGGGCGCTGATCAGCAGGGTGAAGCGGGCGAAGGCGATGGAGGCGCCCGCGGCGAGGATGACCGGAATCCAGCCGCGGAAGATGGGCGACGCCATGTCCTCGGCCAGTGTCAGGCCGAGAAAGGTGCCGGCGTTGATCAGCGCGCAGATCAGGCCCGTGAGGGCCATGAAGGAGCGCTGAGGGTGGCTGGGCGTCGCGTAGGTGAGCATGGAAAAGGTGGTGGGGGGATCAGCGACCGTAGACATCATCAAACCGCACAATATCGTCCTCGCCCAGATACGGGCCGGACTGCACTTCTATCAGCTCCAGGTCGATGGAACCCGGATTCTCCAGGCGGTGTTTTACACCCAGAGGAATATACGTGGACTGGTTTTCCGTCAGCAGGAAGACCTCGTCGCCGCGCGTGACGCGCGCCGTGCCGGTGACGACGATCCAGTGTTCGGCCCGGTGGTGGTGCATCTGCAGCGACAGCCGGCCGCCGGGCGCCACGCGGATGCGCTTGACCTGGAAGCGGTCGCCGTTGTCGATGGCGTCGTAGCTGCCCCACGGCCGGTAGGTCAGGCGGTGGGCCGTGGCCTGCGGACGCCTGGCCTGGTTCAGGCGGGCGACGATGCGGCGCACGTCCTGCACCTTGTCGCGCGCCGCTACCAGCAGGGCGTCGGCGGTCTCGACCACCACGGTGTCCTCCAGCCCCAGCAGCGTGACCAGGCGGTGGCTGGAATAGGCGTAGACGCCATGGCAATCCTCGGCCACCACGTCGCCGCGCAAGGCGTTGCCGTCGGCGTCCTGCGGCGCCAGCTGCCACAACGAGGCGAACGAGCCGATGTCGCTCCAGCCGGCGTCCAGCGGCACCATGGCCACGCCCGCATCGCGTTCCATGACGGCGTAGTCGATGGAGTCGGACGGGCAGGCGGCAAAGGCGGCCTCGTCGATGCGCAGGAAGTCGCCGTCGTGGCGCGGCGCGGTCATGGCCAGGCGGCAGGCCGCCAGGATGTCCGGGCGGTGCGCCTGCAGGGCCTGCAGGTAGCGCGAGGCGCGGAACAGGAACATGCCGCTGTTCCAGAAGTACTGGCCGCTCGCCAGGTATTGCGCCGCGGTGGCCGCGTCGGGTTTCTCGACGAAGGCCTCGACGTCGGCCACGCCGTCGTGGGTGGCGCCGGCGCGGATGTAGCCGTAGCCAGTCTCGGCGTAGGTGGGCTGGATGCCGAAGGTGACCAGGCGGCCGGCCTCGGCGGCCGGCAGCGCCTGGCGCACGGCGTCGTGGAAGCGCTCGACGTCGGGCACCGCGTGATCGGAAGGCAGCACCAGCAGCACGGGGTCGGCGCCCTCGGCCTGCGCCAGCAGGGCGGCCAGGGCGATGGCCGGCGCCGTGTTGCGGCCGACGGGTTCGAGCAGGACGGTGGGTTGCTGCTGGCCGATCTGGCGCAGTTGTTCGGCGACGATGAAGCGGTGTTCCTCGTTGGCCACGAAGATCGGCGCCAGGCCGCCCAGGCCGGCCACGCGTTCACAGGTGGCCTGCAGCGGGGAGAGGTCGCCAAGCAGGGGGAGGAATTGTTTGGGGTAGCTGCCGCGGGACAGCGGCCATAGACGGCTGCCGGTGCCGCCTACCAGCAGTACGGAACGCAGTTGCGGCGTGGTACTCGACATCGGAAGTCCCTTGCAATCTTGTCGCCGGCGGCGCGTGGCGCAGCGGGGCGGGATACTCATCGGTCGCGGCACACGGTCTGCGTCCTGCCAGCGGCCTCAACTATAAAGGCTGCGCAATCGGCTGTGGCAAAGTGTTTGCAAATCTTTAAGATCTTTAAGATGTGTATGTCTTTAAATTGATTGTTGTCTTCACTATACTAAAAGACTGTGCCGCAGCGCAGGCTGGATGCATATATATCGATGCATTTTGCTATTATCGGCAATATAAGTCAGCACGCGTTAATACTGCCCGAAACAAAACGTTTACGAGCATCCGTGAAAAGACTTCAAACCGATGACACCACGCGCTGCCGTCTAAGACGCAAGGTCATGCTCCAAGAATGCGGCCTAAAGTACCGCAGCTCCGCCTTGCCAACTCGCGGATGCAGGCTATGCAAAGCCTGAAAGCCAGGATGTCCCCCGTGTCGTCCGCGCCTCCCTTGACGCGCGGTTTCCCGCGCGCGGCCTCGATTCGCGTCGACGCCTGTATGAAACAACTCGGCATGGCGGCCTTTACCCGGCCCGCCGCATGCCTGCTAGCCTTGCCTTTCAACACTTGCCCTGGTCCCGCGGCGCGTCGCGCTGACGCTTGCGGGCCAAGTCCTGTCGCCTGTCCATGACGAAGGAACAACGTGCAAAGCGCCATCCTCTCCCACCTCGATGATCGACTCTGTGCCAGCCAGTGGCGCGATGTGCTGGCGGCCTTCGCCCAGGAGCTGTCGCAGGATCTGACCGTGCAGCGCTTGCACACGCTGATGCGGCGCGCCGGCGAGACATTCGCCGACAAGCATGCGCTGTCGAGCGCCGCGTCGATCGTCGAGATGCAGTCCGCCATCAATCAGGTCTGGCGTCCGCTGGACTGGGGCTGGGTGGAAATCGAAGAAGCCGAGGATCACCTGGCGCTGGCGCACTACTGCGCGCCGCTGCGCGCGGCGTTCGGCGCCACGCACCTGGACTGGAGCGCGGGGTTCCTGGAAGGCGCCTACGAATCGTGGATGCGCCTGCTGGGCGCCGATGCGCAGTTGAAGGTGACGCAGCAGCGCGCGTCCGATGAACACAGTGTCATTCTCTACCGGTTCGGCCGCTAGGACGCGGGACCACGGATGAGAGACGACAACGACATCACCAGCCTGTATCGCGAGTTCGGGGGCGATCCCCGCAACTATCGCGAGATCGGCCGCGAGGACCGGGCCCACGCCGCGCGCGGCCGCTGGCCGTTGCTGAGCCGCATCCGGCCGGGGCAAGCCAGCGTGCCGCCCGCCGCCGGCGATTCGCCCGCCGACCGCCCCGCGCAGGCCGTGGCCTGGCCGCTGGCGCCCGGCGCGGCCGTGTCGGCGCTGCCGTTGTCCCGATTCTCGCCCGTGCGTCGTGGCGCAGCGGTGGATGCGGCCAAGGTGGCCGCGTTGATCCGTGGCGCGCGCGTGCAGCGTCCGCCGCTGGATGCGCTGGAGATTCCGCGGCCGCCCTTGCGGGAAACCCCGCCGGCGCCTGCCGCCGAGCCGGTTGTCGCCGCGCCTGTCGTTGCCGCCGCCGTCGAGCCGCGGATCAGCGCGCCGGTTGCCGCGCCGGCCCCGCCCGTTGCCGCGCCTCGCGCGCCGGTCGCCGCCGAGCCGCCCGCGCGTCCCGCGCCGAAAGTCCTCATCGAACCCACCCTCGCGCCCGAGCGGCCGGCGGCGATTGCCCCCGAGCCCGCGCCCGCCAGCGCGGCGACGCCGTTGCAAGGCGTCTTCGCGCGCCTGGCGCGGACGGCCCGCGCGGACGCGACCCAGGATCCGCCATCTTCGAAAGCGGCGAAAAAATGAAAACCATCGCGATTGTTTCCGCCAAGGGCGGGGTAGGAAAGACCACGATAGCCGCCACGCTGGGCCTGGCCCTGAGCCGGGCCGGCCATCCCGCCCTGCTGGTGGACCTGGATCCGCAGAACGCGTTGCGTTTTCACCTGGGTGCCGAATCGCAGGCCGCCGAGGCTGGACTGGCGCGCGCCAGCCTGGCGGACATCCCCTGGCGCGAAACGGTGGTGCGGGGCGACGCCGGCCCCTATCTGTTGCCGTTCGGCCAGATCAATGAAGCGGACCGCCTGGCGCTGGAGCAGCAGATGCGCCAGGACGACGCCTGGTTGGCGAACCACCTGCGGGCGCTCGATCTCGAACCCGATACCGTGGTGCTGGTGGACACGCCGCCGGGACCGTCGATCTATCTCAGCCAGGCGTTGCGCTGCGCCGACCTGGTGCTGGTGGTGACGCTGCCGGACGCCGCCTCGTACGCCACGCTGCCGCAGGTCGAGAACCTGATCGCGCAGTACTGCGAAGGGCGCCCGGAATTCCTGGGCCATGCCTTCGTGGTCAACCAGGCCGACAGCGCCGCCGCGCTGGCCAAGGACACCCTGCAGGTGATGCGCGGCATCCTGGCCGACCGCCTGGCCGGCGTGATCCACCGCGACGCCACGGTCAGCGAGGCGCTGGCCTTCGGCACGACGGTGATCGACCACGCGCCGCACAGCCAGGCCAGCAATGACATCGGCATCAGCGCGCAATGGCTGCTGCGGCAACTGCGCGAGCCCCGGGAGGACCAGCCATGAAGTCGGTGACCAACGAGACCGCGGCGCACAATCCGCGTCTCTCGCGCCTGGGCAACAGCCTGTTGTCCTGGCGCATCTGGAAGATGGGCTGGGTCCGGGTGTTGTCGCTGGTGCTGGCCGGCGTGCTGTCGGTGCTGGCGGTGGCGGTCGAGATGGGCCTGCTGCAACAGATGATGTTCGCGGCGTTCTGTGTGATCGTGGCGCTGCTGCTGCACCGCGTGGGCGGACGGCTGGCGACGCTCACGCTGGTGATGCTGTCGGTCATCACGTCGTTGCGCTACATGTATTGGCGTATCACCGACACCATCGGCTTTCACAACGTGGTGGACGCGTTCTTCGGCTACGGGCTGCTGCTGGCGGAAATCTACGCCCTGACGGTCATGCTGCTGAGCTATTTCCAGACGGCCTGGCCGCTGCGGCGCAAGCCCACGCCGTTGCCGGTCGATCGATCCCTCTGGCCGACCGTGGATGTCTACATTCCCACCTACAACGAGCCGCTGGACGTGGTGCGTCAGTCGGTGCTGGCGGCGCAGTCGCTGGACTGGCCGGCGGACAAGCTGCGCGTCTACGTGCTCGATGACGGCCGCCGTCAGGAGTTCCGCGAGTTCAGCGAGCAGGCGGGTGTCGGCTACCTGACGCGCCCGGACAACAAGCACGCCAAGGCCGGCAACATCAACGCCGCGCTGACCAAGACCGACGGCGAATTCATCGCGGTGTTCGACTGCGACCACGTCACGGTGCGCTCGTTCCTGCAGATCTGCATGGGCTGGTTCCTCAAGGACAAGCGGCTGGCGCTGCTGCAGACGCCGCATGTGTTCTTCTCGCCCGATCCCTTCGAGCGCAACCTGGGCACCTTCCGCAACGTGCCCAATGAAGGCGAACTGTTCTACGGCGTGATCCAGGACGGCAACGATCTGTGGAACGCCACGTTCTTCTGCGGTTCGTGCGCCGTGATGCGCCGCTCGTCGCTGGACGCCGTCGGCGGCGTGGCGGTCGAGAGCGTGACCGAGGACGCGCTGACCGCCCTGAAGATGAACCGGCTGGGCTTCAACACCGCCTATCTGGCGGTGCCGCAGGCCGCGGGCCTGGCGACCGAGAACCTGTCGCGCCACATCGGCCAGCGCACGCGCTGGGCGCGTGGCATGGCGCAGATCATCCGCACCAACAATCCCCTGCTGGGCAAGGGCCTGAAGATCGGGCAGCGGCTGTGCTACCTGAGCGCGATGCTGCACTTCTTCTTCGGCCTGCCGCGGGTGGTGTTCCTGACGGCGCCGCTGGCCTACCTGTTCTTCCATGCCAACGTGTTCCAGGCCTCGGCCATCATGGTGGCGGCCTATGCCCTGCCGCACATCGTCTTGTCCAACCTGACCGGCTCGCGCATCCAGGGGCGGTTCCGCCACTCGTTCTGGAACGAGGTCTACGAATCGGTGCTGGCCTGGTACATCATGCGCCCGGCGCTGGTGACGCTGATCAGTCCCAAGACCGCGCTGTTCAACGTGACGGCCAAGGGCGGCATCATCCGCGAATCGTATTTCGACTGGACGCTGGCGCGGCCCTACGTGGTGCTGCTGGGGCTGAACCTGGCCGGCTTCATCGTCGGCGTGATCAGCCTGGTCACGGGGTACGGGGGCGTGGATGCGCGCCTGACCATCGTGCTGAACCTGATCTGGACCGTCTACAACATCGTCATGACCAGCGCCAGCGTGGCCGTGGCCGGCGAGGTCCGGCAACTGCGCAACACGCCGCGCGTGGCGATTTCGCTGGCGGCCATGCTGCTGCTGCCGGACGGCCGCACCGTCGCCTGCCGCACCAGCGATTACTCGCAGGGCGGCCTGGGCCTGGTGCTGCCGCCCGGCGTGCTGGTGCCCAATGGCATGCCGCTGAGCGTGTCGCTGTTCCGCAATGACGAGGAAGCGATGTTCCCGGCGCTGGTCACGTTCAGCCGCGGCGACCGCCTGGGGATCAGCTTCCAGTCGCTGACGCTGGAGCAGGAACGCGACCTGGCGCAGATGACCTTTGGCCGCGCCGATACCTGGGCCAGCACCTGGGGCAACAACGCGCCCGACTCGCCGTGGGTCGCGTTGAGACAGATCTCGAGCATCGGCGTCCGCGGTTTTTCGTTGCTGCTGCGCCAGTTGCGCGATCGCAGCCTTGCGGCCGTGCGCCGTCCCACGTCCGTGTCCACCAAAAACTAGAGGACGACAGAGCGATGATTCCCAGGCTTGATGCTTGGCCGCCCCGGCCTTGCCCGTCCCCCGCGCAGCCCGTCCTGCGGCGGGCGCTGCTATCGGCGTTGCTGGCCTTGGGGGCGGCCATGCCGGCCCTGGCCGAGCCCGTCGCCGCCGATCCCGCCGCCGCGGCCACGGCGGCGCCCGCGCCGGCCCTGCCGCCGGGCGCGCGGACCTACTCCGTGCCGCTGTCGCGCCTGAGCGGCCAGAGCGCGCTGCCGTTGCGCGGCGTGGACGGCATCAACGGACTGGGCTTCAGCGCGCGCCGCGACCAGCAGGTCATCGGCGCGCGCGTCAACCTGGATTACAGCTATTCGCCCGCGCTGCTGCCCGACCTGTCGCACCTGAAGGTGCTGCTCAACGGCGAAGTGGCGGGCAGCGTGCCGTTGCCCAAGGAAGCCGCGGCCACGCCGACCCGCCAGACGGTCGAGCTGCCGGTGCCGGCGCTGGCCGACTACAACCGGCTCGATGTGCAGCTGATCGGCCACTACACGCTGGGTTGCGAAGACCCGGTGCATTCCAGCCTGTGGGCCGACGTGGCCGGCCGCAGCACGCTGGAGCTGACCGTGATGCCGGTCGACCTGCCCAACGACCTGGCGCTGCTGCCGGTGCCGTTCTTCGACAGCCGCGACGTCCGCCAGCTGGCGCTGCCGATCGTGCTGGGCCGCAGTCCGGATGCGGCGCGGCTGGAGAGCGCGGGCGTCCTGGCTTCGTGGTTCGGCGCGCTGGCGGGCTACCGCGGCGCCAAGTTCGACGCCAGCCTGCAGGACCTGCCGGCCACCGGCAACGCGGTCGTGCTGCTGCAGCCGGGCGACACGGTCGCCGGACTGCAGACGCCGACGATCGAGGGGCCGTCGGTGGCGATGCAGACCAATCCGCGCGACCCGCACGGCAAGCTGCTGCTGGTGATGGGGCGCGACGCCAAGGAACTGAAGCAGGCCGCCGCCGCGCTGGCGCTCGGCAGCGAAGCGCTGTCCGGCCCGCAGGCGCGCATCACGCGCCTGGAGACGCCGCGGCCGCGCAAGCCGTTCGACGCGCCCAACTGGCTGCGCAGCGACCGGCCGGTGGCGTTTGGCGAGCTGGTGCCGACCCGCGACCTGAACGTCTCGGGCCATCGGCCGCCGCCCGTGCAGGTCAACCTGCGCGTGCCGCCGGGCCTGTTCGGCTGGCATAGCGATGGCGTGCCGGTGAACCTGATCTACCGCTATTCGCCGCGTCCCGGCGCCAAGCAGTCGGTGATGGAGATGATGGCCGGCAACCAGTTGATCCGCAGTTTCGCGCTGCACGAAGGCCCGGGCATCTACAACCGCCTGACCGGCATGCCGGCCTCGGAAGGCAAGGCGCGGGTGATGGTGCCGACCTATCTGCTGCCGCCGCAGACGGCGCTGCAGTTCAACTACGTCTACGAATACGCCAAGCTGGGCGAGTGCCAGAACAGCATCCTGGACAACGTGCGCAGCGCGATCGATCCGGGCTCGACCATCGACATCTCCGGGCTGCCCAAGTACGCCGCCATGCCGGACCTGTCGTTGTTCGCCGACGCCGGCTTCCCGTTCACGCGCATGGCCGACCTGTCGGAAACCGCGGTCGTCATGCCCGAGGGCGCGGGCGTGTCGGACTTCTCGGCCTACCTGACCTTGCTGGGCGTGATGGGCCAGGCGACCGGCTATCCGGCCACCGGCGTCACCGTCACCCAGGGCGCGCAGGCCGCGGCGCAGCGCGACAAGGATCTGCTGGTGCTGGCCTCCGGCGACAACCAGCCGCTGCTGGCGCAGTGGGGCGACGCGCTGCCGAGCGGCTTCAATGGCAAGGAGCGCCGCTTCAGCCTGTCGGGCTGGGTCGATGGCGTCGCGTCCTGGTTCGGCAACGATCCGCGCGACCGCAAGCGCCAGGCCGACATCGAACTGGCCTTCTCCAGCGGCGGCGTCTCGGCCACGCTGGCCGGCCTGCAATCGCCGCTGCAGTCGGGCCGCAGCGCCGTGGTGGTGTCGGGCACCAGCGCCGATGGCCTGGCCAGCGCCGTGCAGGCGCTGCTGACCAGCCGCGATACCGAGAGCAAGGCCGACAACTCGCAGGACCGCATCGGCGGCAGCCTGACGGTGATCAGCGGCAAGCAGGCCTACACCCTGCAGGATGAGCAGAACTATTACGTGGGTTCGTTGCCGACCTGGCTGGGCCTGCAGTGGTTCTTCGCGCGCCATCCGCTCACGCTCGTGGGGGCGTTGCTCCTGAGCGCGCTAGTCATCGCCGTGTTGCTCTACCTGTCGCTGCGCGCCCGCGCTCAGCGCCGCCTGGGATCGTGATCATGCATAAGAAAATCCGTTCGACCCAACCGCCGGTCGCGCAAGCGGCGCCGTCCCGCTCGCCGCGCCGCCGCGGCCATGCGCTGGGCCGCCTGTCGCTGGCCTTGCTGGCCGGCTGCTCGCTGCTTGCCAGCGCGGCCGAAGCGCCGGGCACCGTGCCGGCCGCCACGCCGGCGCCAGCGCCGTTCGTGGCCGACCAGACCTACACCTTCAAGCAGCTCGGCGCGCAGTATCCGCTCAACCTGCGCGGCGTGGACGGCAGCAACACGCTGAACTTCAGCGTGCGCAACGATCGCGTGGTGACCGGCGCGCGGGTCGACCTGCGCTATGCCTATTCGCCGGCGCTGCTGTCCGACCTGTCGCATATCAACGTACTGGTCAACGACGAGGTGGCCGCCACCATTCCGGTGCCGCGCGAGACGGCCGGCAGCAATCTGCGGCAGACCATCGAGATCCCGCCCTACCTGATCACGCCCTACAACGACCTGCGCCTGCAGCTGATCGGCCACTACACGCTGAACTGCGAAGATCCGCTGCATTCCAGCCTGTGGGCCAACATCAGCAACCTGAGCACGCTGGACCTGGCGACCGCGGCGCTGCCGCTGCCCAACGAGCTGGCCAACCTGCCGCTGCCGTTCTTCGACCGCCGCGACATGCGCAAGCTGGTGCTGCCGTTCGTGTTCCAGGCCGAGCCGGACAACACCACGCTGGAAGCCGCGGGCGCGCTGTCCTCGTGGTTCGGCGGGCTGGCGGGCTATCGCGGCTCGGATTTCCCGGCCTCGGTGGCGCAGCTGCCCAGCCGCGGCAATGCCGTGGTGTTCGCGATGGGCGCGGCCACCGCCGGGCTGACCCAGGCCACCGTCAACGGCCCGACCCTGGCCGTCATCACCAACCCCAACGATCCCGACGGCAAGCTGCTGCTGGTGCTGGGCCGCGACGGCAAGGACCTCAAGCAGGCCGCCGCCGCGCTGGCGCTTGGCAGCCAGACGTTGGCCGGCCAGTCGGCCGCCATCACGCGCCTGGCGGACGTCAAGCCGCGCCAGCCGTACGACGCGCCGCGCTGGCTGCGCACCGATCGTCCGGTGCGTTTCGGCGACCTGATCGATCCCAAGCGCCTGAACGTGTCGGGCTTCAGCCCGGACACCATCCGCATCGACGTGCGCGTGCCGCCCGACCTGTTCGGCTGGCAGGAAAAGAAGGTGCCGATCGACCTGCGCTATCGCTACACGCCGCAGCCGACGTCGCTCAACTCCTCGCTGCTGTTCGGCGTCAACGGCGAGTTCGTCAAGTCGATGCCGCTGTTCGCGCTGGAGCGCATCGAGGGCGGCGACAAGCTGCGCGCCGAGGTGCTGCCCGACGAAAGCCTGCCGATGCGCGCCCAGCTGGACGTGCCGCTGGACCTGTTGAAGTCGGACGGCCAGCTGCAGTTTCGCTACATGTACGACTACGTCAAGCAGGGCGAGTGCCGCGACATCATCATCGACAACGTGCGCGGCATGATCGAACCCGAGTCGACCATCGACCTGTCGGGCTATCCGCATTTCATCGAAATGCCGGACCTGCGCGCGTTCGCGCAGGCGGGCTTCCCCTTCACCCGCCTGGCCGACCTGTCGGAAACGGCCGTGGTGCTGGATGACCGCGCCAATGCGGCGGCCTATTCGGCCTACCTGAACGTGCTGGGCCGCCTGGGCGACGCCACGGGCTATCCGGCCATCGGCGTGACCGTGACGCGGGCGCAGCAGGCCAGCGCGCAGGCCGGCAAGGATCTGCTGGTGATCGCGGGCGACACCGCCAATCCGCTGCTCAAGACCTGGGCTCCGCACATTCCGGGCAGCTACGAGTCGGGCGCGCACTTCGGCCTGTCGGACCTGATCTACCGCGTGACCGACTGGTTCCACACCGATCCGCGCCTCGATCGCCGCGAACCGCGCGTGGCCATGAGCTACACCAGCGAAGGCGTCAGCGCGATCGTGGCCGGCTTCGAATCGCCGCTGGCCGCCAAGCGCAGCGTGGTGCTGTTGGCCAGCAGCAAGCCCGACGGGCTGGACGCGGCCGTGGCCGCGCTGCGTGGCGGCGAGGGCTACGACAAGAGCGTGCAAGGCAGCCTGTCCGTGATCCGCGGCAAGCAGATCGACGCGCTGGTCGGCGACCAGACCTACACGCTGGGCCAGCTGCCGCTGCTCAAGCGCATCGACTGGTGGGTGTCGTCGCAGTGGCCGGGCTACACCCTGCTGCGCCTGGTGGTGATGGCGCTGGTCTGGCTGGTCGGCATCGCCGTGGCGCTGGCCGTGCTGCGCGCCTTGCTGCGCCGCCTGCGCAAGAAGGAAGCCTGATGCATCCGGCCCGGCCCGCCCGCCGCCGCTTCGCCTGGCACCAGCGTGCCGGGCGGGCGCTGCTGGCGCTCGGCCTGGCCGTGGCGGCGTCGGGCGCGGCGCGGGCCGCGCCGGCCTGCACGGCGGTGGCCTGGCCGGAGTGGTCGGCCTTCGTCAAGCATTTCGTCCAGCCCGACGGGCGGGTGGTGGATGCCAGCACGCCGCGCAAGATGAGCACCTCGGAAGGGCAGTCCTACGCCATGTTCTTCGCCCTGGTCGCCAATGACCGCGAGACCTTCGAGCGGCTGTGGCGCTGGAGCGTGGCCAACCTGGCGGGCGGCGACACCGCGCAGCGCCTGCCGGCCTGGTCGTGGGGCCAGCGCGACGACGGCGCCTGGGGCGTGCTGGACAGCAATGCCGCCTCGGATGCCGACCTGTGGTTCGCCTACGCCCTGCTCGAGGCCGGCAGGCTCTGGCGCCAGCCGGCCTACACCCGCGACGCGCAGGCGTTGCTGGCCTTGATCGAGGGGCGCGAAGTGGCCCAATTGCCGGGCCTGGGCAGCATGCTGTTGCCGGCGCCCGAGGGCTTCGCGCAGCCTGATCTATGGCGCCTGAATCCGAGCTACCTGCCGGTTCCCGTGCTGCGGCGGCTGGCGCAGGCTTCGGCGAAGGGGCCGTGGACCCAGGTGGCGAACAATACGGTGCGGGTGATCCAGGCGACCACGCCCAAGGGCTACGCGGCCGACTGGGTGGCCTACCGCGACGTGTCGCGCGAGGGCGGGGCCCTGGGCCGGTACGAGAATGACCCGGTGCATGGCGCCAAGGGCAGCTACGATGCGATCCGCACCTATCTGTGGGCCGGCATGACGCCGGCCGCCGATCCCGCCGCCCGGCCGTTGCTGGCGGCGCTGTCGGGCATGGCCACCGCGGTCGCGGCCACGGGCGCGCCGCCCGAGTCGGTGGACGTGGACAGCGGCCAGGCGCAGGGCCAGGGGCCGTTCGGCTTCTCGGCCGCCCTGTTGCCGTACTTCCAGGCGCGCGGGCAGAATGACCTGCTGCAGGGCCAGTTGCGGCGCGTGCGCGACGCCTGGGCCGCCAGCCAGAGTCCCGCCCGGCTGGCGGTTCAGCAGCCACCTTATTACGATTACGTACTCAGCCTGTTCGGAATGGGCTGGTTCGAGCAGCGTTACCGGTTCGGAGCCACCGGCCGCGTGTCATTGGAGTGGGAGAAGAAATGTCCTTGAACCGCCACAAGCTGGCCATCGGCGTTCTGGCCGCCCTGATGCACCAGAGTGGCTGGGCGCAACCGGCCGCCACCGCTTCGCTGCTGGAGCAGGGACGCTACTGGCAGAACCAGGGCGACGCCAAGCGCGCCGCGCAGGCCTGGGAGAAACTGCTGCTGTCCGATCCGTCGCAGCAGGAGGCGATGTACGGCCTGGGGCTGGCGGCGGTGCGCGAGAAGCGCCTGGACGACGCCCAGGGCTACCTGACCCGGCTCAAGCAGCTCAACGCCAACGGCACCTTCACCAAGCGCCTGCAGCAGGATATCGGCCTGGCCGGCGGCGCCGCCGCGGCCGACCTGGACCGCGCCCGCATGCTGGCGGCCTCGGGCGAGATCGACAAGGCGATGCAGGCCTACGACCAGGCCTTGCAGGGGCGCGAGCCGCAGGGCGAGATCGCGCTCGAGTACTACAGCTTCCTCGGCTATTCCGACAAGGGCCTGTCGCGCGCCATCACCGGCCTGCAGCGGCTCTCGCGCGAGATGCCCGGCAATCCGAATGTCCAGCTGGCCCTGGCCAAACACCTGATCCGCGACGAAGACCGGCGCGCCGACGGCGTGCGCATGCTGGCGCAGCTGTCGCAACGCAAGGACGTCGGCGCCGACGCCACCGAAAGCTGGCGCGCCGGGCTGATCTGGCTCGGCGCGCCGAACGCCAGCGAGAAGCCGCTGTTCGAGGCCTATCTGGCGGCGCATCCGGACGACAAGGAAGTGCGCGCGGTGCTCGACAACCCGTCGGCCAGGCGCGGCGCGCCGGCGCCGGTCTGGCGCCAGGATGCGCGCCTGGCGCGCGGCTTCGCGGCGCTGAAGAACGGCGACCTGGCCGCGGCCGAAGCCGCGTTCCAGGAAAAGCTGCGCGCCACCCCCAACGATCCGGACGCGCTGGGCGGCCTGGGACTGGTGCGCATGCAGCAGGACCGCAACGCCGAGGCCCAGGAACTGCTGTCGCGCGCCGCGGCCCGTCCGGGCGCCGGCCGCAACTGGACCCGCGCCCTGGCCGGCGTGCGCTACTGGAACCTGCTGGACCAGGCCGAGGCGGCGCGCCAGCGCGGCGATGCCGACGGCGCGCGCAAGCTGCTGGAACAGGCCATCCGCCTGGACGGCAACGCCACCGGCGCCTACAACGCCATTGGCCGGGCCTATGCCAGCGCCGGCGACATGGCCAACGCCGAGAAGACCTATCGCTACGTGCTGGCCCGGCACAAGAATGATCCCGAGGCGGTTCGCGGCCTGGCCGACGTGCTGGCCCAGACCGGCCGCGCCGAAGAGGCCCTGCGGCTGGTCGACGCGCTGCCGGCGGGGCAGGCGGGCGATGTCAGCCGCCTGCGCGCCGCCGTGATGGCGGGCCAGGCGCGCGAGGCGGAAAAGCGCGGCGACACGGCCGGCGCGCGCCGCATGCTGGAAGACGCGCGCAGGACCGACCCGCGCAATCCCTGGACCGCCTACGAGCTGGCGCGGCTGCTCTTGCGCGGCGGCGAGTCGGTCCGCGCGCAACAGATCATGGATGAAACGCTGCGCGCGCAGCCGGACTCGGCCGACGCGCTGCACGCCAGCGCGCTGTTCGCGTCCGAGCGCGGCGAATGGGGCCGCGCCTACGACACCCTGGCGCGCATTCCCGAGAACCGCCGCACCCCGGAAATCACGCGCTTCCAGCGCAACGTGTGGGTGCACGAGCAGGCGGCCCAGGCCGCGCGCCTGGCGCAGTCGGGCGACGTGGCGCTGGCGCGCCAGCGCCTGGCCGGCCTGCAGGCCGCGGCGGGCAACGATCCCGAGTTGCTTGGCGCCATCGCCCAGGCCTATATCGACGCGGGCGATACGCCGCAGGCGCTCGCCGTGATGCGGCCGCTGGTGGATGGAAGCCGGCCGGCCGGCCCGGATGTGTTGATCCCGTACGCCAGCGTGCTGCTCAAGAGCGGCGATGACGCGGGCACCGCGGCCGTGTTGCGCCAGGTGCAGAAGCAGCCCATGGACGCCGACCAGCACCGCAGCTTCCAGGACTTGGTCAGCCTGTACACCGTGCGCCAGGCCGAAGCCATGCGCCAGCGCGGCGACCTGGTGGCGGCCTACGACATCCTGCAGCCGGTGCTCAAGCGCCGGCCGGACGATCCCCTGGCCCAGGGCGCGCTGGCGCGCATGTACGTCGCCGCCGGCGACCGCGACAAGGCTCTGGCCATCTACCGTGGCCTGCAGGCGCGCGATCCCGACAATGCGCAATTGCAGATCGCCGTGGCCGGCATCGCCGCCGAGGCCGATGACTGGCGCTCGGCCGAAGCCTCGATGGACAAGGCGCTGGCGCTGGCGCCGAACGATCCCGATGTGCTGGCCGGCGCGGCGCGCATCTACCGCTCGCGCGGCAAGACCGGGCGCGCCGCCGAGTTGTACCAGCAGGCCATCGCCGCCCAGCAGGCGCGCGGCGGCGGCACCATGGTGGCCAGCGGCGCGGCGCCCGCCAACTATGCCGACGGCAACCCCTTCGTCGGCCTGCCGGGCCAGCGTTCGCGGTCCACCCGCGTGACGCAGGTCATGGGAGAGGCCCTCAACGACCCGCAGGCCCCCGCCTATGGCGCCGGCTACGGCACGGGCTATGCCGCGGGTTACGGCGCGAGCTATGACGGCGCGCCCGCGGCGTCGCGCCAGGAACCGTATGTCATCGCCGGCGCGCAGGACTCGCGCGCGGCCGCCAACCCGCCCGCGGCCTATGGCGGCGGCAGCGGCGCGGCGTCGCCCTCCCTGCAGCGGGAACTGGACGAGGTCATGCAGGAGCGTAGCGCCGAGGTCCGCGTCGGCGGCTTCGTCCGTTCCAACAACGGCGAGGCCGGCATGAGCAAGATGACCGAGATCGACGCGCCCATCGAGGCGCTGATCCCGGCCGGCGACGGCAAGATCTCGCTGCGCGCCACGCCGGTCACCTTGGACGCCGGCCGCCTGGGCGACGACTACGCCAGCAACAGCCGCTTTGGCGGCGGTCCGGTGGCGGCCGCGGCACAGCAGGCCGGATTGGTGGGCGGAGCCGGCAAGCAGCGCGACTCGGGCGTGGGCCTGTCGGTCGGCTACACCATGCAGGGCCTGAGCGCCGACATCGGCACCACGCCGCTGGGCTTCGAGTATTCCAACGTGGTCGGCGGCGTGCGCCTGAACGGCCCCATCGACCGCAGCGCGGGCACCTGGTACAGCGTGGACCTGTCGCGCCGCGCGGTGACCGACAGCCTGGTGTCGTTCGCCGGCGCGCGCGACGATCGCACCGGCCAGCGCTGGGGCGCGGTCACGGCCACCGGCGTGGGCGGCCAGATCGGCATGGACAACAAGGACTATGGCGTCTATGCCTACGGCTCGTGGCGCAGCCTGGACGGCCACAATGTCGAGTCCAACAGCCGCACCGAGGTCGGCACCGGCATCTACTGGAACCTGACGCGCGACACCAACCGCATGCTGACGGCCGGCCTGAACCTGGGCGCCATCTTCTACGACAACAATCAGCGCTTCTTCACCTACGGCAACGGCGGCTATTTCAGCCCGCAGCAGTTCTACGCGCTGAGCGTGCCGGTGACCTGGGCGCAGCGTGACGGCCGCTTCACCTACAAGCTGCAAGGCTCGGTCGGCCTGCGTCATTTCAAGGAAGACGGCGCCGACTATTTCCCGACCAACGGCGGCATGCAGGCGGCGGCCAACGCGGTGAACCGCTCCGTCTACGGCACCTCGGCGACCTACGAGGGGCAGTCGCGCACCGGCGTGGGCTACAACCTCGCGGCCGCGGGCGAGTACCAGCTGTCGCCCAATCTGTTCCTGGGCGGCACCATGGCCATGGACAACGCCACCGACTATCGCCAGTACGTGGGCGGGCTCTATCTGCGCTACGCGTTCTATCCGCAGACGCGCCCGCTGGACCTGCCGGTCAATCCCTATCAGTCGCCGTACGCCCGCTAGGGACGTTTCATCAAGGAGTATTGCCATGCTGACCTCTCTTTTTGCCGGAATGAGCATCCTGCTGATCGGCGACAGCCATTTGGCCGCGCCGGGCTACCTGATCACGACCCTGCAGGACGACCTGGTCAAGCAGGGCGCGGTGGTGCAGACCATCGGCGTGTGCGGCAGCAATGCCGGCGACTGGCTCAAGACCACGCCCAGCACCTGCGGCGGCGCCGAGCGCCTCAACGGCGGCCAGATCGTGCTCAAGGGCAAGGACGCCAGCACCACGCCGGTGACCGACCTGATCGCGGCCAAGAAGCCCAACCTGGTGGTGATCGTGCTGGGCGACACCATGGCTGGCTACACCAATCCGTCCTTTCCCAAGACCTGGGCCTGGCAGCAGACGACCGCGCTGACCAAGGCCATCTCGGGCACCGGCACGGCCTGCGTCTGGATCGGCCCCAGCTGGGGCACCGAGGGCGGCAAGTACAACAAGAATTTCGCGCGGGTCAAGCAGGTGTCGGCCTTCCTGGGCAGCAACGTGGCGCCCTGCGCGTACATCGATTCGACCCAGTTCTCGACGCCCGGCCAGTGGCCCACCACCGACGGCCAGCACTACACCAACACCGGCTACAAGGCCTGGGGCGACGCCATTGCCAAGCAATTGGGCGATCTGCCGCAGGTCAAGGCGCTGCAGAAGAAATGACGCGCGCGATCCCCGCTACCAAAGGACAACGGATGAGCCTCTTCCTGTCGCGCGGCCTGGCCGCCCTGTCGTTCGCCCTGGCCGCCGGCGTTGCCGGCGCGGCGCAGATCCAGCTCTATGAAACCGGCCCGGCCGAAGACGCGTCGTTCGTGCGCTTCGTCAACGCCGGCGCCGAGCCGATGGCGGTGAGCGCCAAGGGATCGCAGGCGCGCATCCAGCTCGACGCCGCCCATCCCGCGTCGGATTTCATGCCGGTCAAGGCGGGCGCGAAGATGCAGGGCCTGCTCGAAAGCGGCGGCCGCAAGCAGGAGGTGGACATCTCGGTGCAGCCCGGCGAATTCGCCTCGGTGGTCGGCCTGCCCGGCAAGGACGGCCTGCAGGCGCGCATCGTGCGCGAGCAGCCCGAGGACTTCAACGCGCTCAAGGTCTCGGTGGGTTTCTACAACCTCGATCCGTCATGCGCGGACGCCGGCCTGCTGGCCGTGCCGCGCAACCTGGCGATGTTCGAGCACGTGGCCGATGGCGCGGTCGCCCGGCGCCTGGTCAATCCCGTGTCCTTGAAGGTGCGCGCCAGCTGCGGCGGCCAGCCCGCGGGGCAGGAGCTGGATCTGGGCGCGTTGCAGGCCGGCGAGCGCCATACCGTGTTCCTGCTGCCGTCGGCGCAGGGTTCGCGCCTGCTGCACGCGGCGGACCAGACGGCCCGCTGATCCGGCCCATGACCGGCGGGGGCGCGGCCCCCGCTTCGATAACAATATCTCCGGCCACCCTCCGCCATGGTCTTCGCGTCCCTCGAATTCCTGACGCTGTTCCTGCCGCTGTTTCTCGTCGTCTACGCCCTGACGCCGCAACGCGCGCGCAACTTCGTGCTACTGGTCGGCAGCTGGATCTTCTACAGCTGGCTCAAGCCCATCTACCTGTTGCTGCTGGTCGCGGTGACTGTCGTGGCGTGGGCCGGCGGCCTGATGCTGGAGCAGCTGCGCGCCGGCCATCGCCGCAAGGTGCTGCTGACCCTGCTGCTGACGGCCAATGTGGCGGCGCTGTGCTGGTACAAGTACGCCAACATCCTGGTGACGACGTTCAACGACATCGCCGCCATGGCGGGCGCCGTGCCGCTGGCCTGGGAACGGGTGGCGTTGCCGGCGGGCCTGTCGTTCTTCGTGCTGCAGGCCATCTCGTACCTGGTCGACGTCTATCGCCAGGACGTGCGCGCCGAGCGCAACTTCATCGACTTCGCCGCCTACAAGGCCATGTTCGGCCAGCTGATCGCCGGCCCCATCATCCGCTGGGCCTGGGTCGAGAAAGAGATCGCCCATCGCACCATGGATTGGCGCAATTTCTGCCTGGGGGCGCGGCGCTTCATGATCGGCATGAGCATGAAGGTGCTGGTGGCCGACACGCTGGCGCCCGTGGTCGACGCCGCCTTCGCGCTGCGCACGCCATCGCTGGCCGACGCCTGGATCGGCTGCGGCGCCTACACCCTGCAGCTGTTCTTCGACTTCGCCGGCTATAGCGCGATGGCCATCGGCCTGGGCCTGATGATGGGCTTTCACCTGCCGGAGAACTTCAACAATCCGTACCTGGCGCGCAGCATCCAGGACTTCTGGCGGCGCTGGCACCTGTCGCTGTCGAGCTGGATCCGCGACTACCTGTACATCCCCATGGGCGGCAATCGCCTGGGCGTGTGGAAGACCTACCGCAACCTGCTGCTGACCATGGGCATCGCCGGTCTCTGGCACGGTGGCGAGAGCTGGAACTTCCTGCTGTGGGGCCTGGCGCATGGCGCCGCGCTGGCCGTGGCGCGCGCCTGGAACGGCAATGGCCTGCCGGCGCTGCCGGGCTGGCTGTCGCGCATCGCCACGCTGTTGTTCGTGATGCTGGCCTGGACCATCTTCCGCGCGGTCGACTTCCATGCCGCGCTGGCCATGTATCGCGGCCAGTTCGGCCTGAACGGCATCGGCCTGGGCGATTCGATGTTGTACGTGCTGCGGCCGACCCACTGGCTGGCCGCGGCGCTGGGCATTGTGTGCGTCATCCTGCCCGCCTGGCAGCCGTGGTGGTCGATGCGGCCGGCGGGCATGTTGCGCACGGCCTGGAGCGCGGTGTGGCCGGTGGCCGGCTTCCTGCTGGCCTACGCGCTGATCGCGGCGCGCGGCGCCGTGCCTTTCCTCTACTTCCAGTTCTGAGGCCGGAGACGATGAGCGTCCATCACGATACCCCGGCCCCGCCGCCCATTGCCCATGCCTCCGTGGCCAACCGCCGCGCCAGCCAGCTGGCTGGCGTGGCGCTGGTGCTCTTCATGGCCGGCGCCATGCTCAGCAACATCTGGTGGAGCGTGGACCACGACGTGCTGCCGGACGACACTTCGCTGCCGCGGGTGCTCGATGGTGGCGTCACGCACGACCTGTCGTTGCGGCTGGCCGACATGACATTCAGTAGCGAGGCCGCGCGCCTGCAGCGCGGCCTGGGCTGGCTGACGCTCGGCGACCTGGGCGCGCGGGTGCGGCAGGGGTGCGATGGCTGGCTGTTCCTGGGCGACGAATTGCAGCCCCATCCCGGCGCGCGCGAGAACCAGGCCGAGCGCGCCCGCATCGTGGTGTCGCTGCGCGACGCGCTGGCCGTCCGTGGCATCCAGTTGCTGGTGGCCGTGGTGCCGGACAAGAGCCGCATCGAGTCCGCGCGCCTGTGCGGACTGCACCGGTCGGCGGGCTTCGAGGACCGGCTGTCGAGCTGGGTCGGCGTGCTGCGCGCGCAGGGCGTGGCGACGGTCGACCTGAGCGCAGCGCTGCGTGGCGTGCCGCAGGACGCCTACTACCGCAACGACTCGCACTGGACCGAGGCCGGCGCCGGCGCGGCGGCGCGCGCCGTCGCCGAGCAGGTGCGCGCCAGCGGTGTTGCGCTGCAGGCGCCGCAGCGCTGGCGCGTCACCGCCCAGCCGCCCGCGCCGCGGCCGGGCGACCTGGTGCGGCTGGCCGGCGTCGATTGGCTGCCGCTGGCCTGGCAGACGCGCGCCGAAGTGGTCGCGCTGCATACGTATACGCCGGAAGCCGCCGCCTCGGCCGGCGACGCCGATGACCTGTTCGGCGACAGCGCCTTGCCGTCGCTGGCGCTGGTCGGCACCTCGTTCTCGCGCACCTCGGAGTTCCTGCCGCAGCTGTCGCGGGATCTCGGCGTGGCCGTCGGCAACTTCGCCCGCGACGGCGGCAAGTTCGGCGGCGCGGCGCAGGCGTACTTCAAGAGTCCCGCGTGGAAGCAGAGTCCGCCGCGTCTGCTGATCTGGGAGATGGACGAACGCGACCTGGGCGCGCCCCTGGCCGCCGAGGACCGCGTGGGGTTCTGAGCGTCGCGGCGTCCCGCCCGCGACAGCCCGGCCCAGTGGCGGGCAGTAATATATCGGCGGCAGGGGCAGGTTGGCGCCGATCATCGCGTCAAGCCGTGGTGCCCGGGAGAGACGAAGGACATCATGCGAGGTTTCAGGAACGCGCTCGCGCTGGGGTTGCTGGCCGCGATGCCCGTGTTGGCGCAAGGGCAGGGCCAGCGCCGGGTCGAACCGCCGGCCACGGCCGAGGGCTCCACCGCCACGCCGGCAAAGCCGGCGGGCAGCATCACGCCGGCCACCGATCCCGCCGCGATCGGCCGCAATGTCCTGAATGCCGGTCCCGACCCGCGCGTGCGCCTGGACGGCCTGTCGCTCGACCACGCCGCCATTTTCGGCACCGACGATGAAGGCGAGCAGGCCGTGCTGGACAACGAGCGCGCGTTGCAGGCGCAGCGCGATCAGCTGCAGGTGCTGGAGCGTCTCTTGACGCAGAAGCCGGCCGCGGTCGACCCCTATCCGCCGGCGATGATCCCCCTGAACAACGGCGCGCCGATGAACATGGCGCCGCTCGCCCCGACGCCGTCGGGCTCGCAGCTGGGCGGCGCCGCCCAGCGCAGCGTGGACACGATGCAGCGTCGGGTCGATGATCTGCGGCGCGACGCCGACACGATGCGGCAGGGCGGACGCTAGGCGTTCTGTCCGCGTGGCGATGCGCCGCGCCGTCCGTTTGAACCCGCCGGTGAACCCGCCACGCCTGTCGGGCGGTCAGCCCCGCCGCGCCAGCTCCCGCAAGCGCCCGGCGATCCCGGTCGGGAAGTAGTACACCGACAGCACGAACAGGATGCCCAGCCACAGCAGCCAGCGGTCCGGCTCGAACAGCAGCGCCAGCGGCGCGACGCCGGCGACGGCGTCATGGATCACGTGCAGCCCGTCTTGCAGATAGCTCTGCGCGAACACGAACAGGCTGGCGCCGATCACCGCGCCGTACATCGTGCCCATGCCGCCGATCACCACCATCAGCAGGATGTTGAGCATGATCTCGAACGACAGCGACGTGTCCGGGCCGTTGTAGCGCAGCCAGAGCGCATACAGCGCGCCGGCCAGCGTGGCGAACGCCGCCGCCAGCAGGTTCGACAGGCTGCGGTACAGCACCGTGCGGTAGCCGATGGCCTCGGCGCGGAACGGATTCTCGCGGATCGCCTGCAGCACCCGGCCGAACGGCGAATTGACGATGCGCAGCAGCATCAGGAACAGCGCCACGCAGACCGCGGCGATCAGGTAGTAGGTGATGATGCGGCCGTCGATGGTCACGCCGAACAGCGGCTCGGCGAACGGCCGGTAGGCCGGGCGCAGCATCTGCGGCACCTTGAAGTTCAGGCCGTCCTCGCCGCCGGTCAGGTCGGACAGCTGCGACACCAGCGTCTGGAACGCCGCCGCGACCGCCAGCGTGATCATGGCGTAGAAGATAGCGCGCACGCGCAGGCTGGCCAGGCCGATCACCAGCGCGAACACCAGCGACACGACCAGTCCCGCGGCCGTCCCCGCCAGCACCGACAGCCAGCTGGCGTCCATGCGCAGGCTGGCGATCGCCACGCCATAGGCGCCGATGCCGAAGAACATGGTGTGGGCGAAGCTGACGATGCCGGTGTAGCCCAGCAGCAGGTCATAGCTGGCGACCAGGATCACGAACACCAGGATTTTGGCCGCCACGGCCAGCGACTTGGGGCCGGGAAACAGGAACGGCGCGGCGGTCAGCGCGATGACGATGGCGACCAGCATGACCGCCAGCAGCGTGCTGCGCGGAGGATCGCCGGAAAGCAGGCGGAAGGACATGAGGGCGATTCCTAGCGATTCGTGACCGGATACACGCCCTGCGGGCGCCACAGCAGGATGGCGACCATCAGCGCGATGTTCGAGAACAGCGCGGCCTTGGGCATCAGGAAGCCGGTGTAGTTGGCCATCAGCCCGACCAGCAGCGCGCCGATCAGGCAGCCCACCGTCGAGCCCAGTCCGCCGATCATGATGACGATGAAGATCAGCACGTTCACCTGCGCGCCCAGCTGCGGCACGATGGATTGCTGGTACAGCCCCCACAGCACGCCGCCCAGGCCGGCCAGCATCGAGCCGGCCACGAAC
>Ga0189292_10212_pt1 | contig 26280 bp, 22 predicted proteins | sample UW1oraminimetaG_FD_130317 | JGI IMG/M metagenome (GOLD analysis project Ga0189292, IMG submission 130317) | Marine microbial communities from the Costa Rica Dome - UW179A-orange mini metaG | ecosystem: Environmental > Aquatic > Marine > Oceanic > Photic zone | place: Costa Rica: the Eastern...
GGGCTTGTCCGATACGCACAGCAGCGTGCCGTAGGGGACCCGGAAGCGATAGCCCTGACCGGCAATCGTTGCGCTTTCCATATCGACACCGACAGCGCGGCTGAGGCTCATGCGGTGGGCGGAGCTGGTATAGCGCAGCTCCCAATTGCGATCGTCGGTGGTGACCACGGTGCCGGTGCGCATGCGCTTTTTGAGATCCGCGCCATGTTCGCCCGAGACCATTTCCGCCGCTCCGGCCAGCGCCTGCTGCACTTCGGCAATGGCGGGCAGGGGGATTTCCGGCGGAAGCACCGGGTCGAGCACGTGATCGTCGCGCAGATAGGCGTGAGCGAGAACGTAGTCGCCGATCTTCTGGCTGGGGCGAAGGCCGCCGCAATGGCCGATCATCAACCAGGCTTCCGGCCGCAGCACGGCCAGGTGGTCGCAGATCGTCTTCGCATTGGAAGGACCTACGCCGATATTGACCAGCGTGATGCCTTCCTTGTTCGGGCCGACGAGGTGATAGGCCGGCATCTGGTGGCGCCGCCATGCCGTATCGGACAGTTGTGCGCGGGCATTGTCGGTCTTTTCCGTGAGCATGAGCCCGCCGGCGCCCGCCAGGGCCGTGTAGCCGTTGGCGCCGAGCTGCGATCCGGCCCAGTCCACGAATTCATCGACATAGCGATGGTAGTTCGTGAACAGGATGAAGCGCTGGAAGTGTTCCGTGCTGGTGCCCGTATAGTGTGCAAGACGCGCCAAGCTGAAGTCGGTCCGCAAGCCGTCGAAAAGGGAGAGGGGGATGGACTCGTCCGGTTCGCCGAGGATTATACCGTCGGCCAGTTCGTCACCGATGTCGGCCAGTTCGGTCGAGGGGAAATGACGGGCGATAAGGTTGGGATCGACCCCGACGAGTTCCGCGCCGGCTTCGCCATCGAGGACGTAGGGGAAGGGGATTTCCTGGCGTGACGAGCCGACTTCCAGTTCGACTTCGTAATTCTCGTCGATGAGTTCGAGCTGTTCGCGAAGGTAATCACGGAAGAGTGCCGGGCGCGTGACCGTGGTGGTGTAGAGCCCGGGCGCGTTGAGGCGGCCGAAGGCGCGGTTGCGGTCTTCTGGCTGATCGCCGCCGCGGAAACGCAGGCGCAGTTCGGGATAGGAATAGCTGCCGTCGCTGCGGCGTTCCGGCGCGGGCAATTCGCGTTCGCGTCCGAAGGCGATGACGTCTGCGCGCAGCCGCTCGACTGCCGCGTCATAGATGCTCTCGAGCCTGTCGAGCGTCTGTTCGATGGATTCCATGGGCGTTTCTCCTGCCTCTTGTGTTTATGAATTCCCTCCCTGCCATAAGCAGGGCTTTGTTACAAAAAGGGCGCGGGGACCGAAGCCGCCGCGCCCTGATTGTACTTTTTTCGAAGCGAGGATCAGCCTTCGGCTGTCTCTTCGCCTTCGTCCGCTCCGTCTTCGAGCATGTCGGCGGGAATTTCGCCCGGCTCGAGGTTGGAGTCGATGCGGTTGGCTTCGGCCTGTTCTTCGATCTCGCGCTGTTCGTCCTCGAACATCTGCGCCATCACGTCGACACCCTGGCTCTGCAGCTCGGCTTCGTCGTCCGAACGGGCGACATTGGCCTTGATGTTAACCGACACCTCGGGGTGGAGGTCGATGCGGACTTCATGCATGCCGATCGCCTTGATCGGATCACCCATGATGACCTGCTTCTTGTCGATGTCGTGGCCCTTGTCGGCGAGCGCGGCAGCGATGTCGCGAACGTTGACCGAACCGTAGAGCTGGCCGGTGTTCGACGCAGCGCGGATCAGTACGATTTCGACGCCATCGACCTTTTCGCCAGCCTTTTCGGCTTCGGTACGACGTTCCGCGTTTTCCTTTTCTAGGCGATCGCGGTTCGCTTCGAAGACCTTCTTGTTGGCTTCGTTGGCGCGCAGTGCCTTTTTCTGCGGGAGCAGGAAGTTGCGGGCATAGCCGTCCTTCACGGTGACGACGTCACCGATCGAGCCGAGCTTTTCGATCCTCTGAAGGAGAATGATATCCATGGATTTTCTCCTTACTTCACGATGTACGGCAGCAGGCCGATGTGGCGAGCGCGCTTGATGGCCTTGGCCAGTTCACGCTGCTTCTTCGCGCTGACGGCGGTGATGCGGCTGGGGACGATCTTGCCACGTTCGGACATGAAGCCCTGCAGCAGACGTGTGTCCTTGTAGTCGATCTTGGGGGCGTTCTTGCCCGAGAACGGGCAGGACTTGCGGCGGCGGAAAAACGGACGGGCCATCAGTTACGCTCCTCGCGGTCGCGGCGCTTCTTGGCATCGCGCTCGTTCTTGCGCATCATCACGCTGGGGCCATCTTCATGCTCGTCGACACGGATGGTCATGTAACGGATGACGTCTTCATTGATGCGGGTCTGGCGTTCGAGCTCTTCCACGACGGCGCCGGGGCCTTCGATGTTAAGCATTACGAAATGCGCCTTGCGGTTGCGGTCGATCTTGTAGGCGAGGTTCTTGAGGCCCCAGGTTTCCGTCTTGGTAACCTTGCCTTCGTTATTCTCGACAATCTCGGTCGCGGTGGCGGCGAGCTGGTCCACCTGAGCCTGGCTCAGGTCCTGTCGCGCCAGGAAAACATGCTCGTAGAGAGCCATGCCCTTGTCCTTTCACATATGGCCGATCGCTGGCTGATCCGCGGGATTGCGGGGCCCCTCCGGCTTTCTTCGAATCCCCCGGTACACCCAGGGGGATGCGCGCACATAACGGGATTGGCGCAGAATGCAAGCGAGGGTCGAACAGGTTTACGCCGACCGGGGGTGAATTCAAAACTCGCGCATTCTCCATTTCCTCTGTGAACCAACGATTTAGTCCTGAATTGGCAGCCGGGAATGTCACCTTCCATGTCGCGACCACGCTACCGCCGTTTGGGGTGGGGGACGAAGCCCTGCCGTGGAACCGCCCAGCGGCGAGGGGGTGCTGCATGCCATTTCATCACGATGTAGGACAGCGCGAAATCGCCAGTTGCTTCGTTTGCGTAAGGCAGGCAAGCGTGGGGCGGATTTCAAATAAGCAAGGACGCGCAATGCCCGGTGGTTTGGTAGCCCTTCTGGACGACGTATCGATCATTGCGCGCACCGCGGCGGCTTCGGTAGACGATATTGCCGCGGCTGCTGGCCGGGCAGGTTCGAAGACGGCAGGCGTGGTCATCGACGACGCCGCCGTTACGCCGAGCTATGTGACCGGCCTGTCGCCAGCGCGCGAGCTGCCGATCATCTGGAACATCACCAAGGGCAGTTTGAAGAACAAGCTGCTGATCCTGCTGCCCGGCGCCGTCCTGCTGAGCGAGTTCCTGCCGCAGGCGATCGTTTTCATCCTGATGCTGGGCGGTGCCTATCTTTCGTATGAAGGTGCGGAGAAGGTGGCCGAGAAGCTGGGCGGCAAGAAGCATGGCCAGACGGTGGCAGACGATATCAAGGACCCGGTCGCGTTCGAGAAGCAGCGGGTTTCCAGCGCGATCCGAACCGATCTGATCCTGTCCGCGGAAATCATGGCCATCACGCTAAACGAGGTGGCGGCAGAAGATCTGCTGACCCGCGCCGGGGTTCTGGCCATCGTCGGCATCGCGGTGACCGTAGGCGTCTACGGCGTGGTCGGCCTGATCGTGAAGATGGACGATATCGGACTGCATTTCGCCAAGAAGGACGGGGCCGCAGCGCAGAGCTTCGGACGCGGGCTGGTGGCGTTCATGCCGCATCTGCTGGTGGCGTTGAGCTTCATCGGCACAATTGCCATGCTGTGGGTCGGCGGTGGGATCATCCTGCACGGCCTGGCGGATATCGGTATTGCAGGGCCGGAGCACTGGATCGAAGGTATCGAGCACGGCGTATCCGCCGTAGCCGGAGCAGCCGGCGGCGTTCTGGGCTGGCTGACCTTTGCCGGGCTATCCGCGCTGGTCGGACTTGCGCTGGGGTTCGTCCTCGTATTCCTGCTGCACAAGGTCTTCGGCATGGGACATGGCGATGGCGGCGAGGCTGCCGCGCACTGATCGCCAGCCGTCACGGAAGGCGTGAGAAGAGGTCCCTTGCAAAACTGCTGAGCGTATCGTCGCGCGCGCCCATGATCACGATACGATCGGCAGGGCGGGCCATTTCGGCCAGCCGATCGCCCACCGCATCGCGCGACGGGATATATTCAGCGTTTCCGCCTGCCTGTTCGATCAAGCCGACAATCCGTTCGCTGCCTTCGCTGCGGTCGACCGTGCCGCCGAAATAGACCGGATCGCACAGAATAACCGTGTCGCCTTCGTCCAGTTCGCTGGCGAAGGTTTCCGCAAGTTCGTCGCCCATCTGTCTGAGCGGGCCGTAGCCATGAGGCTGGAAGAACGCGAGGACGCGGCCGGGGTGCGCTTTCAAGGTGCGCAGCGTAGCGGCACATTTTTCGGGATTGTGGCCGAAGTCGTCGATCACCGTAATGGCCGAGGGGCTGGTGCCGACAATGTCGAAGCGGCGCGCGAGGCCAGCAAAGGCGGCCAGAGCCTCGACCGCCTTGCCGACCGGGATACTTGCCGCTGCAGCGCCGGCTATCGCCGCGAGCGCGTTCGAAAGATTGTGACGACCGGGCAGGTGGAGCGTGAGGGGATGCTGGCTGCCATCGTGCCGATCCACGATCAATGCCGCCTGCCGCATGGGGCCTTCCGCAATCGAGCCCGGGACCACGCCGATCTGCGCTTTTTCCTGATCGATGCCGAAAGTGACAACTTCCTTCGCATGCGGGAGGAGTGCGAGCGCTTCTTCATCATCGGCGTTGATCACCGAGATGCGGCTGCGCGAGAGATAGTCCCCGAACAGCTGGCGCAGTTCTTCCATGCTCTTGTGATCGAGGCTGACATTGAGCAGCACGCCAACCGCAGGGCGATAGAGTGCGATCGATCCGTCGCTTTCGTCGACTTCGCTGACATAGAGGCTTTGGCCGCCGATCACGGCACTGGCAAAGGGGCGTTCGGGCGACACGAAGTTCTTCATCACCGCGCCGTTCATGATGGTCGGTTCGCGCCCGCAGGCGTGCAGTATCCACCCGAGCATGCCGGTAACCGTCGATTTGCCGCTGGTACCCGCGACGGCAAGACCCGCGCCGCTGGTATTGAAAAGAATCGAATTCAGTTCCGCGCGGGTAAGGCGCAGGCACCCGAGTTCGTTCGCGCGGCTGACTTCGGGAACGCTATCTTCGATGGCGGCGCTGGCGACGAGGATCTGTTCGGCCGAAACCATTCCGCTGCCGTCCTGCGGGTGCAGGGTGAAGCCCTGATTTTCCAGCGCGGCGAATTTTTCCGGCGTGCGGCCCTGATCGTAGCTGCGATCGGATCCTTCGACGGTGCAGCCGCGCCCTTTGAGGATCTGCGCAAGCGGGAGCATTCCCGAGCCGCCGATGCCGCAGAAGAAGAAGGGGCGGGCAAACAATTCGTCTGGAGTGGGCATATCGCTCATGCCGGTGCAGCTATTGAGTTGTGTCGCCCGACACAAGCGCGCTAGCACGCGGACATGGTCAAAATTGCGATCTGCGCCCCCGGAAAACGGTTGAAGCGCGACAGGGCCGAGGCGGTCCAGGCCTTGGTGGCGGGCCGCGAGGACGTGGACCTGATGTTCCACGAACAGTGCTTTCTGGAAGAGGGGCATTTTGCCGGCAATGACGCGGCGCGCCTTGCCGCCTTGCTGGACTGTGCCAACGATCCCGCATTCGATGCGGTCTGGTTTGCCATGGGTGGATATGGTTCGAACAGGATCGCGGCGGAGGCGGCGAGGCAGATGAATGACCATGCGCGGGGCAAGCGGTTCGTCGGTTATTCGGACACGGGTTTCCTGCTCGGCGCGCTGTATCGCCACGGGATCGGTCAGGTGGCGCATGGACCGCTGGCGGGCGACATAAGGCGCACAGAAGGCGATGCGGCCGTGGAACGCGCGCTCGATTGGTTGGCAGGCGGGGCGAGCGGCCTGGAACCGAGCCTGGACGAGCGGCCTGCGGTCGCTTTCAACCTGACCACGCTGGCGATGATGGTGGGGACCGAACTGATGCCCGATCTGACCGGGCATGTCGTCATGATCGAGGAAGTGGCAGAGCATCTTTATGCCGTGGACCGGCTGTTCTTCCACATCAGCCAGCACCTGCAGGGCATTGCGGGACTACGGCTCGGCCGGATCAGCGACGTGCCGGAAAACGATCGCCCTTTCGGCAGCGACGAGATCGCCATTGCGCAGGACTGGTGCGCGCGCAGCGGGATTCCCTATCTCGGCCGGGCCGATATCGGCCACGATGCTGCCAACAAGATTGTCCCCTTCGGACTTGAGGCGCGCGGCCCACGGGCCTAGGCGCGCCCGCAAGGAGAAATTCATGACTGCATTCATCTTTCCCGGACAGGGTAGCCAGAAGGTCGGCATGGGCGCCGACCTTGCCGAAGCCAGCGCGCATGCCCGCGAGGTTTTTCAGGAGGTCGACGAGGCGCTGAAGCAGAATCTTTCCGGCCTGATGAAGGACGGGCCCGAGAGCGAGTTGACGATGACCGCCAATGCGCAGCCCGCCATCATGGCCAATTCGATCGCCACGGTGCGCGTTCTGGAAAAGGAATTCGGCGTCGCGCTGGCGGACAAGGCCGACTGTGTGGCCGGACATTCGCTGGGCGAATACAGCGCGCTGTGTGCTGCCGGGGCATTTTCGCTGACGGATACGGCCAAGCTGCTGCGCTTGCGCGGTATCGCGATGCAGGATGCCGTTCCCATCGGACTGGGCGCGATGGCCGCACTGCTGGGAGCCGATATCGATAAGGCCACCGCGCTGGCCGAAGCCGCGGCTGAGGGTCAGGTGTGCGAAGTGGCGAACGATAACGACCCCACGCAGGTCGTCATCTCCGGCCATGCCGAAGCGATCGACCGCGCCATCGAAATGGCCAAGGATCATGGCATCAAGCGCGGCATCAAGCTGCCCGTCTCGGCGCCGTTCCATTGTTCGCTCATGGGCCCTGCGGCCCTGCGCATGAAGCGCGCGCTGGGCGATACGCCGCCCGAAGCCTTTACCGTGCCGCTTTACGCCAATGTCACCGCCGCGCGCGTTACCGACCCGGCGGAGGAACAGGCTCTGCTGGTCGATCAGATCACCGGCCGCGTGCGGTGGCGTGAAAGCGTGATCGCCATGCGCGAAGCGGGTATCGAGCGGTTCGTCGAACTGGGCGGCAAGGTGCTTGGCCCGATGATCGGCCGGATCGACAAGGACGCGGCGACCGTATCGCTCGTCACCATGGAAGACCTCGAGAATTTCGCGAAGGAGAACGCGTGATGTTCAGCCTCGAAGGAAAAACCGCCCTCGTGACGGGCGCCAGCGGCGGCATCGGCTCGTCGATTGCCTACGCCCTGGCTAAGCAGGGTGCACGGCTGGCACTGTCGGGCTCGAATTCGGACAAGCTGCGCGCCTTTCGCGAACAGCTGAACAGCGAATTCGGTCACGATCATGTCGAGATCACCTGCGACCTGTCGAATGCGAAGCAGGTGGAGGAGCTGATCCCGGCCACCGTCGACACGCTGGGCAGCATGAATATCCTCGTCAACAATGCCGGCATCACGCGCGACAACCTCGCCATGCGGATGAAGGACGATGAATGGGACGATGTGATCCGCATCAATCTGGAAGCCAGTTTCCGCCTAATGCGCGCCAGCGCGCGGCCGATGATGAAGGCCAAGGGCGGCCGGATCATCTCGATCACCAGCGTGGTCGGCCACACCGGCAATCCGGGCCAGATGAACTATACCGCCGCCAAGGGCGGGCTGACGGCCATGTCCAAGAGCCTGGCGCAGGAACTTGCCAGCCGCAACATCACGGTGAACTGCGTGGCGCCGGGCTTCATCCGCACCGCCATGACCGATGCGCTGAACGACGACCAGAAAGGCGCGATCAATTCGCGTATCCCGATGGGCCGCATGGGCGAGGGCGAGGAAATCGCCGCTGCAGTGGCCTATCTGGCGAGCGACGAAGCCGCCTATGTCACCGGCCAGACGCTGCATGTGAACGGCGGAATGGCGATGATGGGATAAGGGAGGCGCTTTTGCGGGCGTGGGCGCAGGGGCAATCCGCGCCTTGTCCAACAAACCCACCACTTTTCCCCAAGGAAATCGGGACCGGGCCGCTTGCGGCTTGCTCCCTATGACCGCCCCGCTAGGGTAATTATCCGTATTCCGGCGCTGATGGGGGCGATTCCGGCCCTCTGTGTGCCCAAAAGGGACGAAAGTAGGACCATGAAGGCCACCATCGAACGCGCTACGCTGCTGCGTTGCCTCAGCCACGTGCAATCGGTCGTAGAACGCCGTAACACCATCCCCATCCTCTCGAACGTCCTGATCGAGGCGGAAGGCGACAATTCACTTAAGGTCATGGCGACCGACCTCGACCTGCAGGTGGTCGAACATATGGACGCCAGCGTCGAAAGCGCAGGGTCGATCACCGTATCGGCGCACTTGCTGTTCGACATCGCCCGCAAGCTGCCGGACGGTTCGCAGGTCAGCCTGGAAGCCGCGGAAAACCGCATGGCGATAAAGGCCGGACGCAGCCGCTTTTCGCTGCCGACGCTGCCGCGCGACGACTTCCCGGTGATCGTGGAAGGCGATTTGCCGACCAGTTTCGAACTGCCGGCAAAGACGCTGGCGGAACTGATCGACCGCACGCGGTTCGCCATCTCGACCGAAGAGACCCGTTATTATCTCAACGGCATTTTCTTCCACGTGTCGGACGACAGCGAACCGGTGCTGAAAGCTGCGGCCACCGATGGTCACCGCCTCGCACGCTTCACGCTGTCGCGCCCGGAAGGCGCAGAAGGCATGCCCGACGTCATCGTGCCGCGCAAAGCCGTGGCCGAACTGCGCAAGCTGCTGGAAGAAAAGATGGACGGCAATGTCCAGATCGACCTGTCGGCCAGCAAGGTGCGCTTCACGCTGGGCGGCGAGGGCGGTGTGGTCCTTACCAGCAAGCTGATCGACGGCACGTTCCCCGATTATTCGCGAGTTATTCCAACGGGTAACGACAAGCTCCTGAAAATCGATCCGAAGAGTTTCCACGAGGGCGTGGACCGCGTCGCGACAATCGCGACCGAGAAGACCCGCGCGGTCAAGATGGGTCTCGACAGGGACAAGGTGACGCTGACCGTCACGAGCCCCGACAACGGTACCGCGACCGAAGAAGTGCCCGCCGAATATGCATCGGACGGGTTCGAAATCGGCTTCAATGCGACCTATTTGAAGGACATTCTCAACCAGATCGATTCGGACACGGTGGAAATCCACCTGGCCGATGCCGGTGCACCGACGCTGATCCGCAAGGACGAGAATTCGCCTGCGCTTTATGTGCTGATGCCGATGCGGGTGTAGGTCGCGGCTGGCGGTCCTCCGCCGGTCAGATTTCCACCGCAATCTTGCCGAAATGGGCGCCGCTTTCCTGGTGACGGAAAGCGGCAGCCAGGCGTTCCAGCGGGAAGCTGTCGGAAATCTCCGGACGGATTGCGTTGGCCTCGATCCCGGCGATCATGTCTAGCTGGTGGCGGCGGCTTCCCACGGTCAGGCCCTGCACGCGCAGGTTCTTCGCCATGAGAAGGCCGGTCTGGACCGGTCCGGCAAAGCCTGCGAGAACACCGATGAGCGCAACGTGGCCACCGACGCACGCCGCAACCATCGATTGCCCCAGCGTTCCGGCCCCGCCGACTTCGACAACGCAATCCACGCCATGTCCGCCGGTGAGTTCGTGAGCCTTTGCGCCCCACTCCTCGACCTCGCGATAATTGATCAGATGATCGGCACCCAGATCGCGTAGGCGTTCGAGCTTCTCTCCGCTCGAACTGGTGGCGATCACCGTCGCCCCTGCAGCTTTGGCGAACTGAAGGGCGAATACCGAGACTCCCCCGCTCCCCTGAACAAGGACCGTGTCGCCCGGCTTGATCGAATTGTCGACGAACAGGGCGCGCCATGCCGTTAGACCGGCGCAGGTCAGCGTGGCGGCTTCGGCATGGCTGTAAATCTTGGGAACGCGTGTAAACGATGAAGCGGGCGCGGTGACCGCTTCGCGCGCATACCCGTCGATCCCGTCACCGGGAACACGGGTGAAGCCCGTTTTTGGAGGCGCACCGTCCAGCCAATCCGGAAAGAAGGTGCTGACCACCGGATCCCCCACGGAAAATTCGGTTACGCCATCGCCCACGGCCGTAACCACGCCGGCGCCATCGGACATGGGAATGCGCCCTTGCTGCGACGGGATCAACCCGGTGACGACTGCATAGTCGTGGTAATTGAGTGAACTCGCCTTCAAGGCGACGGTTATCTCGCCGGCCGCCGGTTCGGGCGGGCCGTCTACGTCGCAAAAGACGAGGGCCTCGAGGGTGGAAGGTGTCGCGCCTGTGCGAATGGCCTTCATTCCGCTGCCTCCAGCAGTTCCACACGTTGCGGACCGCGAATGAGGCCGCCGGGCGTTTCGCCCGTCCATTCGCCATCGCGAAAGGTAACCTTTCCGTTCTTGATCGTGGCGATGTAGCCTTCGGCCTTTTGCAACAGGCGCTTGCCACCAGCAGGCAGGTCGAAAGCGAGCCAGGGTTTGCCCAGCCGGATACGATCCATGTCGATAATGTTGAGATCGGCGAGATATCCTGGAGCGAGGACCCCGCGATCTTCGAGACCATAGAGGCGGGCCGTGTCGTTGCACTGCCGCTTGATCGCGTTTTCGAGACCAATCGTACCGCGAGACCGGTCACGCACCCAATGCTGAAGCATAAAGGTGGGGGAGGCTGCATCGCAGATCGTTCCGCAATGGGCACCGCCATCCGACAGCGAATTGACGGTATCGTCCGATTGTTGAAGATCCATCAGGAAATCGAGATTTCCGTCGGCATAATTCAGGATGGGGAGATAGATGAACCCCTTGCCATCATCGCGACATAACAGGTCGTAAGCATATTCGTCGCCCGAGACTCCGGCAGCCTTTGCGCGTTCGAGGATACTTTCGGCTGTGGTTGGTTCGTAGTTGAAATCCGGGTCCATTTCGAACTGCATGTTCCAGCCGCCGCAGACGACCATTACGAGACCGATGATGTCCTGATTGACGTCGGAAAAGTCATGCTGTTCGCCGAGCATACGAGCCTTGAATGCCGGATCGAGAAGTTTTGCCTTCTGTTCTTCCCAGGGCAGATTTTCGATTTCCTTCCAGCTTGGCTTGAGGCGGAAAGGGTGGACGGTGCCCTGCCAGGCCATGACGATGCCGTTACCCCGCAGTGCGATCTGCGCGACGATATTGGCGCCATTGTCGTTTTCCGCCCGCATGCTGGCGATCTGTTCGTCGAGCGGCAATTCCTTGGCGATGGACTGAAGCGCGGCGAACGTAACGGGCAGGCCGGTTTCGCGGCTCATCTTGCCCATCCAGCCGAATTCATCCCAATCGCGTTTCATGTCGGAAGCCATTTCGAAGACGCCGTGGCCCGCGCGACCCATGGCTCGGCCGATTTCGATCAGCTCTTCCGCTGTCGCGGTTGTGCCTGGCACGACTTCGCCATCGATATCGCGGTGAAGCACGGTGCGGGACGTTGAAAAGCCCAGAGCGCCGGCACGAACGCCTTCTTCGACGATGCGTCCCATTTCGGCAATTTCGGCATCGGTCGGAACGGCGCCCGGACGCTCGCGGTCGCTCAGCACATAGGCGCGCACCGAGCCGTGCGGGACATGGGTGCCGACATCGATCGCACGGGGCAGCTTTTCGAGCGCGTCGAGATATTCCGGGAAGGTTTCCCAATTCCATTCCATGCCTTCGGCGAGGGCAGTGCCGGGAATATCCTCCACGCCTTCCATGAGGCCGATGAGCCATTCGTGCTTGTCCGGCTTGGCCGGCGCGAAGCCAACGCCGCAATTGCCCATGACGACTGTCGTCACGCCGTGCCAGCTCGAAGGAGCCATCTCCTGATCCCAGGTAGCCTGTCCATCGTAGTGGGTGTGAATATCGACAAAGCCGGGAGTGACGAGATGCCCACCAGCGTCGATTTCTTCCACGGCGTCACCGCTGACCGTGCCGACCTGGACGATCAGCCCATCCTTGACGGCGATGTCACCGTGGAACCGGTCCTGTCCGGTACCATCGACGATGGTCCCGTTGCGAATGATCAGATCGTATGCGGGCATAGATATGTGCTCCTCTCTCCGGTGAAAGAAGGTTCCACATTGCAACCGACCTGTCCAGTGATGATTAGGCAGCGCGTTCCGGCATTCGGACGGTTAACAGGGTGACGAAACCGATGATGAAGAGAATGTTGATCGAAACCATCCCGATCCGCTGATCGCCCGACCAGAGGGTAAACTGTTCCACCAGCAGTGGCCCCATCCATACGGTAATCGTCCCGGCAATGGCGTAGAGGCCGAAGAATTCGCCGCTGCGGCCCGGCGGGGCAAGCGTCACCAGCATCGTGCGGCCGGACGAAATGCTGGCCGTAACAGTGATGGCGACCACGCTGATCAGCGAAAGGTAGACGATGTCCGAAAGTGTCTGGAACACCGGGCCGTCCCAGACCTGACTGTTTTCGATGAGGCCGAGAAACAGGCTTTCGCGGGTTATGCTGAGCTGCGTAAGCCCGGCGAGGACCATCAACATGATTTCGACCAGGAGGGCGCGCTTGACGCCGACCTTTGACTCCAGCCATCCGCCGATGAGACCGCCGGCAAAGGCGCAGGCGCTGGCAAAGATGGCGTAGCACAGCATTTCCAGGAAATTCCAGCCGAGGAAGAGTGCCACATAGACCGCGCCAAGCGCCAGGAGGGCAGCCATTCCATCGGCATAGAACATGCGTGCTACGAGGAATTTCATCAGTTCGCGGTAGTGGGTCGCTGCACGAAGAGTGCGCCAGACGCTTACCGCGCCGTCCCGGAAAGCGCTGGCCCAGCTCGCGCCCGGAACGCCGGGATCGCGCGCATTGAGAAAAAACGGGATGGAGAACACGGCAAGCCAGACGGCACATATCGGCCCGGCAAGCCGCGCATGTTCGAACTTCGAAAGATCGACGCCGAACTGCGGGATGGCAAAAGGCCAGCCGATCGCGGCGGGCAGAACGAAAAGCAGGGCGATAGCGAGGAAGATTAGCGTTGCAGCAAGATTGCCCAGACCGAGGCCCAGACCCGAGATCATCGCCAGCCGCCTGGGCTCGCCCGCAACGCTGAGCATGGCATTATGTGTGACCTCGGAATAGGTGTAGCTGACATAAGCGACGACCAGCAGCACCATGATCGCGCCTACGCTCAGCCCCTGGCCGCCCGGCATCGCGAACCAGAGCATGGCCGAACAGACGACGATCGATCCGAGGAAGATTGCCAGAATGGGCTTCAGTCGCCCCCCGCGGTCCAGCGCGGCACCCAGAAACGGCGCGGTGAGCGCGGCGATCAATCCGGCCCATTTCGTTACCGAGGCAATCGTTGCCTGGCCCTGCGCATTGGCCGCTGCGAGCGCCTGATCGTCCGGCAGACCGGCCAGCGTACCACTGGCGAGGAGATCCGCCCCGATGATGTCCCGCGCGAAATAGGGTGCGAAAATGTAGATGACGATGAGGATGTAATAGGGATTGCGGGCCCATTCGAAGATCGCCCAGGAAAATCCGGTCCGGCCGAGCGCACCGCCTTCACCGCTGGTCTGGCGTATCGGCTGATTGGCGAGCGGATTTGCGGCAAGCGCGGGATCGGTGGCCATCGTCAATTCCTTATGATCCCGGCCGTCCCGCTGTTCAGGCGGCTCTGGCCAGTTCCGCGTCTGTGGTCGGAGCGTCGAGAAATGCTCTCAGCTTGGCAATGCACTGGTCGGCATGCGTCAGCAGGAAAAGATGGCCGCCGCCCGCTATGACTTCCAAATGCGCATTGGGGATCGCAGAGGCGAGGATGCGCCCATTGACGAGTGGGACGATCTGATCATCGTCGCCCATCATCACCAGCGTTTCCTTCTTCATCAGGGGCAGGGCGGGAAGGCTCGTCCACCCCAGCATGGCGATAAGCTGGTAGAAATATCCCCGCGGTGATGGCGGCTTGAGGCGGCCGATGTGGCTGGTCTTCTGGTTTGCCCCGCCGTCGGGATCGATACCGCCGTAGAGCGTCTGGAAATGCTCGTTCATATATTTGGGATCGATGTAGCGGCGCGGATTGGCCATCTTGGTCAGCGCGGCGGGATTGCCCGGCACCATGAGCATCCCTGCCGTCGTGGCGGCCAGGACCAGTCTGTGGGTCCGCTTGGGATATTGAAGCGCGAAGTGCTGGGCCATGGCACCCCCCCACGAAACACCCATCACATCGACTTCGGCGATCCCGAGCTGATCCAGTACCTGCCTGGCAGTCCAGCTCATCGTGAAAGGATTATACGGCAGCGTGGGATCGGGGCTTTCGCCCGTTCCCGGCATGTCGAACATCACGAAAGCGCGTTCGGTCAGCTTTTCGGCCAGCGGGGCGACAGCTTCGATATTCGCGCCGATACCATTGAAGAACAGGATCGGGGGATGATCAAGGTTGTCGTCCAGCCGCCAGGTCGCCACGCGCAGGGTCCGCCCACCAGCCTCCATCATTTCGATAGTGGCGGTCATGGGTTCGTTCTTCGATGCGGTCACTCAATGATCCTTCAAGACTGCCTGTCAGCAGGATTCCAAGACGTACTGGCCGGGCGCCGGGTCCAGGGGGGCGTATTGCTTGGTCCCGAGCTTGGCAGGGGCTTTCTTCTTCTTGCCGGAACGCGTCTGAACCCAGTCTATCCAGTAAGGCCACCAGCTACCGGCGACCTCTTCGGTTCCTTTCAGCCATTCATCGGCCGTGGCGGGGAGCTTCTTTTCGCCATCGCCCTGAATGTAATATTTCGCCTTCGGATTTCCCGGAGGGTTCAATATGGCCTGCATGTGGCCGGAATGGCTGAGAACGTAGGTCACGTCCTTCGACCCGAACAGCTGGGTGGACCGGTATGTCGCCTTCCACGGTGTGATATGATCGGTGACGCCGCCGAGGATGAAAAGATCGCTCGTGACCTTCGACAGATCGATCTTGTGATCGACCATCTCGACCTCGCCCTTCTTCGTGAAGGCCAGTGTTTCGAACACCGTCAGGAAATCGCCCATCAACGCGCCCGAAAGATTGGTCGCATCGGCATTCCAGAACAGCACATCGAAAGCTGGCGGGTCCTGTCCGAGCAGGTAATTGTTGATGACGTAGTTCCAGATCAGATCGTTCGGACGCAGCCAGGCGAAGCCGCGGGCGAGGTCGTCCCCCTTGATGACGCCCTTCTTCGCAGCGCGGTGTTTGGCGAGGGCAAGACCGTTCTCGCTGACCAGCGAACCGGCCTCGATATCGTTCTGCTTGGGATGGAGAACACAGACCATCAGTGTGAGCGCGCCGAGCAGTTCGTCCTTGTCGGACGCCATCTTGCTGGCCAGCATGGTAGCGGTCTGACCGCCGGAGCACCCGGCGGAAACATTGACCTTTTTGCTGCCGGTGATCTTGGCGACCGCTTCCAGCGCCTCCCGACAGGAATTGACGTAATCGGCCATGTCCCAATGGCCTTGATCCTTCGTCGGGTTCTTCCAGCTTATGACGAAGGTCTGGATGCCGTTGTCGAGCTGGTACTTCACCACCGATTTTTCCGGCGACAGATCGTTGATGTACATTTTGTTGATCTGCGGCGGGATGGTGAGCTGGGGGATCTCGTAAACCTCCTCCGTCGTCGGGGTGTACTGGATTAGCTCCATCATCTCCGTGCGCAGGATTACGGAGCCCTTGGACGTGGCGACGTTTTCGCCAAGCTTGAAGGGCTTCTTGTCGACCTGGCTGACCATGCCCTTGTTGTAGACCATGTCGTCATAGGCGTTCTTGAGCCCTTTGATCAGCGACAGGCCGCCGCTGGTGATGGCCATTTTCTGGGCGGAAGGATTGCCGATTAGCGTATTGGTCGGGGCAAGACTGTCGATGATGATATTCGAAACGAAGCGCGCACGATCCCGCTCCAGCTCGTCCAGCTCAAGATCTTCGAGCCAGTGCGCTGCACCCTTCTGCACGGCGAGGTAATATTGCATTCCGGCGCGCATGAACGGGTTGTATTGCCAGGCGGGGTCCTGGAAGCGCTTGTCTTTCGGATTGGGGGCGAGATCGCTCTTTCCGGTCATGATCTTGATCATGTCCTCGCCCATCGTCCGGCTATGCTTCATCAGGCGCTGCGGGTCCGAAGCCGTTTCGCGTAACATGACCGCGACCGCACCGAAAATGTCTTCGCGTGTCAGGCCGACAAGGGGCCCGAGCGCGCTGGTCGACTGGGCAGCTTCATCTTCGAGCTTCGCCATGGTTTTCGGTTCTCTCCACTTTTGACTGCCGCTCTGTGTCGGCATTTCGGCAATTCATGCGGGCCGGCCACGGTTTTGGCAAGCGGGCTTCACAATCCGCGCGCAGCAATCATGCTTTCGATGTCGACGAATTTCTCCCGTGGCGACCCGTCGCGCGCGGCGGCGATCTCCGCTTCCTCGATCTTTTGCCAGTCGCGGAAGGTGACGATATCGAGCCGGCGCTCTGCCGCCAGATCGTCGAATCCCTCGCGCCCCCGTCTGCGGTGTCCCGATCCGATATCTTCATCGACGATATCGATGACGGAATAGCCATCGGGGCGGTTCGTGCCGATTGTCCCGCTAGGCCCCCGCTTGGCCCAGCCGACGCAATATAGGCCGGGCAGGATGCGGCCCTGATCGTTGGCGAAGCGGCCTGCACGTTCGTCGAACGGGACGCCTTCGATGGGCGACGTCTCGTAACCGATGCAGGTTATGACGATATCTGCCGGTATGCGGTAGGTTTCGCCGGTGCCGATCGCACGTCCGGCCTCGACCACGGTCCGTTCGACCACCACGCCTGTCGCCCTGCCGTCAGTCACATCGATCGCCTTGGGGCTGGCGAAAAAATCGAACTCGATGGCGATGGGTTTCTCGCCATGAATATTTGGCGGGATGGCGGCAAATTCGCGCAGCAGAGTCACTGATTTGCGCATTCCCGGCTCAAGCACGGCATCGTCATCGAGCGGTGGCAGGTCGGCGCTTTCGACCTGTGGACTGGCCCGCTCCAGCTGCAGGAGTTCCCCAAGTTCCTTGGGGGTCATCATGATCTGGTGCGGCCCCCGGCGGCCAAGGATGGTGACGCTTTCGAGCCTGCTGTTTCTCAGTGCATCAAGCGCGTGGGTGACGATGTCCGAACCCGCGAATTCGTCTTCGGTCTTGGACAATATTCGCGCTACGTCGAGCGCGACATTGCCCATGCCAACGACAACCGCATGGCGGCCAGAAAGATCGGGGTTCAGATTGGCGAATTCGGGATGGCCATTGTACCACCCGACAAATGCCGCACTCCCGATGACGTTCTCGGCATCGGACCCGTCGATGCGCAGCAGGCGATCTTTCGGCGCGCCGGTGGCAAGGATAACCGCATCGTACAATGATTGCAGTTCTTCTATCGAGACATCGCGGCCGATCGCGATATTGCCAACGAAACGCACGGTGTCGCCGATAGCGGTTTTTTCGTAACGTCGCGAAACGCCCTTGATCGACTGATGATCGGGCGCGACACCGGTGCGGATCAGCCCGAAGGGAACGGGTAACGTGTCGAAGACATCGATACGGGCTTCATCGCCCCATTTCTTAACGGCTGCTTCCGCAGTGTAGTACCCGGCCGGACCCGAACCCACGATTGCGATGTGCCGCATGTCCTTCTCCCGCAAGACAGTGCGTTAGATGCACGTCTGCCGTGCGCATGGCAAGTTCGTCGAAGCCGTCCGACTGCTTGGCAGCGGGATTATGCCTTTGGAAAGAAATTGCCGGTAAATGCAGTAGTTACCCGGAGCTTTCGGGCCGCTTTCCGGGTTTTTCAGTTAGAGGTAAGCTTTAGATGGGTGGGTTCTTCTCGCGGGCGACGCGGGCCAAAACAATGGAGGACGAGGCGCTGGAGGATGCGCCGCTTTGCCCCATTGCCGCATCCGATGCGGCGCGCCGGGTTGAACTTCTCGACAGTTTCGAAGCCGCCGGGCTCGGCTGGTTCTGGGCGACGGACGCTCAGGGTCGCCTGATCTATCTTTCCCAGAATGCCGCTCTCAAGCTTGGCTGGAATGATGGCGAGGCCATCGGAAAACCCCTCGGTGATCTCTTCATGACCGAGCAGGATGACGATCCGAACCGGACCGAGCGGCCGCTCGCTTTCCTGCTCAGTGCACGAAATTCGATCAGCCAGTTGAACGTCAGGCTCGCGGTTGCTGGCCAGGAAGTGTGGTGGGAAATCGCCGGCAAGCCGCAGTTCGATGAAGCGCAGCGCTTCACCGGCTACCGCGGGAGTGCGAAAGACATCACACGCAGCCGTGAAAGCCAGCGCGATGCCGAACGGCTCGCGCAGTATGATTCGCTGACAGGGCTGTCCAATCGTCACCGCATGACCAAGCGGTTGTCGGCAACGCTCGCGGCTTACCGGAATTCCAAGCGCTCCTGCGCGCTTTTGATGCTCGATCTCGATCGATTCAAACAGGTCAACGATACGCTTGGCCACCCAGCCGGCGACGAATTGCTGAAGCAGGTTGCAGCGAGACTTGGCCGTATTGTCGGCGACAAGGGCGAAATCGGTCGACTGGGCGGTGACGAATTCCAGATCATGCTTCCCGACATCGATGACCGGGGTGCACTGGGTGAATTGGGCCAAAGGCTGATCCAGATGATCTCGCAGCCTTATTCGATCAATGGCGCGCGCGCGATCATCGGTACATCTGTCGGCATTGCGATTGCTCCGTATGATGGGCTCGACACCGAGGAACTGGTCAAGGCGACCGATCTCGCGCTCTACGCCGCCAAGGGAGGCGGGCGAGGCCAGTATCGTTTCTATTCGAGCGATCTGCAGGATGGCGCCAAGCATCGTCGGCAGGTCGAGGAAGACCTTCGCGACGCGATTACGAATAGCGAACTGTCGATGCACTATCAGCCACTGATCTGCGCAAAGACCCATACCGTGCAGGCCTGCGAGGCTCTCATGCGGTGGGAACATCCCGAACGGGGTAGCATATCGCCCGGCGTCTTCATCCCGGTGGCCGAGGAAATCGGGATCATCAAGGAGATGGGCGACTGGGCGCTCAGGGAAGTGTGCCGACAGGCCAAGGAGTGGCCGGTCGATTTGCGTGTCGCAGTCAATGTCTCCGCGATCCAGTTTTCGCATGACGACTTTGCGCATGTGGTGAAGAATGCGCTCCACTATAGCGGGCTTTCACCCGACAGGCTCGAGCTCGAAATCACCGAAAGCGTTTTTCTCGGCGATGCTGATCGATCGCAACGCATGTTCGCGGAACTGAAGGATCTGGGCGTTCGTCTGGCTCTGGACGATTTCGGTACCGGTTACAGCTCGCTAAGCTATCTGCGCACGGCACCTTTCGACAAGATCAAGATCGACCAGAGCTTCGTCCGGGGCGCTACGGAAGAAGGTAACAACAACGCCGCTATTCTCAGTGCCATCACGGGCCTTGCAGCAGCGCTGAAGATGGACACGGTCGCAGAAGGCGTCGAAGCGGAAGACGAACTGGCGCTGGTCACTGAACGCGGCGCGACCCTGATCCAGGGACATATTTTTTCGCGTGCGATCTCGCACGAGGAACTCCTTGAGCGCCTCGAACAGGGCAAGCTCAAGTACGAACCGCGTGGGCCCGCCAAATATCGCGCGGACCGCAAGCGCGTTTTCCGCCGGATCGGTCTGATCCACGAAGATAGCCGTTACAGGGTCGTGATGCGCAACCTGTCGAAGACCGGCGCGATGATCGAAGGTCTGCTGGATGTCCCGCAAGGAACCGATATCGTTCTGGATCTCGGCGGTGGTCAGTTAGCTGTAGCGACTGTCCGTCGTTCGAAGGGGGCGATGCAGGGCGTCGAGTTCGAAACGCAGCTTATCAGCGACGGCGCCGATGGCCTTTGTACCCGTCATCGTGTGTCGCCCTATCAGATCGAGGCAGCCGGGCGCCCCCTGGCCGCTCTCACGCAGGATGCCTACTCGATGATGGTTGCGGAGCAGCTTGGCTCAGGTCGAAAAAAGTTCGTCGAGGTTGAAGTCGGCAATCCGAAGCCCGGAAGCGGAATCTGATCGCCTCGGATGTTTCGTTAGGTTAAAAATAACCATTACTATCTAGGCCGGTCGTACCGAGGCAAATTGTTGCATGAGGCGGCACGACGATGGGGGCCATGCCCTTTTCCGATTTCTTGAGAGGAAGAAAAGCTGAGGCTGAGGCCCCGGCCGAAGATGTATCACGCCCCTTATTGGCTACCTTCGCCCGCTCCGAAAAGCTGGACGTGGTCGAAGAAATCGAGCGCAGCGGCGCCTTGGGCTTCTGGGCGACCGACGCCCACGGTCGGATCGTTTACCTTAGCCCGGCAATTCTCGAAGGTCTGGGTATAGATTTTGCACGCGCTTCCGGCGAACCTCTTCAGCAATTGCTGGTACCTGTGGACGGCGATGGCGACGGCCGCTCGCTGGGTCTGAAGCTCAATACCCGCAAGAGCTTTTCCAATCTGACCGTTCAGGCCGGTGATGCACAGAACGACATCGTCCTCCGGCTCTCGGGCAGACCCCTGCACGACGATGATACGAACTTTATCGGATTTCGCGGCAGCGCAGTCGACGTCACACTGGATTTCCGAAGCGAAGAAGAAGCCAACCGTCTGGCCAAATTCGATTCCCTGACCGGTCTGGCGAACCGCCACCGGATGGAGCAGCGGATTGATTCCACGCTGCATGCCTTCAAGAGCGCGCAGCGCAGCGCAGCCCTGATGATGCTAGACCTCGACAAGTTCAAACAGGTCAACGACACGCTCGGCCATGCTGCGGGCGACCAGTTGCTGCAGCAGGTGGCAGAGCGTCTCACTAGCGTCATCGGCGGACGGGGCGAAATCGGCCGCCTGGGCGGCGACGAATTCCAGATCCTCGTTCCTGATATGGATGACCGCGGAGAGCTTGGCGAAGTTGCCAAGAAGATCATCCAGATCCTTTCACAGCCATATTCGGTCGAAGAAGGTCGAGCGATCATCGGGTGTTCGGTAGGCATCGCGGTTGCACCTTATGATGGTATTGAACGCGATGAACTGTCTCGCGCCGCCGACCTGGCTCTTTATGCCTCGAAGAACGGGGGGCGCGGCCAGTTCCGTTTTTACGCAGCCGATCTCGAGCACGAGGCGAACCTGCGCAAACGGATGGAAGACGATCTGGCCGATGCCATCGAAAGCGGCCACTTCACGCTCGAATATCAGCCGGTCGTTTCGCTAGAAGACAATCGCGTGCTCTCTCTCGAAGCCCAGTACTGCTGGGCGGACGAGGAGCGCGGCCGCGTGCCAGCGGATACCTTTCTGCCGGTCGCCGAAGGCAGCCGCCTGATTGTCCCGATCGGGGAATGGGCCATTCGACGTGCATGTGAAGACGCGCTCTCCTGGCCGGATAGTCTGCGGGTGTCACTCCATATCAGCCCCGTGCAGTTCGAGGCCAACGGTTTTGTCCAGTGTATCGAGCAGGTGCTGGCGGACACGGATCTCGATCCCGCGCGGCTCGAATTGCGCTTTCCGGAAAAGGTGCTCCTCGGAGATGCGTCGAAACTAGACAAGGCACTCGGGAGCCTGTTCAAGCTCGGAGTGCGACTCACCGTCGACCAGTTCGGTTCGGGGCTCTCCTCGCTCGCTTATCTGCGGCGGGCGCCGCTGAGCGCGTTACGTATCGGTGCGCAATTCTTCGAACCGATCATGGGCAACGATCTCGGCGATATGGATCTCGTTCGGGCGGTAATCGCGCTGTCCGACGCCATGGGAATGGAGACGACGGCCTCCGGCGTTCACGCGCTCGATCTCATGAACGAACTGAAGCGGCTCGGCATCGATCAGGTCAGCGGCTTTGTCTATTCCGACGCGCTTTCGAACGATCAGGTATGTCAGGAGCTGGCAAAAGGGCAATGGACGCTTGCGCCCACGGATAGCGGTACCCAGCGCGCTTCCCGCCGGACAGTCTTCCGCAAGATCGGCGTGATCCACGAGGATCACTATTACGACGTCACCCTGCGCAATCTTTCGCGTTCCGGCGCGATGATCCAGGGGCTCGAGGACGTGCCGGTCGGGACCATGTTCGTGCTCGACTTCGGGCAGGGCCAGCTGGCTGTGTGTACCGTTCGCCGGACGATGGACGATACGCAGGGCCTCGAATTTGAACAGGAACTCGTCGATGACGGGGCAGGCGGGTTGTGCACGCGGCACCGCGTGAGTCCTTACGAACTCGCGGCGGCTGGTGTGCCGCTGGCCGCGCTTTCGCCGGGCAAATATGCCATGGCTCCGGATAGCGGGGGAGGGGCCGGCTTCGCGCAATTCAACCTTTCCGCCAGCGCTCCGAGACAGACCGGTCGCAAGGAAGCGGTACAGGTGTAGCTTTGTCTGCTGACAGGGCGGCGCGGCGCGGCTAATGGGGCGGCGCAATGACCGACCTTTCCAAGATCCGCAATTTCTCCATCATAGCCCACATCGACCATGGCAAGTCGACGCTGGCTGATCGGTTGATCCAGTTTACCGGGGGGCTGACCGACCGGGAGATGTCCGAGCAAGTCCTTGATAACATGGACATCGAGAAGGAGCGGGGCATCACGATCAAGGCGCAGACCGTGCGTCTCAACTACACCGCGCGCGATGGCGAGACCTATGAGCTGAACCTCATGGACACGCCCGGCCACGTCGACTTCGCCTATGAGGTCAGCCGCAGCCTCGCCGCGTGCGAGGGCGCGCTGCTGGTGGTGGACGCAGCGCAGGGCGTGGAAGCGCAGACGCTGGCCAATGTCTACCAGTCGATCGAGCACGACCATGAAATCGTCCCCGTCATCAACAAGATCGACCTGCCCGCCGCCGAACCGCAGCGCGTGGCCGAGGAGATCGAGGAGATCGTCGGCATCGAGGCCACCGGCCCGTGGGAGGAAGGCGGCGCCGTCCTCACCAGCGCCAAATCGGGCATCGGCATCGAGGAAACGCTGGAAGCGCTGGTCAAGCGCATCCCGCCGCCCACGGGCGACCGCGACGCACCGCTGAAAGCCATGCTGGTCGACAGCTGGTACGACCCCTACCTCGGCGTCGTCATCCTGGTGCGCGTGATGGACGGGGTCATCAAGAAGGGCCAGCAGGTCAGGTTCATGCAGGGCGGCACCCAGCACCTGATCGACCGGGTCGGCTGCTTCACCCCCAAGCGCACCGACCTGCCGGAACTCGGCCCGGGCGAAATCGGCTTCATCACCGCGCAGATCAAGGAGGTGGAGCAGGCCCGCGTCGGCGACACCATCACCACGGTGAAGAACGGGGCGCCCGAGGCGCTGAAAGGCTACAAGGAAGTCCAGCCCGTGGTCTTCTGCGGCCTGTTCCCGGTCGATGCCGCCGATTTCGAGAAGCTGCGCGAGAGCATCGGCAAGCTGCGGCTGAACGATGCGAGCTTCAGCTACGAGATGGAAAGCAGCGCCGCGCTGGGCTTCGGCTTCCGCGCCGGCTTCCTCGGCCTGCTGCACCTGGAAATCATCCAGGAACGCCTCAGCCGCGAATACGATCTCGATCTCATCACCACGGCCCCCTCGGTCGTGTACCGGGTCCACCTCGGCCATTCGAAGAACGAGGACGCCAAGACCATCGAGATCCACAATCCCGCCGACTGGCCGGACGTCAACCGGATCGAGACGGTGGAAGAACCGTGGATCAAGGCGGTGATCTACGCGCCCGACGAATATCTCGGCGCGATCCTGAAACTGTGCCAGGACCGCCGCGGCATCCAGACGAACCTGACCTATGTCGGCGGGCGCGCGCAGGTGAGCTACGAATTGCCGCTGAACGAAGTGGTGTTCGATTTCTACGACCGGCTGAAATCGATCAGCCGCGGCTATGCCAGCTTCGACTATGAACAGATCGGCAGCCGCGAGGGCGACCTCGTGAAGATGAACATCCTCGTCAACAACGAACCGGTCGATGCGCTGTCGCTGATCGTCCACCGCAGCGTGGCGGAAGAACGCGGCCGCGGCATGTGCGAGCGGCTGAAGGATTTGATCCCGCGCCACCTGTTCAAGATCCCGATCCAGGCCGCCATCGGCGGCAAGGTCATCGCCCGCGAAACCATCGCCGCGCTGCGCAAGGACGTGACCGCCAAATGTTACGGCGGCGACATCACGCGCAAGAAGAAGCTGCTGGAGAAGCAGAAGAAGGGCAAGGCGCGGATGCGGGAATACGGCAACGTGAGCATTCCGCAGGAGGCGTTCATTGCGGCGCTAAGGATGGGGGAGGAGTGAAAGTTAATGGTCTCGCTAGTTGTTCGTGATGCTTCCACCGAAGATTATTTCAATGACATAATAAGGATACATGCCGACAATCGTCCCGGCTCTAAGGCAGGACACGTCATCGTTGTAAAGGCGAACGGCGCAAAGGTCCGGGGGATCGCCCGCGGAGGGGCGGCAACGGACGAAGTTTTTTTGAGCGGTGATGCGCAATTGAAATTGTCGCTCGCACGAAACTCGGTCAATCACATAGAAATTTGTTCGGGTAACCTTCTGAGCGAAGTTTATTGGGCTTGGAGGGCCAGTGACCCCACAGCAAGAATCGCAGCCCGCTTGGCTGTGCTTTCGGTCGTGTTGGGGGCCCTAGGCGTAGTCCTTGGATTTCTTGCATAGATGAGATGATTTCACGTCCACCGCTCCGCGGCAAAATAACGCGGCCGCGACATGTGCGAGCGGCTGAAGGATTTGATCCCGCGCCACCTGTTCAAGATCCCGATCCAGGCCGCCATCGGCGGCAAGGTCATCGCCCGCGAAACCATTGCCGCGCTGCGCAAGGACGTGACCGCCAAATGTTACGGCGGCGACATCACGCGCAAGAAGAAGCTGCTGGAGAAGCAGAAGAAGGGGAAGGCCAGAATGAGGGAATACGGAAACGTCTCGATCCCTCAGGAAGCCTTCATCGCCGCCCTGCGTATGGGAGAAGAGTGAGTCTCCCATTTCGCGAGGATGCGGGAGCGCCCGAAGGGCGGCCTGCCCCGGCGAGGTCGGGGGTAATGCGAGCATTCCGCAGCAAGCGTTCATCGCCACGCTGCGGATGGCTGAGGAATGACCCCCATTCTCAAACACGCCCGCGTGCGGTAAGGCGACCTGCCCCCGCACAAGGCGGGGCGTAATGCGAGCCTTCCGCGGAAGGATTTCATTGCCACGCTGCGGACGGGGGAGGCGTAATCGCCGCACCCCGCGCAGCCCGATTTTTCCAGCCGGTACAATACCGGCCAACCAGAAACGACACGAACCCTAATGCCTTCATTCAAGCAACCCACTTTCCAGGAACGCGCAGCCATGGCCGACAAGGCCCGCGAAAAGGCGCTGAAGAAAATGGCCGCCAAGCCGCCGGTCGACCCTGAGGTCGAAGCCAAGCGCCGCGAGGCCCGTCTGGCGCGCGAAGCCGCCGCCGCCGAAAAGAGCGCCGCGCGCCGCGAAGCGATCGCCAAGGCCAAGGCCGAAAAGATCGCCGCCGCCGAGGCAGCCGCCGAAGCCGCCGCCATTCCGGAGCCGACCGAAGCGGAACTGAAAGCAAAGCGCGACGCGAAATACGCCGCCCGCAAGGCGCGCAAGAAGCGGTGAGGTGAGGGCGGCCTGCGGGAGCGGGCCGCTGTTTGCTAAGCGGACTTTCACCGGCTCTTTTGTTCGAGATACCGCTCAAGCTCGCAGTAGGCGGCGAAATCATCCCGCGCGAAACCATCGCCGCGGTGCGCAATAGCGTGACTGCTAAATGCCGCGGCGGCGATGTCACACGAAAGGGCGCAGCGGGAAAAGCTGAAGATCGGCAAGACCTGGAGGCGCAGGTAAGTTAAGATGAGTATTCCGGTGAAGGGATTTATCGCCGCGCAGGTAAGCAGAATCTTCTGCACTTAAGCGGGTGCCCATCTTCATGGCGTAGCAGCGTCATAAAAACTGTCGCTAATAGCGCCTATCCACATGCACAAAACTTCCCCTTCGGGGCATTTCATGTAATAAATTTCTGTGAGGGGATTTTGAGATGCGTTTTGAAAGTTTTACGATTGAGAATTTCAAGGGCATCCAAAAGGCGACGATTGATGTGGATGCGCCCGATCCTAAAGTATTCTCATTAGGTTTCGTGGACAAAGGGTATCCAGAGTTTGACTGAGGCGAGCGCGACGAAGCCGAGATAGGATTCCTTGGTTTTGTCGTAGCGGGTCGCAACGCGTCGCCAGTTCTTGAGTTTATTGAAC
>Ga0189292_10213_pt1 | contig 26132 bp, 17 predicted proteins | sample UW1oraminimetaG_FD_130317 | JGI IMG/M metagenome (GOLD analysis project Ga0189292, IMG submission 130317) | Marine microbial communities from the Costa Rica Dome - UW179A-orange mini metaG | ecosystem: Environmental > Aquatic > Marine > Oceanic > Photic zone | place: Costa Rica: the Eastern...
ATCGAGGCCCAGCACATGTGCATGATGATGCGCGGCGTCGAAAAGCAGAATTCGTCCATGGTCACCTCCGTGATGCTGGGCGAGTTCCACGACAACCCGTCGACCCGCGCCGAGTTCCTCAGCCTGATCCGCTGAACCGCCGATACGCGCCTCGCCCCGCCCGGGCCACTGGAGACCCGGCCGGCGGCCTTGGCGCGACAATGAAGCGCTAGCGCCGCTCGCCCCGCACGACCATCCAGATGCCGCATCCCGACACCGCGGTGCCCAGCAGCATCAGCCACGACAGCGGCTCGTCGAACATGGCCCAGGCCCACAACAGGGTGACCGCCGGGCTCAGGTACAGCACGCTGGCGACCCGGGTGGGCGACGAACGTCGCAGGCAGATCCAGTACAGGCCGTAGCCGCCCAGCGTGGACAGCGCCGCCGTCCACAGCACGCTGAGCGCGAACCCCGCGCTGGGAACCGGCAGCAAGCTACCTTCCCTGCCCGCCAGCGCGGCGAAGGCCGCCGCCGAGATGGCGCATTGCAACCACAGATTGGACAGCAGCCCCATGGACGCGGGGGAATCGGCCCGCTTCTGCCACAGGGTCGCCAGCGCCAGCGACAGCATGCCCAGCAGCGGCAGGCCGTAGGTCCATAGCGGCGTCTCGCCCCATGCCAGGGCATCGCGCGTGACCAGGATCACGCCCAGCAATCCCAGCATCAACCCCAGCCAGACCCGCCTGTGCAGGCGCTGGCCAAGCAGGCCCGCGCCAAGCAGCGCCGTGCCGATCGGCAGGAGGTCGGCGATCAGTGCCGCCAACCCCGCGGGCACGCCGTACTCGATGCCCTTGGCGACGCCCGCCAGGTAACCCGCCATCGCCAGCAGGCCGATGCCGCCATGGCGCAGCAACAGCGCCGGCGGCGTGCGTCGCAACTCGCCTGTCACCCAGGGCAGCAGCGCCAGCGCCACCACCACGCAGCGCCAGAACACGACCAGGAAGGCCGGGGCGTGGTCGATGGAAAAGCGCGTGCCGACGAACCCGGAACTCCAGGTCACGACCAGCGCGGCCTCCAGCGCCAGCAGCGGCACAGCGGCCGGCGTGGCTGGCCGCGCCACGGTTGGCGCGGCGGCGGTGGCGTTGCGGGGATCCCCGCAGGACGTGGCAAGGTGGGTCATCGGCGGCTTCCTCATGACCTTGACCTTAAGGCCGCGCCATAATCAAATAAATCAAAATATATTTGCCATCTTGTTCACATAATCGAAACCATGAGCCGATCATTGGATATCGACCTGCTGCGCACTTTCCATGCCGTGGCCCGGTTGGGACAGTTCCGCGCCGCCGCCGAACATGTCCACCGCAGTCCGGCGGCGGTCAGCGTCCACATCCAGCGGCTGGAGGCCGTGGTCGGCGGCCGGCTGCTTGAGCGCGACAACCAATCGGTGACGCTGACGCCCTTGGGCCAGCGCGTCCTCGGCGGCACGACCGAGCTGCTGCGCGTGCACGACCGGGTGCTGGGCGGCATCCAGGGGAAGGCGCTTGCCGGGCGCATCAAGCTGGGCCTGCCCGACGAGTACGCGGCCCACGTCATCCGCGACGTCCTGCCGCTGTTCGCCGCGGACTGGCCGGACGTCGTGCTGGAAGTGACGACAGCGCCCAGCCTGGCATTGCGTGACCAGGTCGGCCGCGGCCGCCTGCATCTGGCGCTGGCGGCGCAAGCGATGGCCCGGCGGCCGGACGCGCAGTCCCTGGCCTCGACCACGCCGGTCTGGGTGGGTGGCGCCGGGCTGCAAGCGCCATTGCCCGATCCCGTGCCACTGGCCCTGCACGCGGCGCACTGCCCCTACCGGGAGGCGATGACGACCGCCCTGGATCGCGCAGGCCTGGCCTGGCGGGTGGTCTTGAGCAGTCCGTCGAGCCAGGCGGTCGAAGCCTGCGTCGAGTCGGGCCTGGCCGTCAGCCTGATCGATCGCTCGCGGGTGACGAACGCAATGCGGGTGCTGGCTGCGCTGCCCGCCATTGCCGCGCATGAGATCGTCCTGCTGCGCGCGACCTCGGCGCAGACCGACCCGGCCGCCGACCTGCTGGAGCAAACCATCCGGCGGCATTTCAGGCTCTAGCGCGACGCGCCGGATTGCCGATGACGGCGGAACCTGTCGGCCAGGGCCTGCCCGGCCCACCCCCGCTCCGCCAAAAGACTTAGGACGCCTGGACCGCCCTTCGCGCGGGGATGACCACGTCCGCCCCAAGGTGGGGCCTTCTTGGCTCCTATCGAATACGGCATCTGGCCCTAGCGCTGTGGCCCCATCCGGGCAAACTGGCACCACAGGCCGCACCGGCACAAGCCGGTCGCGTCGGGGCGCGGCCCATTCCCTACCGGAGCTCACCATGAACGCGTTATACCGCCTCATCCGCCGCAGCATCCTGGCCGGCCTGGCCGCCGCCCTGCTGGCCGCCCCCGCCTACGCCCAGACCCGCCTGACCGTGGGCTACCAGCTCATTGTCGGCCCCTTCCTGGCCGCCATCGCCGACGGCAGCTTCGACGCCGCCCTGAAAGAGGCCGGCTACCAGGTCGACTGGCGCCAGTTCACCTCGGGCGGCGACATCTCGACCGCGCTGGCCTCGGGCAACGTGCCGGTCGGCGTGCTCGGCTCGACCGGCATCACCTCCGCGGCCACCCGCGGCGTCGACCTGGAACTGTTCTGGATCCTGGACAACATCGGCAAATCGGAAGCGCTGGTGGCGCGCAACGGCTCCGGCATCAACAGCACCGCCGACCTGAAGGGCAAGCGCGTCGCCACGCCGTTCGTATCGACCTCGCACTTCCACCTGCTGGTCGGCCTGGAGCAGGTCTGGAAGATCAACCCGCGCGACGTGCGCATCCTGAACATGCAGCCGCCGCAGATCGTCGCCGCCTGGCAGCGCGGCGACATCGACGCCGCCTACGTCTGGCCGCCCGCCCTGACCGAGATCGAGAAGAGCGGCAAGGTCATCGCCGATTCGGAAGCCATCGGCCACGCCAGCGTGCCGACCTTCGACGGCCTGGTGGCGGACCGCGCCTGGGCCGCCAAGAACCCGAAGTTCATGGCCGCCTTCACCGGCGTGCTGGCCAAGTCGTATGCGGCCTATCGCGCCAACCCCGCCGCCTGGACCGCCGATTCGGCCCAGGTCAAGAGTATCGTCAAGCTGATCGGCGGCAAGCCGGATGACGTGGCCGAGGCGCTCAAGCTGCTGACCTTCCCCACCGCGCAGGAACAGGCCTCGGCCCAGTGGCTGGGCGGCGGCAAGGACTCGGGCGCGGCGCGCGCCTTCGCCGCCAGCGCCAAGTTTCTCAAGGACCAGAAGCAGATCGACAAGGCGCTGGGCGACTACAGCGCCCACGTCACCGACCAGTACGCCAAAGCGGCCGCCAAATAGCCGCGGCGATGCGCCGGGCGCGCCGCAAGCCGCGCCCGGTCCCGGCGCCCACCTGGCCGCGGGCGCCGCACCATGCAAGGGGACCTCGCATGACCTCACCCGCCACGCCCGCCGCGCAGGCCCTGCGCGCGGACCACGTCAGCGTCACCTATCCCGGGCTGCACGACAGCGGGCCGGTGATCGCGCTGCAGGACGTCAACCTGACCATCGAACCCGGCGAATTCGTCGTCGCGCTGGGCGCCTCGGGCTGCGGCAAGACCACGCTGCTGAGCCTGCTGGCCGGCTTCCTCTCGCCGACCGACGGCGAGATCACGCTCGGCGGGCGGCCCATCACCGGCCCCGGCGCCGATCGCGGCGTGGTGTTCCAGAAGCACGCGCTGCTGCCCTGGCTGAACGTGCTGGAGAACACCGAATTCGGCCTCAAGCTGCAAGGCGTGGACAAGGAGACGCGCCGCGCCCGCGCCCGCCGCAACCTGGAGCTAGTGGGACTGAAGGACTTCCACCGCCACATGATCTACCAGCTGTCCGGCGGCATGCAGCAGCGCGTGGGCATCGCCCGCGCCCTGACCTGCGATCCGGCCATGCTGCTGATGGACGAGCCGATGGCCGCGCTGGACGCGCTGACGCGCGAGACCATCCAGGAGCTGCTGCTGGATATCTGGCGCCAGACCGGCAAGATGTTCTTCTTCATCACCCATAGCGTGGAAGAGGCGTTGTTCCTGGGGTCGCGGCTGATCGTCATGTCGCCGCGCCCCGGACGCATCACCCACACCTTCCAGCCGGACTTCAACCGGCGCTACCTGGAGACGCGCGATGGACGCGGCATCAAATCAAGTCCCGACTTCATCGCCATGCGCGAACAAGTCCTCGGCATCATCTACGGCGACGAACTCGCCGCCTCCGACGCGCAGGCCGTCCATGCCTAGCGGGCTGGGCGGCCGTCGGCCCGCGGCGCCGGGCAAAGTCTACGGCGCGCCCGGGGCCGGCTACAGCGGCCACATCAGCCTGCTGACCAGCATCGCGCTGCTGGCGCTGTGGTTCCTGGCCACCAATGCCGGCTGGGTCAAGCCGCTGTTCCTGCCGTCGCCGCAGGCGGTGTACGGCAAGTTCGTGTCCGCCATGACCGACGGCGTGGCCAACTCGACCCTGGCCGAGCACGCCCTGGCCAGCCTGACGCGGGTGTTCTCGGCCTTCTTCCTGGCCTGCGCCACCGCCATTCCGGTCGGCATCCTGATGGGCGTGAACCGCTACGCCCGCGGCATCTTCGATCCGCCGATCGAGTTCTACCGCCCGCTGCCGCCGCTGGCCTACCTGCCGCTCATCATCATCTGGTTCGGCATCGGCGAATTCCCCAAGATCCTGCTGATCTACCTGGCCATCTTCGCGCCGATGGCGATCGCCGCGCGCGCCGGCGTGCGCTCGGTGTCGATCGAGCAGATCCACGCGGCCTACGCCATGGGCGGCACCCGCATGCAGATCGTCTGGCACGTGATCCTGAAGGCCGCCATGCCCGAGATCTTCACCGGCATGCGCATCGGCATCGGCGTCGGCTGGACCACCCTGGTCGCCGCCGAAATGGTGGCGGCGGACCGCGGCCTGGGCTTCATGGTGCTGAACGCGGCGCAGTTCCTGGCCAGCGACACGGTCATCATGGGCATCATCGTGATCGGGGTGTTCGCGTTCGCCTTCGATCTGCTGGTGCGGTATCTGGAGAAGTTCGCGATTCCCTGGAAGGGGCGGATCTAGGGCGGCCACCGTTCCATTTTCCTGCAAACACGCCCAAATCCACACCGCCGGCAGGGCAATCCCCCATTCCTTTCGCCCACGCCGCTCCTCTATCCTGGGGTTCCGTCCCTGCTCCCGCCCGACGCCCGGCGCCGCGGCGGCCAGGGCGCGCCGCCACTTCAAGGAGCCGCCATGTCCAGCCAGGCCTCGATGCTCAAGCCTGTGTTGTGGGAACGCCTGTTCGAACGGGAGAGCGCGCCCAACCTGAGCCTGCAGGGACGCGTGCGGCAGATGCTGGTGTCGGCCATTCTCAGCGGGCACCTGCCGCCGGGCGCGCCGGTGCCGTCCAGCCGCTACCTGGCCGACCAGCTGGGCATCGCCCGCAACACGGTGGTGTTCGCCTACCAGCAGCTGGTCAGCGAGGGCTACCTGGAATCGCGCGAGCGCAGCGGCCACTTCGTGCACGACGGCGTGCTGGAAGGCCGCGCCGCGCCCGCCGCCGGCGAACCGGGCCTGGCGCCGCCGGCCGACCAGATCCGCTGGGACGAACGGCTGCGCTTCCGGCCCAGCCGGCAGCGCAACATCATCAAGCCGCGCGACTGGCAGACGCAGCCCTACCCGTTTGTCTACGGCCAGTTCGACCAGGACCTGTTCCCCACCGCCGACTGGCGCGAATGCTGCATCAAGGCGCTGTCGGTGCTGGACATCCGCAGCTGGGCGCCGGACCTGATCACCCACGACGACAGCGCCCTGATCGAGCAGATCCGCACCCAGGTGCTGCCGCGCCGCGGCATCTGGGCCGACGCCGAAGAGATCGTGGTCACCGTCGGCGCGCAGCACGCGCTCTATCTGCTGGCCGACCTGCTGGTCAACGAAGACACCGTGGTCGGCATGGAGGACCCGGGCTATCCCGATGCCCGCAACATCTTCGCCAGCCACACCCGCCACCTGCTGCCGTTGCCGGTGGACGAACAGGGGCTGTGCACCGGCACCCAGCTGCTGGGCTGCGACTATCTGTTCGTCACGCCCGGCCACCAGTGCCCCACCACCGTGACCCTGTCGCCGGCCCGCCGCGAGGCGCTGCTGACGCTGGCGCGCCAGGCCGACAGCCTCATCATCGAAGACGATTTCGAAAGCGAAAGCCGCTGGGGCGACGGCGCCATCCCGGCGCTCAAGAGCCTGGACCGCGACGGTCGCGTGATCTACGTCGGCAGCCTGGCCAAGTCGTTCGCGCCGGGGCTGCGCATCGGCTATATCGTCGCGCCGCGCGAGCTCACGGCCGAACTGCGCGCGCTGCGCCGGCTGATGCTGCGCCATCCCTCGGCCTACATCCAGCGGGCGTTCTCGCTGTTCATTTCGCTGGGGCACCATCATTCGCTGCTGCGGCGGCAATCGCAGGCCTATCAGAAGCGCGGCACTGAGTTGGCCGAGGCGCTGGCGCACTGGCTGCCCGATTTCACCGCCGTGCCCATCACCGGTTCTTCCTCGTGCTGGCTGAAAGGCCCGGAATGGCTGGACGCCACCGAATTGGCGCAGGCCGCGCTGGCCGAAGGCGTGGTGGTGGAACCGGGCCAGGTGTTCTTCATGGACGCGGCCGGCGCGCCGCGCAACTTCCTGCGGGTCGGCTTCACCTCGATCCGCGCCGAGCATATCGGTCCGGGCATCGAGAGACTGGCGCAGGTGGTGCGCCGCTTCCGCCTGCGCGCGGCCGCCTGAACCGGCGTTGAAATGGAAGCAGTCCGATTTATCGGCTGATTCAACGCAGGGCTCGCCAAACTCAAGTTCAATCCCATTCCAGCAAGGACGCGCAGGAGGATTTCTTCCGGGAATCCTCCTGCGCGTCCTTGCTTGATTTCCGAACGGGCGGCCAGGAAATGCCGCCCGCCGCGTTTGCAGCGATGTCGAGAAAACCCGCCGCGACAGCCCCACCTTCCAACGGGCGCACGTCCCATCACCATGAACAAGATCTACTCACTCAAATATGATCATCGGCACCAGTTGATCGCGGTATCCGAGTTATGCGGCGGACGCAAACGTGGCTCGACGACGGCCCCCCCCCGGTCGGCCAGCGCAAGAATGCCGATCGGCAAGCTATCGGCCGCCCTGCCCCTGTTGTTCGCCAGCCTGTGTCCAGGCATCGCGGGCGCCAGTTACGTAAGCATCGACATCCCCTACCAGACCTACCGGGATTTCGCCGAAAACAAGGGGGCTTTCCAGCCTGGCGCGCTGGGCGCTCCCATCCACGACAAATCGGGCGCCCTGCGCGGCCGCTTGAGCGGCGACATTCCGTTCATCGATTTCTCCAGCGTCAGCGACGACAACGGGATCGCAACGTTGATCGCACCGCAATACACCGCCGGCGTGGCGCACAATGGCAGACATGACAGCGCCCGCTTTGCCGGCGTGACCTACTCCCAGATCCGCAGGGACGTGCACCCGGATTACCACCGCGAGAGGGATTGGACCCAGGAATGGGATTTCGATCTCAACCGGCTGGGCAAACTGGCCACCGACGTGGCGCCAGTCGCCACCTTTCCGGTGGCGCGCACGTCGACACCATTGCTTTCCATGGGCGACGCGGATCTCTGGACAGAAGAAGAGAAAAAGCGATTCCCATTGTTCTATCGTGTCGGCATGGGTATCCAGTTCGTCGGCGATCATCCCGAAAGGGGCCTCGACTCCGCGAACGAAACGATCGCAATCCCGCCCGGCGCGCATAAGCTCGGTTATGCGTACAAATGGGCGACAGGCGGCATCGTGACGCCGACATGGTCGAATGAGACGTTTGTCGTCGCGCGGGGAGACAACGGCCTGTTGCCCTCATTCGCGCTGCACGGCGACAGCGGTTCCCCGTTGTTCGCCTGGGATGCCGAGCATAAGCAGTGGGTGCTTGCTGGCGTGACGGCGGATCTTAAATTGCCCGACGATGCGAGTTACGTCTACTGGTCGCACCTGCCATCGGACTTTATCGCCAGCGTTTTCGACAAGGACAATGATCCGGAAGTGGTCTTCGCGGCAGGCAAAGGCCCGTTGCAATGGTCATTCGATCGCGCGCAGGGCGTGGGCAGCCTGACCCAGCAGGACCGCCAGTTCCTGATGCATGGCTACAAGAAGACGCCGGGCCTGGCCTATGCGGACGGCAACAGCGCGCTCGACTTCGAAGGCCTCGACGCCGGCAAGAACCTGTCCTTGCGCACCGCTGACGGCACCGGCCGTGGCGAAATCACCTTGCAAGACACGATCAACCAGGGAGCCGGTTCGCTGACCTTCCACGACAGCTACGAGGTTTCCCCGGAAACGGACCAGACCTGGATGGGCGGCGGCATCGACGTCAAGGAAAGCGCCACCGTGGTCTGGCGCGTCAACGGCGTGGCCGGCGACAACCTGCACAAGATCGGCCGCGGCACCCTGACCATCGCGGGCCAAGGCGTCAACCCGGGCGGCCTGAAAGTGGGTGACGGCAAGGTGATTCTGTCGCAACGGCCGGACGCCGGCGGCAACGTCCAGGCGTTCGACGGCATCACCCTGTCCAGCGGCCGCGCCGAAGTCGTGCTTGGCGACGGCAGGCAGGTCGACCCCGACCGTATCCAATGGGGCGCTCGCGGCGGGGTCCTGAACCTCAATGGCAATGACATCACGTTCAATCAGCTGCACGCCAATGCCAAAGACCATGGCGCCACCATCACCAACACCGCGACGAAAACAGCAACCGTAACCATCAACCTCGCGCCCGTGGCCCCGCCAACGGTAAGCGATTACATACGGATGCCGGTCAGGGCGGGCGCCGGGCAACGGGGCGACCTTTATAAACAAGGGCTCAGCTTTTTCGTCCTGAAGCAGAACACCTTTGGCGCCGTTCCGGCCTACGGTTCCGTGGCCAGCAACGACGACTGGGAATACGTGGGACAAACCTTGACTGTCGCGCTGGAGAAGGCGAACGAGCGCAAGCGGGAGTACTTCCCCGGACAGACGGAATTCCTGTTCTCGGGAACCCTGCGCGGCAATATCGACGTCAGCATCGCCAACCCGCCGAAAACGGTCTTCATCGCCGACGGCGGCATGGACCTCGGCGAAAACGCGTTCACGCAGCGGCAAGGCGAACTGGTCTTCCAGGGCCATCCCGTGATCCATGCGATCAACACCCCGGATGATGCGCGCAAGCTGCTCGATCTCGGGGATGACTCCGTCTGGACGCAATCCGTGTCGTTTGACCAGCCGGATTGGGAAACGCGCGAGTTCGCCGTCGGGAAACTGGCGCTCACAGACACCACTTTCCGCTTGTCACGCAACGCCACCCTGCTGGGCGACATTGTCGCGGAGCGCGCGCAGGTCATCCTGGGCAGCCCGCTGCTGTACCTCAACAGGAACGATGGCGGACCGCTGGGCCAGGAACCGCTGAAAGGCACATCCATCGCCAGCACGGACGCCGACAAGAGCCGTTACCAGGGCAAGGTTTCCCTGGGCGGACACTCAACACTGGACATCCACGAGCAATTCGCGGGCGCCATCGATGCCGGCGACAGCGCCATCAATGTCTTTTCCGATCAGGCGACGTTGACCGGCTACAGCCGCTTCACCGCCAGCGCATTGACGCTGCACCGCGGCGCGCATCTGCGGGGAGCCGCCGGCTGGTATGGCGACAGCGTCATCACGGTGGCCGACGGCGCGGCGCTGACACTGTCCGGCAACACCGCGAGCCTGCCATCGACCGACATCCGCCCGGCCGATTACTTCACCAACGGCATCCATCTGCTGGGCAGCGATGCCAGCGTGCACATGGCGCCCGGCAGCCATTCGTTCAGCGATATCTCCAGCCTGACGGCAAGCCACATCACATTGGGCACGCCGGCCGCAACCGCGCCGCCCCAGACCGTGTATGCCGGAGCCGTGACCGCCGCCCTGGCGGACATGCAGGCAAACGACCATTCCCGCTGGATCATCACGGGCGATTCCACGCTGAAATCGCTGCGCGCCAGCAACGCGATCCTGGGTTTCGACGACAAGGACCTGACGCAACAGGCGTTCATGACGCGGGCGAATCCCGGCTCTGCGCTGGCATTGAATCCGCCTCCGGCCGGGACGACGAAGGCGTCCTACACGCTGACCGTCGACACCGTTGCCGCATCGGACAGCGTGTTTGCCCTGCGCGTCGACCCGACCAGCGGCGAGCATGACCAGTTGACGGTCAGCACCCAGCTTGACGGCAGCGGCAACCGCTTGCGAATCACCGATTTCGGCATCCCTCGAAGCGGCGCTGCCGCGCAGGCCAGGGAAACGCTGCTGGTGAGCGCCCCATCATCCACGCCGGCAGACCTGTTCACGCTGGAGCAGGCTTTCGCAAACGTCGATGTCGCCGATACGCCAGCCCAGGGCAATCCATGGTTGGGCGGCCTTGCGGTCAGCCATGACGCGGACCAACGGCAATGGCGGCTCATCAGCCTGCGCAGCGATGCCCCCTGGCGGCTGACGCAAGATCGCCAGTTCGATTTGCTGCATCTGCCGACGGCGGGTCGCGTGGAATTGTCCCAACCCGGCGCGGGCTGGACCCCGCACACCCTGCAGATCGACACGCTGATCGCCAGCGGCGTGCATTTCGCCCTGAGCGCGCGGCCGCAAAGCGGCGAAAGCGACAGCATCCTCATCACCACCCTGGCCCAGGGCGGCGACAACAGCCTGGATCTCACGCTCCTGGTACACGACCCCGTGCCGCCCGACAGCAGCGGCGCCCTGCTGCTGGCAGCCGCCCCCGTGACGACGGCGGACAGTTATTTCAAACCCGGCTCCGTCACGCAGGGGCTCACCGTCTACACGCCCAATCTGGAAATCGTCAGCAACGGCACGCTGAAGAAATGGCAATTGGCATACAAGGGGCGCCCGGAGGCCTTGCCGCCCGGCGAGACACCGACGCCCGGCGATGCGCCGACGACGCCGCTGCCAGGCGATGCCGGTGGCGGCGACAAGGCAGAGCCCCCGCTCGGCACCGGATCGACCGACACGCCTTCCGGCGCGGACGCCACCGGCCCTGCCGATAACCCCGCCGACACGGGCGCCACCGGTCCCGTCGATAGCCCCACCGACACGGGTTCCACTGGTCCCGCCGATACCCCCACCGACACGGGTTCCACCGGTCCCGCCGCCCCGCCAGCCGAGAAGGAACCCGGCCTGGATCCGCCCCCTGTCGGCACACCGGATACGGGTACCGCTGCGCGCGGCACGGGCGGCCTGTCGCTGTTCACGCCATTCTCATTGAGACTGTCCGACTTGGACGCCCTGCAATCGCGCGGGGGAATCATCGACCGGTTGCAACAATCCGGCGTCACCGCGAACGATGACACCATCAAGCAGATTACCTCGGTACGGCGGCAGATCCTCCGCACCAGCGTGCTGGCCAGCCTGCCGAAGGTCGCTTTCGTGCTTGAGACCAACCAGCTCAACAAACGGTTGGGGGACGTGCGCCAATTGAATGAACAAGCCGGGCTATGGTTCAAGACCAGCCACGGCCAGGCCGACTACGAGCAACTGCACCTGAAACACACCATGCTGCAACTGGGTCTTGACCGCAAGCTGGGCAGGCAGTTGTATGGCGTCATGGGAAGCTACACCCAAGGGTCCGCCCGAGGAGAAGGCGATCTGTCGGAAAAGCACACCACGGGCGGCATCGGCGTCTACTACGCGTGGATCAACGAGAACGGCCCCTTCATCGACGTCGTCGCCAAGTACTTGAAAACCCGCCAGACCTACCATCTGCCGGTCAACCTGAACATTGACGGCCAGGACGCGCGATCCACGTCGCTGCTGGCCAGCGTGCAGGCGGGATGGCGGCAGAACCTGTTCAATGGCCGCGCCTTCATCGAACCCTCGATCGAAGTGGCCACCGGCCGCACCAGCGCCTATACGCTGCACGGCGCCGACAACAGCGTCGATGTGCGGATCAATGCCAGCACGCCGATCTATGCCAAGATCGGCGCCGCTGCCGGGTTGACCCTGGAGTCGGACGAACAGCATGCGCTGACCCTGTCCGCGGGGCTGTTCCGGCTGCAGAACCTGCGGCGCGGCGGCAGTGTCGAGATCCTGAACAACAGCGTTCCGGGAGACAGGTTGAGCAATCCGATGGCGGACGACAGCCGTTATCTGGTCAACGTGTCGCTCAACGCCAGGCTGTCGCCCAACTGGCGCGTTTACAGCCAGGTCGAAAGCAGCTTCGCCGGCAAACTGAAACACGACTACAGCGGCCAGGTCGGTGTGCGCTATCAGTTTTGAACCAGGATCGGCGTAATACGGCCGCCTGACGCCGCCGACGCCGCCATACGCGCCATCGTATGGAAAATAATATTTTTTCATTGGAACTCGCATGGCCAGGTCCAGATAATAGCTCCACATAAAAAAACCATACGGAGACATCAACATGACCAAGCCATGCATGGCGAGGCGCTTGCGGCTGGGCGCCGCCCTCGCGCTCGCCCTGGGCTTTTCCCCCGCCTGGGCCCAGGCCCCCTATCCCGCCAAGCCCATCACATTGATCGTGCCCTTCGCCGCGGGCGGCGGCGCGGACGTGGTGGCGCGCCTGGTGGCGGCGAAACTGCCGCAGCAGCTGGGCGGCCAGACCGTCATCGTCGACAACAAGCCGGGCGCCTCGGGCAACATCGGCGCGCAGCAGGTGGCGCGCGCGGCGCCTGACGGCTATACCTTCCTGCTGACCAACAGCACGCTCACGATCAACGCCGCGCTGCAGATGCGCGGCACGCCGGACGTGAAGAAGAGCCTGACGCCGATCTCGCTGCTGGTGTCGGCGCCGGTGGCGCTGGGCGTCAATCCCGCGATTCCCGCCAAGACGGTGCCGGAACTCGTCGCCTATATCCAGCAGAACAAGGACAAGCTGAGCTATTCGTCCTGCGGCAACGGCACGCCCCAGCATTTCGTGGGCGAGTCGGTCAAGCAGATGGCGAAACTGGACATCGTCCACGTGCCCTACAAGGGTTGCGCGCCCGCCATCAATGACGGGCTGGGCAACCAGGTGCCGGTGCTGTTCAGCACGATTCCCAACCTGGCCCCGCATGCGGACGCCGGCAAGCTGCGGATGATCGCGGTGGCCTCCAGGCAGCGGGTCTCGTTCCTGCCCAACGTGCCCGCCATCGCCGAGACCGCGCCCTTCGGCGACCTCGACATCTCCGTGTGGTTCGGCATCCTCGGCCCGCGCGATCTGCCCGCGGACGTGAAGACCAGGTTCGAGCAGGCGGTGGCCGCGACGATGGGCAACCCCGCCGTGCAACAGGAGTTCCGCGACCGCTACTACGAGGTGGTCGAGGCCGGCCCGGCCGCGATGACCCGGCAACTGGACACCGACCTGGGACTGTACAGCGCCCTGGCCAGCAAATCGGGCATCTCGCTGGACCCGCAATAGCCATCACGCAATACAAGGGAAACATCACGTGAGCACTTCCACCCGATACCAACAGGTCATCGACGACCTGGTCACCGCCAACCGCATCCTGGCCCGCTTCGGCGTGCTCGACGGCTTCGGCCATGTCAGCGTCCGTCACCCCGACAACCCCGCGCATTTCCTGCTGTCGCGCTCGCTGGCGCCGGAACTGGTGACCGCGCAGGACATCATGGAATTCGACGAAACCTCCGAGACCGCCGCCGCGGACGGCCGCAAGCCCTATCTCGAGCGCTATATCCACGGCGAGATCTATCGCGCGCGGCCCGACGTGCAGGCCATCGTCCACAGCCATTCGCCGTCGGTGATCCCCTATGCCGGATCGAATGTGCGCCTGCGCCCGATCTACCACATGGCCGGATTCCTCGGCGCCGGCGCGCCGGTGTTCGACATCCGCTGCTGCTTCGGCCACACCGACATGCTCGTCAGGAATCGCGATCACGGCCGGGAACTGGCGCAGACCCTGGGCCAGAGCAAGGTCTCGCTGATGCGCGGACATGGCTTCGTCGCGGTCGGCGGCGACATTCCGGTGGCGGTCTACCGCGCCATCTACACGGAGATGAATGCCTCGCTCCAGCAGAAAGCGATCGGCCTGAACGGCGAGATCACCTATCTGTCGGACGAGGAAGCGGCGCTGGCCGACGATATGATGGCCGGCGTCATGAATCGTCCTTGGGAGCTCTGGAAGAAGCAGGCGTCCGGGCAAGCGTGATCCCGCCGGCGATGGCGATGTTCACCGCGACCAGCGCCATCATCGCGCCCAGGACGACGTCGATGCCGTGGGCGGCGATCAGCCTGCCCGCGACATACGGAAACCCGAACGCGCCGGCGAAGTAGCCCAGCGTGAACACCTGCGACGCCACCGGCATCGACAGGTCCGATTCGCCGGCGATGTTGACCACCATCGCGTTCAGGGTCGAATACGTCAGGCCGTAGCCGGTGGCGAACAGCACGGTGGCGCCGACATAGAGCCAGACGCTGCCCGGATTCACCGCCAGCAGCGCGATGCCGGCCAGCGTCACCCCGAACAGGCACAGCGCCAGCGGCCGCAAGGGCAGTTTTCCGATCAGCGAGGCCACCGAAAAGCGCAGCGCCACCGTGGTGATGGTGAAGGTCAGGAAGAACGTGTCCGGCGTCAGGCGCAGCGGCCGCGCATACAGGCTTTGAAAGGTGGACAGTCCGGCAAACGTGCAGGCGGACAAGCCCATCATCAGCACGGGCATCCAGGCGCGCGATCGCAGCACCCGCCCCACCGCCGGCAGCGACAGCGCCACGGCGTTCATCGGCAGCTGCGGCAACCGCGCCAGCGGGCCGCGCAGCCCCCAGGCCAGCGCGGCCGCGGCCACGCAGACCGCCGCGTAGGCGCCAAAGGCGAACGGGGCGCCGCCGAACCGCGCCGCCAGGAAATGACCGAGGGGCGCGGCCAGCCCCAGGCCCAGCATCTGCGAGCCGGACAGCAGGGTCAGCGCCTCCAGCCGGGCCGCGGGCTTCAGGCAATGGATCAGCTGGATCGGCGCCAGCATGTAGAACAGCGCCCAGCCCAGGCCCAGCAGCACGCCGCCGGCATAGGCCACCGCGATGCCGGCGCTGGCCGCCAGGGCGAAGCAGCCCAGCGCCAGCGCCATGATGAGCGCGGCCGCGGCGATCACCGGCAGGATGCCGATGCGCTGCGCGATCCGGCCGGCAAAGGTGGAACCGGCCAGCGTGGCAAGGGTGCCGATGCTGATGACCGTGCCCGCCTCGGCGGCCTCGAAGCCGGCGGCCGGCAAGGCGTCGGCCAGCAGGAAGCTGGCGCCATAGGCAATGGCGAGCGCCAGGGCCGACAGCAGATAGGGAATCAGGAGCCGCGCCGGCACCCTGTCGGCCAACAGCGAGGCCGCATCCCGCGGCGCGATGAACGGCGGAATGGGCCGCAACGGCGGCATGGCAAGCGGCGGGCTGCGCATCGGTGCAACGGGCGTTGTGGGGTCCACGGATGCAGCACAGTACCAGCAATCCGGGCGCGCCAGGCGACCAGATTGCGCGCCCGCCGCGCGGGCAAAACTGTCAGGCGCGGCGACCAGGCCAGGCCCGGCGGTCAGAGCACCTCGTCTCGTAGGTAGTACCACCGGTACAGCAGCGCCTGGCCGATCCGGCGGAACGGCGCGAACAGGTGGCCGGGCAGCGGCGTGTTGTAAATCGGCAAATTCCAGCTGACCCCGTCCTGCCCCATCATGCGCTGCGCCAGGCGCCGGCCGGCATGCGCGGAGAACGCCACGCCGTTGCCGCCGTAGCCGAAGGCGTAGAACACCTGGCGCGCCGGATCGGGCTGGGTGATGCGCGGCATCATGTCGTGGCTGACGTCTACCCAGCCCGTCCAGGCGTAGTCCACGTCGATGCCGCGCAGCGCCGGGAACTTGCGCGCCAGGCCATCGCGCAGCAGCGCCAGGTGGCGCGGATGCTGCGCGTCGGCGCCGTGCAGCGCGCTGCGGCTGCCGATCTGCATGCGGCCGTCCGGCAACAGCCGGTAGTAGAAACGCAGAGTGCGGGTATCGGTGATGAACACGGTGCTCTTCAGGCCGGCCCGCGCCCGCTCGTCCGGCGTCAGCACCCGCGTCACCATGGAATTGGACAGGATCGGCATGATGCGGTTGTCCAGCAGCCGGTTCACCCCTTGCGCCGTGTAGCCGCCGGTCGCGAACGCCACACGCCGGGCGCGCACGGTGCCGCCCGGGGTCTGCAGGCGGTAGCCGCCGCCCTCTTCGGTCCAGCCCAGCACCGGACTGCCCGGATGCAGCCGCACCCCCAGCGCGCGGGCCTGCCGCATGTAGCCGTAGGCCAGCTTCAGCGGATGCACGCCGATGCCGTCGGGTTCCAGCAAGGCGCCCATCGCCTCGTGGTCATCGACGTAGCGTTCGCGCAGCTCGTCGCGGGTCAGCATGCGGGTGTCGTAGCCGAACTGCTCGCGCATCACCCGCGCCTCGTTGCGCAGGAAGTCCATCTTCTTCTCGCGGTGCGCGGTGTAGAGATGGCCGCCGGGCTGCGCATCGCAATCGATCTGCGCCACCAGGCTCTTCCAGTAGTCGAAGCCCTCGTGGATCTCGGCGTCCAGGCGGCGCGCGGTCTCCAGCCCCCAGCGTTCGATCCATTGCGAGCGGTACAGCCGGCCCGAGGCGTTCTGGCCCTGCCCGCCGTTGCGGCTGGTGCAGCCCCACACGGCGCGGTTGGCCTCCAGCACCACCGCCCGCACGCCGTAGTCGCGCGCCAGCGCCAGCGCCGCCGACAGGCCGGTGAAGCCCGAGCCGACGATGACCACGTCGGTCTCGATGTCGCCCTGGATCGGCCCGTCGTCCGCCGGCGGCGGTCCGGCCGTGGCGACCCAGTAGGTGGGCGCGTATTCCTGCCCGCGTCCGGGCGGCGACACCAGCGGGTCGTAGGTCGGGTTGTAGGCGCTGGCGGCCGGGCTGGCGGCCGGCGCGCTGGCGGGATCGACGAACGTACCGACGGTATTCGACAGATCGGAAGACATAGCGGCATCCATGGGGCGGTGTCCGGTGGCGGCGTCGGCTCAGGCGCGGGCCGGCAGCGCCGGGCGTTGCTTGCGGAAGGCGTTCTTGACGCGGATCTTGCCGTCCTGGAACGTGAACACGTCGACCATGTCGGCCTCGACCCGCGAGCCGTCCGCGGCGGTGCCGGTGAAGGTGCATTCCGACACGCCGCGGTCGCCCGCCACCCAGTGGCGGCCGTTGTTCCATTGCGCATCGGGAAAGTTCTTCCAGGCCGCCTCGAAGGCCGCGCGCACCGCCTCGCGGCCGCTGTGCCGGGCGCCCCAGCGCTCGGGGCCGCCCACCGTTTCGAAGACGCAGTCCTCGCTCATGAAGGACATCAGGGCGTCGATATCGTGGCGGTTCCAGGCGGCCGCGAACTCGGCCAGCATGTCCACGGTGACGGTCTTGTGCATTGCCTACCCTCCTCGATCGCCGGGCGCGGCATGCGCCCAGGCTCTGGATCCAAGGTACGCGGGGGGTCGGGCAGGGTCTAGAACCAGACGCGGCAAATCGCTTGCACCAGCCTGCCGCCGGCGCGGGCGATGGCGCCGCGGCTCAGGCCGCCGCCGACGCCAGCCGCGCCGCGACCTCCTCGCCCCGCGTCAGGCCGCGCATGCCGATGAAGACCAGCCCGGGCGATTGCGCCTCGGGCGGACGCGCCGCGCGCGTGTCGAAGCGCACCCGCCGTCCGGCCAGTTGCACCAGCACCCATCCATGGCGTTCGGTGCGCACCCAGCCCTTGGCCCGCAGCCAATGGCGCGGCAGTTGCCGCAGGGCCTCGGCCAGGCGGTCGGCGTGCAACAGGGCCGGCGCCGGCCACAGCCAGCTCTGGAAGGGATGCCGTGGATCGTGCGCCGCGTGGCCGCAATGCGATCCGCGGCACGCATGGGCCTCGGACGAGCCGCCGGCCAGCATCGCCAGTTCCACCCGCGCCTCCCGCGTCGCCACGATCGGCGCCCCGCCCGACTGCCTCCGCAGCCAGTCGCGCAGCGCCGGCAGGCCGTCCGCCGGCAGCAGGTCGGTCTTGTTCAGCACCAGCAGGTCGGCCGCGCGCAGCTGCCGTTGCGCGGTATCGGCCAGCAGGGGATCGGCCAGCGTGTCGCGGATGCCGCTGGCGTCCACCAGCACCACCACCGCCTCCAGTTGCAGCAGCGGATCCGACAGGCCCACCTGCGCGATGCGCCCGGGGTCGGACACGCCGCTGGCCTCGATCACGATCCATTCGGGCGCGGGGTCCAATGCCAGCACCCGCGCCAGTGCGTCGTCCAGGCCGCCGGCCATCGAGCAGCAGACGCAGCCGTTGGCCAGACGGATCACCTTGTCGGCGCGCTGCGCCAGCAGGCCGGCGTCGATGTCCACCGGCCCGAAATCGTTGACCAGCACCGCCGCGCGACGCCTGCCCGAGGCCAGCGCGTGGTTCAGCAAGGTGGTCTTGCCGGCGCCCAGGAAGCCGCCCACCACCGTCAGCGGGATGCGCGCCATGTCAGGCCGCCTGGAGCGCCAGCGGCCGGCCGCCGATGACGGTGCCCAGCACCTCGATGTCCTTGAGCCGTTGCGGCGGCACCTCCAGCGGATCGTCGCGCAGCACGCAGAAATCGGCGTGCTTGCCGACCTCGATCGAGCCGACCAGGTGGTCCATGTGCAGCGTGTAGGCCGCGCCCAGGGTGATGGCATGCAAGGCCGCTTCGACGCTGATGCGCTCGGACTCGCCCAGCACCCGGCCCGAGGCGGTCTGCCGGTTGACGGCGCACCAGGCCGTGAACAGCGGCCCCAGCGGCGTGATGGGCGCGTCCGAATGGATCGCGAACGGCACCCCCGCCCGCGCCGCCGAGGCGCAGGCGTCCATGCGGTTGGCGCGGTCCGGCCCCATGGTCAGGGCATGGTGGGCGTCGCCCCAATAGAAGATGTGGTTGGCGAACAGGTTCACGCACATGCCCAGGCTGGCCATGCGGCGGAACTGGGCCGCGTCCGCCATCTGGCAATGCTGCAGCGTGTGGCGGTGGTCGCGCCGCGGACTGCGGCGCAAGGCGCGGTCGATGGCGTCGATGGCCAGCTCGGTGGCCTCGTCGCCATTGGTGTGGATGTGCAACTGCGCGCCGGCGTCGTGATAGGCCTGCACCAGGGCGTCCAGCTCGCCCGGCGCGATGACCCAGATGCCGTTGGGCGCGCCGTTGTAGTAGCCCGGCCAGCGCACCCTGGCGGTGAAGCCCTGGATGGAGCCATCCACCACCAGCTTGACCATGCCCAGGCGCAGCTTGCCATGGTTGAGCCGGCCGGCCTCGCGCAGCTTCGCCAGGCAGGCGGCCGGATCGCCGGCATAGGCCAGCGCGGACGCCGCCGGCACGATGCGCACTGGATAGTCCGGCTCGGCCGTGACCCGCGCCAGCGTCGCCAGGCCCTCGTCGCCCAGTTCGTTGACGAGATCCGTGGCGGTGGTGACGCCGGCCCATTGCGCCACTTTGCCGAACATGCGCAGGCCGTTTTCCGACAGGCCCACGGTGCGGAACGGATTGCCGATCAGCCGCATCACCGGGAACATGGCGGCGAACTCGCACAGCTCCCCGCTGGGCTGGCCGTCGGCGAAGCGGCTGATGCCCTCGATATCGGTATCGCGGTCGATGCCGGCGCGCGCCAGCATCGGCGTGTTCACATTCATGAGGTGCATGCTGGCATGCATCACCACCACCGGCCGGTCGGCCGACACCGCGTCCAGGTCGCGCACGCTCATGCGCTGGCCGCCAAAGAAGATCGGATCGAAGCCCCAGCCGATCAGCGTCTGCGCCGGCGCCAGGCCGGCGGCGAACTCGCGCAGGCGCACCGCCACCGCCTCGAAGCTCTTCAGCCCCGGCCACACGCGGCCGTCCGGCCCGCGCCGGTCGTAGTAGCCGACATAGGCGAACTGCCACATGCCGCCTTCCGGCAGGTGGCAGTGCCCTTCCACCAGGCCCGGCATCAGGATGTGGTCGGCATAGCGCTCGTCCAGCGCGGCGTCGCCCCAGCCAGCCAGGTCTTCGCGGCTGCCCACGCCGAGGATGCGGCCCTCGCGCACCGCCACGTGCGTGGCGCGCGGCTGGGCCGGATTCATCGTCAGGATGGCGCGCGCGGCGTAGATCGTCGTGCGGGCGGAAGACTCGGTGTCATGCATGCTGCGTACTCCAGGTTGAAGGATCCGCCAGCGCCCGCGGATCGGGCTTGTTCCAGGCCTTGCCCGGCACCGCGTCGATCAGGCGGCGCGTGTACTCATGCCGGGGGTGGTAGAAAATGGCGGCGGCGCGGTCCAGTTCCACCAGCTGCCCGCGCCGCATCACGGCGATGCGGTCGCAGATCTGCGCCGCCACCCGCAGGTCGTGGGTGATGAACAGCACCGACAGGTCGAACTGGTCGCTGATCGTCTTGAGCAGGTCCAGCACCTGCGCCTGGATCGACACATCCAGCGCCGAGACCGCCTCGTCGGCCACCAGCAGCCGCGGCTTGAGCGCCAGGGCGCGGGCGATGCCGACGCGCTGGCGCTGGCCGCCCGAGAACTGGTGCGGATAGCGTTCGCCGGCATCGCCGCCCAGCCCCACCAGCGCCAGCAGCTCGCGCGCCTCGCGCAACGCGGTCTGCCGGCTCTCGCCGAAACCGATCGGCCCCTGCGCGATCGAATCGACCACGCGCTGGCGCGGATTGAGCGAGGCGTAGGGGTCCTGGAACACCATCTGGATCTGGCGCCGGTAGGGACGGAACTGGCGCGGCGTCATGCCCACCAGCTCACGCCCCTCCAGCTGCACGCTGCCGCTGTCGGGCTCCAGCAGTCCGATCAGGGCGCTTCCCAGGGTGGACTTGCCAGACCCGGATTCGCCCACCAGCCCCAGGGTCTCGCCCTGGCGGATCTCCAGCGAGATGTCGCGCAACGCGTCAACCCGCCGCCCGCCGGTGACGAAGGTCTTGCACAGGTTGGCCACGCGCATCAGCGGCGGCGTGGCGGCGGCCTCCTCCTTGCCCTCGGGCTTGTGGGGCACCGCCGCGATCAGCTGGCGGGTGTAGGGATGCTGCGGCCGGTTCAGGATGTCGTCGGCCGCGCCCGCCTCCACCACCACGCCCTGGCGCATCACCACGATGCGATGGGCAATGTCGGCCACCACGCCGAAATCGTGCGTGATGAAAATCACGCCGATCCCCATGCGCCGCTGGATGTCCTGGATGAGCGCCAGGATCTGCGCCTGCGTGGTGACGTCCAGCGCGGTGGTGGGCTCGTCGGCGATCAACACATCCGGCTCCAGCGCCAGCGCCATCGCGATCACCACGCGCTGGCGCTGGCCGCCGGACAGCTGGAACGGAAAGGCGTCATACATGGCCGGGGGGTCGGGCAGCAGCACCTGGCCGAACAGGTCCAGGACACGCTGCCGGCGCGCGCCCGCATCCAGCCGGGTGTGCCAGGCCAGCACTTCCTCCACTTGCCGGCCCACGCGCATGAGCGGATTGAGCGCGGTCATGGGCTCCTGGAACACCATGCCGAACTTGCGGCCGCGCAGGCCCTGCCAATCCGCCGCCGACAGGCCGACCAGGTCGCGCCCGCCGTACAGGATCTGGCCCTGCGTCACGCGCAGCTGGTCCGGCGGCAGCAGGCCCATGATGGCCTGCGCGGTGACCGACTTGCCCGACCCCGATTCCCCCACCACGCAAAGGATCTCGTTGCGGTTCACCGTGTAGGACACGCCTCGCACCACCGCCGGGCCGCCGTTGAGGGTGGACACGCCGAGATCGCGGACTTCAAGCAGTGCGCTCATCAGGCCCTCCGTTTGCTGGCCAGCTTGGGGTTGAGGGCATCGTTCAGGCCGTCGCCGATCAGGCTGACCGCCAGCACCGTGACGAAGATGGCCGCGCCCGGCAGGGTCACGGCCCACCACGCCGTCAGGATGTAGGGCCGGTTGCTGCCGATCATCAGGCCCCAGCTCATCACGTTGGGATCGCCCAGCCCGAGGAAGGACAACCCCGCCTCGAACAGGATCGCGGTGCCGATGGCCAGCGTGGCCGACACGATCAGCGGCGCCAGCGCGTTGGGCAGGATGACGCGCCAGATGATGCGCGCGTTGCTGGAGCCGATCACCCTTTCGGCCAGCACGTATTCGCGCTGCTTCAGGCTCAGGAATTCGCCCCGCGCCAGGCGCGCGGTGCCGGTCCAGCTGACCACGCCAATGGCCACCGCGATAGTGGTCAGCGAGGGGCTGAACAAGGTCACCAGCACCATGGCGAACAGCAGCGCCGGCAGCACCTGGAAGAACTCCGTGATACGCATCAGCGTCTCGTCGACCCAGCCGCCGTAATAGCCGGCCAGCGCGCCCACGGTGATGCCGATGGCCATCGACAGCACCGCCGCGACCACCCCGACCAGCAGGGTGGCGCGGCCGCCATGGATCAGGCCGGTCAGCACGTCCCGGCCGAGATAGTCCGAGCCGAGCAGCAGGTCGCCGCCCGGCGGCTCCATCGGCGCGCTGGCGATCTCGAACGGATCCGCCTGCATCACCAGGGGCCCGAACAGCACCAGCGCCAGGATGGCGGCCAGCAGCAGCACGCCGATGAGCGCGCCGGGGTTGCGGACGAACACGCGCAGCGCCTCGTACGCGGGCCGCGCCGATCGCGGGCGGGCCGCGTCGGCGACGCCGCCGGAAAGCGTGCGAGGGGCTTGGCTCATGAGGTCTTTATCCTGGGATCGATCAGCCGGTAGGCCAGGTCGGTAAGCTGGTTCATCACCACCACCAGCAGGGACGCGAACAGCAGGATGCCGAGCAGGGTCGGATAGTCGCGCCGCAGCACGGAATCGAACGCCAGCCGGCCCAGGCCCGGCCAGTTGAAGACCGTTTCCACCAGGATGGCGCCCGCCAGCACGTTGCCGAATTGCAGCCCCAGCATGGTCACCACCGGCAGCACGCCGTTGCGCAGCGCGTGCCGGTAGAGCACGATGCGCTCCGGCAGACCCTTGGCGCGGGCGGTGCGGATGTAATCGGCCGCCAGCGCATCCATGACGCTGGCGCGCGCCAGCCGGCTGTATTGCGCCAGGTACACGAACGCCAGCGTGAAGGCCGGCAGCACCAGGTGGTGCAACACGTCCAGCACCCCGGCCCAGCCATCCTCGGGGCCGCCCGCCGAACGCATGTCGGACACCGGGAACAGCGGCAGCGCCGAGGCGAACAGGATGATGAGGATGATGCCGGTCCAGAACACCGGCGCGGAATAGCCCACGATCGACATCAGCGTGATGCCCTGCGACAGCGGCCCGTTGGGCTTGCGCGCCGCCAGCGTGCCCAGCGCGGTGCCGGCCACGAAGGCGCTGGACACCGACGTCACCACCAGCAGCAGCGTAGCCGGCACGCGTTCCCAGATCAACTGCGCCACCGGCAGGTTGAAGAAATAGGAATAGCCCAGATCGCCGCGCGCCACCTGCGACAGATACAGTCCCAGTTGAACCAGGAACGGCCGGTCCAGCCCGTACTGGGCCCGCAGCTGGGCCCGCAGTTCCTCGCTGATGCCGCCCATGGAGCCGGCGATGGTCTCGACCGGATCGCCGGGCGAGATGTGGATCAGCAGGAAATTGAGCGTCACCACCGCCAGCAGCAACACCACCGCGTAGCCGATCCGACGCGCGAGATAGCGCAACATGGCCGCCTCCCGCTATTGCAAGTAGGTGTCGTCAAGCGGCGACAGCAGGCCCCAGATGCCATCGGGCAGGCCATGCACCTTCCTGGACGACAGCGTGTGGTATGGAATGACCGTCAGGAAATCGATCGGCAGGTCCTCGGTCACGATCTGCTGGAACTGCGCATACAGCGCGCGGCGCTTCGCCTCGTCGGTTTCCGTGCCGGCCTGTTCCAGCAATTCGTCGACCTTGGGGTTCTTGTAGGACTGGGTGTTGGTCCAGATGATGTCGCGGATATTGCTCGACAGGTAGGTGCGGTGCACGCCGATCACCGGATCGCCCCAGTTGAAGACCAGGTCGGTGGTCATGTCGAAATCATGGCTGGCGATGCGCTTGGCCCAGGTCGGGAAGTCGGGCGAAGCGCGCACCTGCACCGCGATCCCCACCTTCTTGAGCTGGCTGCGCAGGTACTCCGCCACGTTCTTGCCCTGCACGTCGCTGCCGGGCATGTAATCGACCGTCAGGGTCATGCGCTCACCCTTGCCGTCTTTCTTGAATCCGGCGTCATCCAGCAACTGCTCGGCCTTCTTCAGATCGAGCGGGTACTTCTTCAGGTCCTGGGTCGCAAAGGGGCTGGAGGCCACGATCGGCCCGTCCGCCGGCTGGGCGAAGCCGGCGTTCAGCGCCTTGGTGATGAAGCCCTTGTCGGTGGCGTAGGCGATCGCCTGCCGCACGCGCACGTCGTCCAGCGGCTTGCGCGCGGTATTGAACGCCAGCCAGCTGAGCGCGCCGATGCCCTCGTAGCCACGGTTGGTCATGACGATCTGCGGGTTGTCCTTGGCGCGGCGCAGGATGGTCGGCTCGGTCATGTACGGCAGCACGCCGATGTCGCCGCGCTCCAGCCCGATCAGCAGGTTGGTGGCGTCGGGATTGATCTTCACCACCACCCGGTCCAGGTAGGGTTTGCCTTTCTCGAAGAACTTGTCGAAACGCTCCAGCACGATCTCCTGGCCCGGCTTGAAGTCCTTGAGCGTGAACGGGCCCGAGCCGACCACGTTGGCGGAATTGCGCGGATGGTTCTTCAGGTCCTGGCCGTCGCCATAGATGTGCTTGGGCAGCACCGGCATCAGCGCCGGCGACAGCGCCAGCAGGATCGCCGGGTGCGGCCGGCTCATGCGCAGCACGGCGGTGTAGGGATCGGGCGTATCGACGCTTTCGACGGGCGCCAGCATGCTCTGGAACGGATGGTTCTGCTTGACCGCCATCACCGAGAACGCCACGTCCGCCGACGTCACCGGCTGGCCGTCGTGGAACAGCGCGTCGTGACGCAGGTGCAGGGTCAGCGATTTCGCGTCCGGCGCCAGTTCCCACGACTGCGCCAGGTAGGGTTGCGGCTTCCAGTCGGCGTCGTAGCGCAGCGGGCTGGCGAACAGCTGGGCGCTGGGCAGCGCCGTGGCAATGCCCGATTGCACCGCGCCATTCAGGTGCCGCGGCACCTGCGTCGAGCCGATCACCAGCGTGCCGCCCGGCTTGGGCGCATCGGCGGCCACGGCCGCGTGCGTGCCGGCCGCCATTGCCCATGCTGTCAGTATTGCGGCAAAGCCGCGTGTCGCGCTGCGCATCATCCACCCCTTGGTATTGTTGGCATGAGCCATTCAAACGATGGCGGTAGCGCTAGCCTAGTCAACCCGGGGGCCCCCGCTTAGTACCAAACCGCCGGACTTGTTGGTGCCAGGCCGGCGGTTGACCTGGCTCAGCGCGCGCCGGCCGCCAGCGCCCGCGCATACAACGCCGCCACCGCGCAGCTGTCGACCCGCGCCTGCACCGCGTCCGAGCGGCTCGTCAGCAGCACCGGCACGCGCGTGCCCAGCACCAGGCCGGCGGTGGCCGCGCCGGCCAGCCAGGTCAGCTCCTTGTAGAGCATGTTGCCAGCCTCGATGTCGGGCACCAGCAGGATGTCGGCATCGCCCGCCACCGGCGAGACGATGCCCTTCTGCTCGGCCGCCTGGCGCGAGATGGCGTTGTCGAACGCCAGCGGGCCGTCGATCTGGCCGCCGCGGATCTGCTGGCGGTCGGCCATCTTCGACAGGGCCGCCGCATCCAGCGTGGCCGGCATCGCCGGGTTGACCGATTCGGTGGCGCACAGCACCGCCACCTTGGGCCGCGCCACGCCCAGCGCGCGCGCCAGGTCGATGGCGTTCTGGGCGATGTCGGCCTTCTCCTGCAAGGTCGGGGCGATGTTGACGGCGGCGTCGGTCAGGATGAACAGCTTGGGATAGGCCGCGGCCGCCATCACGAAGGCGTGGCTGATGCGCCGGCCGGTGCGCAGCCCGGATTCGCGCGCCACCACCGCCGACATGAAGTGGTCGGTGTGCAGGCTGCCCTTCATCAGCATGCCGACGGCGCCGTCGCGCGCCAGGCCGGCGGCG
>Ga0189292_10215_pt1 | contig 26068 bp, 22 predicted proteins | sample UW1oraminimetaG_FD_130317 | JGI IMG/M metagenome (GOLD analysis project Ga0189292, IMG submission 130317) | Marine microbial communities from the Costa Rica Dome - UW179A-orange mini metaG | ecosystem: Environmental > Aquatic > Marine > Oceanic > Photic zone | place: Costa Rica: the Eastern...
GAGGCACCGAGAAGCACATCCAACATCTCCTCTCCATCGCTGCACCGGGCCAGGGCCTGATTTGTTTTTTTGGCACCGTTGAGTGCCTTAACCAACAAAGCCACTCGACGAAATGGTGAAAGAGAACGGGGATCCATATCCAAAGCGCTTTGGCGCATACCGTAATCACATTCGCTGACAGCTCTGGTTCACACAGTCAGAATCGAGTGATAGAAGCGCTTGAAATGGCGTCCCCACCAGGCCATCACTGGGTTATCGGTGACGTTCATGGATGTCACGAGGCCCTTCTTCGTCTGATTTCCGTGTTACCGCCCGAAGATCAGCTGGTGTTCTGCGGTGATGTGATCAATCGAGGGCCCGGAATTGCCGCTTGCATCAATCTGGTGTGGGAGTTGGTGGACAGCGGGCGTGCCACCTGGTTGCGAGGAAACCATGAGCAGAGATTGGTTGAAGGTCTCCAGGCCGTCTCCACAGAGGGAAAAAATGATCTGCTGGCCATCGAGACGTACCGGCAATTGGGTGACGCACTCACAAGGGAGTGGCAACAGCGTTTGAGCACGCTGCCTTTTGTTTATTACGGTGATGGGTGGGTAGCCACTCATGCCGGCTTTGATAAGCATGGTCATCCAGACCTGAATGTGCGCGAGCCCTTCTGGGAGAGCTACGACGGTCGCTATGGAACTGTTGTGGTGGGGCATACGCCCCGACCAGCTGTGGAGCAACTCGGCCAGATCGTCATGATCGACACTGGCGCTGTCTATGGCGGTCTTCTCACAGCGTTCTGCCCCGAAACTGAAGCGGTGGTCCAGGTGATCGGACAGCCCAGTGACAAGGCAGTGCCCCCAGCCAGTCATGAGCTGATCGCAGAAGTGCCTTGCTGAGGGTTTACCGCAGCAACCGAGCGGAATTACTCGCTGAGCTTCTAGCCCAAGAACTCAGGATTGAGCCTCCTGGCCCGTTCGAACAGATCGAAGTGGTCGTCAACACCTGGCCTACCAGTCGTTGGCTCGGTGAACAGCTGGCGAGAGTCAATGGGATCAGTGCATTGGTGCGCTTTCCGTTCCCTGGCAGTCGCCTGCGACAGCTCGCGCAGACCATACTCAGCGATGCGCCTGCTATCGAGGATCCATGGAGAGCGGAACGTCTGGTCTGGCAAGTACTAGAGGTTCTTCCGAAACTGCTTGACCAGAGGTGTGCTTCGAACCTTCGGGAGTGGTGGGAGCTGCATGGTGGTCAACAAGGACGACTCAATCGTGACCAGTGGCAACTGGCCCGCAGCCTGGCCGATGCAATCGACGACTATGCGCTTTACAGACCGGAGGAGCTCGCCGACTGGCTAGCAGGGGGTGCGGGTGAAGAACTCCCTGAAGGCCTGCGGTGGCAGCCGTTTCTGGCTCGTGCTCTGGCAGAGCGCTTGCCCTGCAAGCCATTCGGTTTGCAGGTGCAGCAGGCGGTTGAACGACTCCGCAACGGTCAAGACCCTGCGCTGCCGTTACCCCCACGCCTACGACTCTTCGGCGTCAGCAACTTGGCCCCTGTCCAGATCAATTTGTTGCAGGCCCTCTCCGGAAGGATCAGCGTGGACTTGTTTCTACTCACACCCTGTCCAGACCTTTGGCAACGGTCGCAGCGACGACGGAGTCAGCTTGGCGAGGACTGGACCAACTCGCCCGATGGCTCCTGGTTAATCGAGGCTCCTCGTCTGGAGGGGATCCTGGGCCGCATGGGAGCCGAATTTCAGTTGCTATTGGAGGGAAGCGGCGAGTGTCTTCTGGGCAGCTGGGAACAGGGGGACCTGTTTGCTGATCCCACAGTAATGAAACAGCAAGAGGACTCCCAGGCATCTCTGTTGGAGCAGTTGCAACGGCAACTCGCGAGGGGCGAAACGGACCAAGTATCCCTTTCACTGACGCAAGGCGATTATTCGCTGTTGTTCATGGGCTGTGCAGGTCCTTGGAGAGAAGTGCAGCTTGTACGTGATCGCATTCTCAGCTGGATGGCTGCCGATCCAACACTGCAGCCCCGAGACGTATTAGTGATGACACCCGATGTGGAACGCTATGCACCGCTTCTGGCCTCTGTCTTTTCGGACAGGGATGCCACCGGCGTGGACCTTCCCTGGCGATTGACCGATCGCAGTCAGCAAAACTGTCCTGGGCTTCAGCAGGCTTTCATGAGCCTGTTGCGCTTGAGCGCTGATCGGCTGACCGCAAGCGGCCTGGAAGCGCTGCTTGGGAACCCGGCACTCCAAAACCTGAAACAGCTGTCATCGCAGGACGCGATGGCGATCACTGATGCACTGCAGCGCAGTGGCTTCCGCTGGGGTCTGGATGCAGCTGAACGCAACGGAGATGAAAGCAATAGCTTGCGCTGGTGCCTCGATCGCTGGCTGCTGGGCCTGGCCTTACCGGAAGAACCTGGTCTGGCCGTTGATTCCTGCGCACCCGCGCTAACGGATCTGAGCCTGCAGCAACTGGAGGTGTGGTGGCCGCTACTGGACCAACTGGCCGGATGGATCGCCCAGTTGCGTCGCAGCACTGCGTGCACTTCGTGGGTGGATCGACTGCGGAGGCTGCTTCAGGAGATTTTCAATGACGGTGGCAATTGGGACTGGGAACTGCAAGCCATTCATCAGTGCCTGGAAACCTGGCAGCTACAGGCCAGTGACTGCTCTCTGGAGCTGGACATCGCAGTTGTGATCAGTGTCCTGGAGGAAGCACTCTCAACGGAAAGCGGCAGATTCGGCCATCGCAGCGGTGCTCTCACAATCAGCGCACTGGAACCAATGCGAGCCATCCCTCACCGCGTGATCGTGCTGATGGGTCTTGATGCCTCCTCCTTCCCTAGGCATCAAGAACGTGCAGGCTTTCACCTACTCGAACTGCAACGTCGACTCGGCGACCCCAGTAGCACCGACCAGGATCGTTATGTGTTGCTTGAGGCACTGCTCTCAGCTCGGCAGCATCTGCTGATCAGCTGGAGTAGTCGTGATGAGCGACAAGGCAAAAGCCTGCCGCCATGTCCACCTGTTCAGCAGTGGCTGAGCCTGCTTGCAGAACAGCTCGATCCTCAGGACATGGACCAGCTGCTGATGCATCCTCCAGCCAATCCTCTAGATGTCGCCAATTTCATGGCCACGCCAAAAGCAGATGCGATCAGTTGCGACCGCAGGCTTCTAGACGCACGACGCAATCTCGATGCACAGATTGGGATCGAGCAACCGCATCGTGATCTGGGCCTGGCCCTGCCGCTTACTTGGCAGCATCCAACAAGCGATGCAGCCCTACCGATCACCTCGGAATCGATCGAAACACTGGAACGCTGGCTGCAAGCCCCCCAGAAGGAATGGTTGAAACGTCAGGGCATCGATGCGGGTGAATGGTGTGATCCCGTCAACGATCTTTCCCCCTTGTCGTTGCCGGAACTCGACTGTCATCAGTTGCTAAACCAACGACTCTCAGAACAGTTCGACCTGCTGGCCAATGATCCCAACTCCCGCTGGGACGTTGAGGAGACTGGAGACTGGATTGCACGCAGTTACGGGCAAGGCCTCATGCCTCCTGGCGCTGCTGCTGAACTGGATGACGAACGGCTAGAGCGACGCTGGCAGAACCTCCAAAAAACTGTGCTGAGCCTCGGGCCTGTGCGCCTGCTGCTGCAACAAGCCTCCCAGCATTCAGCCCTTGTGATGGCAGGCGAAACAGCCGTTCAGATCAGCACATCAAGGCTGAGGTCACGCTCTCTGCTGCAGAGCTGGCTGAAGCACCTGCTCGCCCAGCTGGATGGAGCAGACTGCAACACCGCAGTGGTGTGCCGACAAGACGGCAGTACAAAAGCCGATCAATTCCACATCGCCATGCGCTGGAGAGCGCTGAAACCCCTGGAGGCTGAACACGAGATCAGGGTTCTGCAAAGGCTGGCTCAGCATGGATCAAATGTGTGCTGGCCAATCCCACCCGACAGCGGCCTGGCCAGGGCACTGGCATGGTCGAAGGGGGAGGGAGCAGCCGACAGGGCATTCGTCAATCGCTGGCAGGGAGGTTTCAGCGGCTGGGCCGAACGGGATCAGCCCGAGCAGAAAGTCTGCTTCGGCAGCAACTGCAACGCCGAGTTGCTGTTGGGTCATGGAGGTTTCAAAGCAGCCTTCCAGGCGTTGTATGAGCCATTACTCGAGGCACGGTGCTGATACAAATGGCAACGACAAGCGGCACAAGACGATTCGAACCCAATGACTACCCATTGACACCCGGCGTTCGACTTCTGGAGGCGAGTGCTGGAACGGGCAAGACCTTCGCCCTGGCCCATCTCGTTTTAAGACTGGTGACGGAAAAAGCGTTAAGCCTCGATCAACTGCTTGTGGTCACCTTCACGGAAGCCGCGGCCGATGAGTTGCGCGACAGGATCGGACGCCGACTTGACTCGGCGCTGCAGGGCCTGCTGAATAAAGAACGGAACAGCACCCTCTTGCCTGAAACGGACGCAGTCCTGCAGAACTGGCTGGAACAGCACGGACAGGATTCCAAGCAGCGCAGGCTATTGGCCAGCCGACTGCTCGAGGCCCTCGAAGCCCTGGAGCGGGCCGATATCACCACGATCCATGGTTTCTGTCGCCGCAGCCTTCGCCGGCAGGCGCTGCAGAGCGGACAGGCCATCGATCTCAACCTTGATGATGATCCACAAACCCTGGCCATTCAGGTGGCTCATGACCTTTGGCGAGAGGAGGTCCTCAAGCTTGAACCGGGACATGTGGCCGGACTGCTGCAAGCAGGCCTGTCGCCCGAAGCGCTCGCCTCGGCACTCCAGAGACTGGATGGTGACTGTGCGGTGCGCATTGCAGAAGATGCGGAAGCGATTGCAGCTGAGCAAGCTCTTTGTGAGGTGTTTCAGAGCTGGCTGCAGAGCCGCTGGGGGCGCTTCCTCGATCTGTGGAACACCGATGGTGCAGCCTTAGAACAAGCCCTTCAAGGCTGCGCCGCCGAATGGCGCAGCCTGGGTTGTAGCGACACCAAGCCCTTCAGTGCCCGCCCCAGAAAAGACAGAAGCCGAGAGCTCGACACTTGGACTAAGTACATCAGCGAGACCAGTGAACATCGAATCCACTACGTCGACGTGCGTAAGCAGGTGCTTCTCGGTGGTTATTTCCATCCCGGCAGCTTTCAGAAAACGGCGCGTTCCTGCGGTGAAGCCGATCCCAGCCTTGCCTCTCCTGCTCTGCAGGCTGCCATTGCCGATCTCTGGGACGGACCAGCCGAACAGACCTGGCGGCATCTGCTGATCAAGGGCCTGAAGCAGCTCAACGACCGGCGCCAACAACGCGGAGTGGTTGGATTCTCAGGGCTGCTGGACGCACTCGACCCTGCACAGTCGGAAGCAGCAGAAGCCTGGCTCACGCCTCTGCGAGCGCGTTACCGGGTGGTGCTGATCGATGAATTTCAGGACACCGACCCGCTTCAGTGGAGACTGCTGAAAACCGCCTTCACAACGCCGAACCACCTGCTACTGATGGTCGGTGACCCCAAACAGGCGATCTATCGCTTCCGAGGTGGAGATCTAAACACCTACAAAGCTGCACGGCGTGATGCGGATTGCATCGATGACCTGCTCGACAACCGCCGCACAACACCGCTACTGATGCAGGCCATGAACCAGCTGATGGCTCCTGGACTGCAGCTCTCCGAACTATTGGTACCCGAAGTCATCTCAAGGTCTTGCGCACAACCACTACCGCTACCTAAGGGAAGCTCATCACTCCAGATTGTCGACATCAATCCCGATGACGACGACGGGGAAAGAAGCCGAACATCGCTTGAGGAGCGAATCCCCCGCATTACAACGAACCTGATCCTGAACACCCTGCAACACGATCCAGGCCTGGATCCCTCCGAACTCTGCATCCTGGTGAGCAGGCATCGACAAGCCGAAGACATCCGAGCAGAGCTGGCGGCTGCCGGTCTACCGAGCCGCCTTGTCAGTCAGGGTGATGTTTTCACCAGCCAAGGAGCGTCGGATCTGCAGACATTTCTTGACGCGCTGGCACGTCCTGCTCATGCCAGAGGCTTACGCCAGCTGGCCGTGTCCTCACTCCTGCAGTGGAGAAGCGAGGATCTGGCCGCTGCCGATGACAACGGTCAGCTGGATCTGCTGGCTTCTCAGCTCCAGCAGCTTGCCGTGGAGCTACCGAAGCTGGGAATAATGGGTTGCCTGGCGCGCCTGATGGATGGGCAGACCGTGGCAGATCTGTCCAGCCGCGGCCGCTTACTCGGCGACCTTCAGCAATGTGCACGACTCGTTCAGGACACAATGCACCGCCAAGGGTTGGATGCTTCCAGTGGTGCCGACTGGTTGCGACGCCAACGCTTTCACCCGCCAGACACAATCCCGGAACAGCGACAGCCCTTCAGTGATCTGGCCGAAAGTGCCGTTGCTGTTGTGACTGTTCATCGCAGCAAGGGTTTGCAGTATCCGGTGGTGATCTGCCCCTATTTATGGGAAGCGCCCTCCCCAGGGAAAGGTCCGCTGTGGCGTGTACCCCCGGGGGACAACTCCGGCAGCTGGCGCGTAGCGCTCAATGCTCAATGGGGACTGGGGCATGCGGCCAGCCAATGCGAACAACTTGAAAGTCGAGCGGAAGCAGAACGTCTCGCCTATGTCGCGATCACGCGGGCCGAACGTCATCTTGTTCTATTTAAGGCCAGGGCCGCACGCCAGGAAGGCAATCCACTCGCACCATGGCTGGCAGAACTCGCTGATCCACCGGGTCCATTGATCAGTCTGCACCCAGCCGAAATCGACCCTGTGCCCCAACGCTGGCAGCCCCGCATTGTTGAACGGAATTTGCAATGTGGTGCAGTGCCAGCACACAGCTTTGATCGCAGCTGGGGGCGCAGCAGCTACTCAGCCTGGATCTCAAGTCATGGCAGTGCGAAAGCCACCAGCCCGGATCCCCGCAACCTTGAGGAAGGGCGCGACGTGGATGCCCGCACCGGCGCAGATTCCGAAAGCCTGTCATTCGATGATAAGAGCCAGCCGATAGATCCAGATGACAGCCCCTTGGGATCATTTCCGAGGGGTGCAGCAGCCGGTGATTGCCTCCACCGCATCCTGGAGCAGATCCCATTCGATCAAGACATCGAACAGGAAAACAACCGCGCTTTAGTGGAGCGAGAACTGACGCGCTCCGGCCTGGAGACCGACTTGGTTGATGCAGTTCTTGAAGGCCTGACGACACTGGTGCGGGCTCCCTTTGGAGGACCACTCGGTGATCTGCAACTGAGGTCCTTGCACAGTGGACGCCGCCTGCATGAACTCAGTTTTGATTTGCCTGTTGCTCACCAGGGCAAAGCGGTCCAGCCCAAGCAATTGGCACGTGCCTTTCGCATGGAACCCCATCGACGATTCGGTGGACGCTATGCCGATTCGCTGGAAGATTTGGAGTTTATTAGCCGAGGCTTTCTCACTGGCTCCATCGATCTGGTGTTTACAGATGGAGACGACCCCACCACGGCACGCTGGTGGGTTGCGGACTGGAAAAGCAACTGGATCGGCGAGAGAGATGTGGATGGGCGTCCGCTGCGCTGCGGACCGCGACACTATTCACAGCGCGCCATGGAGGAGCAGATGTACCTTCACCATTACCCTCTCCAAGCCCACCTCTACCTTGTAGCCCTGCATCGATTCCTGCAGTGGCGCCTGGACGGCTATCAACCTGAGCGACATCTTGGAGGATACGCCTACGTGTTTCTTCGGGGTGTTTCCAGGTCTGGTGGCAGCGGTGTGATTCTTGAAGCCCCACCTCTTCAACGCCTCCATACTCTCGATTGTGTTCTGAGAGGTGAGGCCTGATGAATCCATTTGATCAAACAGGCTCATCAACGGCTCTGAGCAGAGGAATGATGTCGATGCTGCTGCGTCGCTATCCCCCCCCGGCTGAGTTCAGTGAAAACGAGCTCAGCGCTCTCAACGATCTTGTGCAGGCGATGACTCAGGCCCTTAGCCAGGGAGAGATGAGCATCGATCTAAGCCCTGACGTTAAGCAGCCCTGTGAGCTGGAGACTGATGGCTGGCCCGAGACGCACCGACAAGTGATTGAAGCCAGCGGCTGGCTGAACAAAGACCCTGTACTGATGGTGATGGATGGGGATCGCCTGCTCTGGCGACGTTGGCATCAGGGCATGAAGACCCTGGAGCAGACGCTGATCAAACGCAGCGAACTTTCTCCCATAGGCAACCCACACGGACGTCTCAGAGAGAGAGACATTGACAGAGATACTGAGAGAGTGGCTTCGGACCAGCAGTTGAATCCGGAGCAGCTGGCGGCGGTCAATGCCGTCAGTGATCACAGGGTGGTGTTACTCAGTGGAGGGCCTGGTACCGGAAAAACCAGCACCGTGCGCGCCATGCTGATTCGAGCCATGGCCGATCGTGGCGATTTGCGCATTCATCTGGCTGCTCCGACAGGGAAAGCGGCACGACGACTGCAGGACGCGATCCGCTCCGATGAACGCACGTCGGAATTGCCCTGCACCACGTTGCATCGGTTGCTGCAGGCCAGACCAGGCGGCTTCAGCCGTCATCGCCGCAATCCACTTCCGCTGGATCTGCTGGTGGTAGACGAAGCGTCAATGGTCGACCTGACCCTGGCGCAGGCACTCATGGATGCAATGCCAGCGACTGCACAGCTGTTGCTTGTTGGAGATGCCAACCAGTTGCCACCGATCGGAGTGGGAGCTGTATGGCAGCACCTCCAAACAGCGGATCTCCAAAGGCGATTCGGCTCTGCTGCTGTGCGTCTTGATCGGGTGTACAGAAATCGAGGAGACCTGGCTCGGCTGAGTTCCCTGTTGTGCCAAAAGGGTGCGGAAGCCTTTTGGGCCAACCTCGCTGATCTCGATGACAAGGCCAACGTGCATCATTTGCTGTCGGAGTCTTCTGGATTTCCAGCTGTGGTCACCAATGCCGTCAATCAGCAGCTGGAGAAGCTGAGATTGGCGGCAAACAGCCTGGACATCAGATCTGATGGCTCTCCAGATCCCGAGCTAGCCCATGCTCTGCTCGAGGGTCTCGATGCCTTGATCGTGCTCTGCCCACGACGTCGTGGGGTATGGGGCGTGGACAGCCTTCACCGGCACCTGGTATCGGGCACTGATGCCAGTAACTGGCCCGAGGGGCTGCCGGTTCTCTGCAGCGACAATCAAATGGGACTGGGCCTTGCCAATGGGGACCTGGGTGTGTGCATCGGCAGTGGCGAGACGCGCAGGCTGCTGTTCCGATGCAGTGATGACACCGGCAACGGGGTTTATCGACTGCTGCACCCTGCCAGAGTCCGACGAATCGAGCCTGCTCTTGCTCTCACCATCCATAAAGCTCAGGGCAGCGAGGCTGATCAGGTTCTGTTGCTGTGGCCACCTTGCGATGACGCAAGCAACACAGCTCTTCTTTACACCGCTATTACCAGAGCCCGTCATCAACTGACCGTGGTGCGACTGGCATCCTCAAAGAGCAGCGGCATGCTTAGGGCGATCGATCGTCAGGGGTCGGTGTGACAACAAGAGTGGAGCGTCCCTGGGGTTGGTACGAGGAGCTGGCCGAAGGGCCTGGCTACAAAGTGAAGAGGCTGCTTGTGAAAGAGAACGCACGGCTCAGCTTGCAACGCCACCAACATCGCAGCGAGCATTGGGTGATTGCCGCTGGCACCGGATCTGTCTACTGCGATGGTGCCTGGATGGACGCCTCGGTCGGAAACACTTTTGAGATTCCCGTAAAGGCCATTCACCGTGCCTTCGGCGGCCCCGGAGATCTTCTGATCATCGAAGTCCAACGAGGAGCGATTTTGCTGGAATCCGACATCGAACGACTGGAGGATGACTTCGGCAGGGTGATAAATTAATCGTTCACCTTTGAAAAGAAGGCAAGCAATACAGCGCGGCACAACATGCCGATGGGACGTTGCAGGCCTGATTTGAAGGATCAATCAGGCAGACCGCCTTCATCGACATGACCCAGACGCAATCGCAGGCCGTTGAGCCCTGCGCAGTGGATCTCACTGTTTCAGAACTTCCTCAACCGACAGCGGCTGCTGAGGAGCAGGATCTTTTCACCACCGTGATTGAACCGAGCGGAGAAGGCGAATTAGCTGCAAACCAAAGCACAGAGGGAGCGAATCCTTCCGAGTTTGCAGGCTTCGGATTCAGTGAGGCATTGCTGAAAACCCTGGAAGAAAAGGGCTACAAGGAACCGTCCCCAATTCAGAAAGCGGCAATTCCGGAACTGATGCTGGGACGCGATCTGGTCGGCCAAGCTCAGACGGGTACAGGCAAGACCGCTGCCTTCGCGCTTCCTCTGCTGGAACGCCTTGAGGGGCGTAGCAATCAGCCGAGGGTGCTGGTGCTCGCACCCACTCGCGAACTGGCGATGCAGGTGGCCGACTCCTTCAAGGCCTACGCCGCCGGACATCCCCATCTGAATGTGCTGGCGATCTACGGAGGCTCCGATTTCAGATCACAGATTCATGCTCTCAAGCGTGGTGTGGATGTGGTGGTCGGCACCCCTGGTCGGGTAATGGACCACATGCGCCAGGGAACGCTGAACACCTCAGGACTGCGCAGTCTGGTGCTGGATGAAGCCGACGAGATGTTGCGAATGGGCTTCATCGACGATGTGGAGTGGATCCTCGAGCAACTGCCTGAGGAACGTCAGGTGGTGTTGTTCTCGGCAACGATGCCGAATGAGATCCGCCGTCTCTCCAAGCGCTATCTGAGCGAACCGGCAGAGATCACTATTAAGACCAAAGACCGTGAAGCCAAACGAATTCGCCACAGATCCATCACGCTTCAGAACGGCCACAAACTCGAGGCCCTGAACCGAGTCTTAGAAGCTGTGACCGGAGAAGGCGTGATCATTTTCGCCCGCACCAAGGCCATCACTCTCACCGTGGCTGAGTCCCTGGAGGCATCAGGTCACGATGTGGCGGTTCTCAATGGTGATGTTCCACAGAACCAGCGCGAACGCACCGTTGATCGCCTGCGCAAGGGCACGGTGAACATCCTCGTAGCCACAGACGTGGCAGCCCGTGGTCTTGATGTGGACCGGATCGGGCTGGTGATCAACTACGACATGCCATTCGACAGTGAGGCTTATGTGCACCGCATCGGGCGCACAGGTCGTGCCGGGCGCACAGGAGAAGCCATCCTGTTCATCACGCCTCGGGAACGTCGCTTTGTCGGCAACCTCGAACGGGCTGTGGGTCAGGCCATTGAACCGATGGACATTCCCAGCAATGCCCAAATCAACGAAAGCAGGTTAAATCGGCTGCGTAGTCGCCTCAGTCAGGCTGCTTCAGCCGAAAGCAACGAAGAAATCGCGCTGCTGCAGGAGCTGATTCAACGGGTGGGTCAGGAAAACGAGCTGAGCATGGAGCAGCTGGCAGTGGCAGCACTAAAGCTTGCAGTGGGTGATCAACCGCTGCTGGTGCAGGGTGATGAAGGCTGGCTCAAGACTCCTGCCCGCGCCGATCGACGAGATGATCGCCGTGATCCACGCGGTCGCGATCGTCGCCGCATCGATCGAGAGTCACGCCCACCTGAAGACAACATGATGCGTTACAGGGTTGAGGTGGGTTATCGCGACCGGGTCAAGCCTGGGAACCTAGTCGGTGCGATCGCCAATGAATCAGGACTGCAAGGGCGAATGATCGGAAGAATTCAAATCTTTGATGCGCACAGCCTTGTGGATCTCCCCAAAGGCATGCCTGAGGATGTGTACAACGCTCTTCGCAAACTGAAAGTCATGAACCGAGAGCTTCAGATCTCTCAAGCCTCCTGAACCTGATGGTCGGCCGCACTTGCTTGATCAGCATGGCTCTTGCCACGCTAATTCCGGCCTCCTTGCCGGCAAGCTCCATGGAAGCTGAGAACAAGATCACCCAGCTTTGCCTTGCTGGCTTCAAGACAGCCATGAGCCAGGCTGGGAAAATCCCTCCTGAGGGGATGGGGGATTTCACCTGTGCCTGCTTTCTCAGGGAAATGAACCAGGGCAATTCAATTCAGTGGCAATCTCTGCTGAGCACGATTGAAGCGGCACAGGAAACCTGCAAACAGGAGGCTGCTGAACGCTTCAAAATCTGAATTGCATCAGCAGTTGACCAGGGTTTCGCATAAAAACTGAGCTCTCCATCGGTGAGTCAGGGAATTTGATCCGAACACCAGCAATTCACTCATCAACACGCCAGCAGGGAATCAGACATTGGAATCAGACATTGTTTTCCCATCTCTTCCCTGTCCAGGCTGTAGCGTGTAGAAGCATCAGCTTCATCGTTCGGCTCTGATCGGCTCGCTCCCCCCGGCTTCAGCTTCTCGGCTACAGCATCAAGGACTTTCCAATTCGGACCACGGCTTCACTGATCAAATGTCCATCGGTCCCAACAGGAAATGACCATTTACATCGGCAATCTCTCCTTCCAGGCTGAGCAGGAAGACCTGCTTGACCTGTTCAGCCAGTACGGCGAAGTGAAGAGCGCCAGCCTTCCTCTCGATAGAGAAACGGGTCGCAAGCGCGGCTTCGGCTTCGTTGAAATGAACACTGACGAGGACGAGCAAAAAGCAATCGACGATCTCCAAAACGTCGAATGGATGGGCCGGATGATCCGTGTCAACAAGGCCACACCTCGCGAGCGCAGTGGCGGCGGTGGCGGCGGCCGCGGTGGTTATGGCGGCGGCGGCCGCGATGGCGGCGGCGGCGGCTACGGCGGTGGTGGAGGCAATCGCTGGTGATTAAGGCCTTGGAGCCGGTTCAGAGAGCCGGCTCCTGCTCCAATCCATCCAGCAGCTGATCACGAACAAGAGCACGTCGCCTCAAACGATCACTCACGTTCAGGGGTTCAGAGCGCTCCCATTCATGCTGAAGGCTGGGGATCCTGCAGCGCAGGACCTGCCGATGAAGATGTGCCAAATACCGATGAAAGCGGTTCAGTGCGCGTGAACGGGTCATGCAACCTCCTCGTTCTCTTCTTCCGGTCTACCTCGGCTGTCACCGAAACCTAGCGTCCACGCAATACAACGCTTGATTGAGCACACAGATGCTGAGATGCACTGCAAACACCGAGCTTGCACTGGCTTAGATAGGCCAGACACTGCGACATCGCTGTAGAAAGCATCCGATGGTGGTGCTGAGCGGCCAATCGCTGCTGCTGCTGCTGCCAATCGCCTTGGGAGTCGCTGCCAGCACGCTCTCAACAAGGGTTTATTATTGCGAATGCGTGCTTATCAGTTGTCGCGATGCGCTGAGGGAAAAGAGGAAGGAATGCGCATTGATATTGAGACACGCCTACAGGCTCACAGACAAGCTCAAAGCAACGTCTGCCGACACAGATCAACCAAAGCAGCGCCTCTCACAGGGCCTTGCAGAGACCACACAGAAGCCTCTCTAAGTCACGCCAAGCACCAACGCCAGGGAGTCGGAGTTGATCGCTGCTGCTGAACGAGTATTGCCCGGAGTTGCTAGTTGATTGCAGCCTTGATTACTAATTAAGCACTGACTATCTCTGCTCAACTGCGCTCAATCGTCCCAGGCATTGAAGGCTGATTTGTGGGCTGTTTGGGGTGATTGAAGCATAAAAAAGGCCCTGTAAATGCAGAGGCTTTGAGTGTGTAAGTTTTGAAGCCGAAGGGGAAAAATTATGGACACCAGATTTTTACCAGCAACAACCTGCCCCACAGTGTGAGCCAAAGCCACCAGTTTTGGTATTCTTCTCTGCCCCCCAACACCACAGCCTCCAGCCATGCCTTCTAGTTCCTCTTTACTGATTTCAGTAATCTTATCAGCAGTGAATTCGAAGCCGTGTTCTTTAGCGATGCCCACGACGTCTTCAGGTGACTTAGCTGCTTTTAGCTTGGCTTGAAGATTGGAATCACCTTTCACTTTTTCCAGGAAGGCTTGGAGTTGTTCTACTGACATGAGTGGCAGGTCTTTTCAGCAGTCATAGCAACGGTCTGCTGCAGTGTCTTTGGCTAATACTTACTGCGCTCAATCGTGCCAGGTATTGAAGGCTTATTGATGGTCTTTTTGGGGTGATTGAAGCAATAAAAAGCCCTGTCAATTTCAGAGGTTATTCGAGCGTGTAAGCTGTTGGTGAGTCACTGAGTTGTTAGTGGCAGTTATGGTGGGCAAATGATGATGGGCAGTATTAAAGAGGGGGTGTCAGTGATGGATGGATGTAAAATGCAGTGTCCACCTGCCACACCTTCCAGCTCCTCGTCAGAGAGCTTTGGATTAGTTAGGTCGTCAGCAGAAATACTAAACCCAGCTTCTTTTGCAATCGCAACTACTGCATCAGGATTAGCTGCTGCTTTGAGCTTTTCCTGAAGGCTGGTGTCGCCTTTGACTTTTTCAAGGAACGCTTTGAGTTGCTCTTCTGACATGGGATAGGTGCTAATAGAGCTGTTGTAGCACTGGTTCAGCAAAACCTCCGCTCGTGGCGGGGCTGGTAAATATTTAGTCGGGAGATTAATAGCCACAATCAGCGAACCTGATCGTTTATGGAATGGGACGTACTCAACGCAAGCTTCCTGCAGGTCACGCCTTTCACATCACACTCAGATGCAATAGCCGTCAGTTTCTGATTGCCAAAGGATTGAGGCGTGATGTGCTTCTAGCTGTGCTCTCTAAAGCCAAGCAAAAGGTGCCCCATAGGTTGTATGCGGTGTGCCTGATGGCTAATCACCTGCATTTGCTGTTGCGTCCTGATGATGCAAATGAATTGCCAAAGCTGATGCATTGGTTTGGTTGGTATTCAGCGATGGCACTTAATCGCCTGAGTGGTCGTTGCGGGCACTTTTGGGAGGCGAGGTATTACGCCACTGCAATTGCTCCAACAGACCACAGGCGAGTGCTGAATACATTGCGTTATATCCACGCCAATCCAAAGGCAGAAGGAATAAGAAAAGGGTTTTATGACCCCTATTCCAATTACGGGCATTACGGACGGTTGGCATGTGATGGCATCAGCGAATGGCACCCAAGCTTTCTGCAACTGGCATCAAGCCTGAAGGGATGTTCCAGGCGATATGCACGGTTCTGCCAGAACTACCGGCACAAAAGCAAAGGCGGCTCTAGGCGCCATTGGGGCTCAAGGATGCTGAAACGACTGGTTGAAACCAATAGAAGTGCCAGAAGCAAGAAGAACCGGGTGTCACCAGGACAGCAGAAGTTACGCTTTGCATTTGATATTTGCCTCAATCAAATTCCAGAGGAGTGGCATCAGGTGGCGGTGAGATTTAGACGAGCGAATGGCATCCGTGATGGCGACATGGGGCGAAGGTTTTGGCAGTTGCGTTGAGGGAATAAGGGTAGATGTAGGGCTAAAGAATGCTGAGGTTTTATTTGCTCTGCCTTGCATTTTTTGTGGATGGATTAGGCGACTGGGCGGCTGAAAGCTATGACTATTTTGTTGTCAGTGGTGCCAGGTATCGGAGACTAATGGCGGGCTTATTTGGTTGATTGAAGAAATAAAAAGCCCCTGTCAATGCAGGGGCTTTGATGAGTAGGCTTAATTCAACAGCATGGAGCTAGTCCGTGAGTGCAGTGTCCCGTGTGTCCTTTTCCGCCGCCGTGTGTTGCCGGACAGATGTATAACCCAGTGTCAGTGTAGTTTCCGCCAGCTACGCTTTCCAGCTCTTCTTCTGAAAGTTCTGATTGAGCGTTCTTCAAGTCATCGGCAGAGATGCTAAATCCCTCCTCTTTGGCAAGAGAAACCACAGCATCAGCATCCGAAGCAGCTTTCAGCTTCTCCTGAAGGCTGGTGTCTGCTTTGACCTTCTCTAGAAAGGCTTTGAGTTGCTCTTCTGTCATGGCTATCAGTTCTGATCAAAGATAATACCATCGGCCTGCTGCAGCGCCTTTTGTTAACAATTACTGCGCTCAATCGCGGCATAAATTATAGAATAATTGATGCTTTATTTTGATCCCAATTATTTCAACGACTGGGCATGGTCAAACAAATCCTATCCAATTTGATTTTTGGGAGGAAAGTCGCAATACGGAGGAAAACTAAGTTTCGCTGAATTGACCTGGCATCCTCCAGCTGCACTTTCCAATTCGGCATCATCCACTAATGATTGAAACTCCCCTGCAAGGATTGAAAATCCAGTTTCTTTTGCAATCGAAACCACCGCATTGGCATCAGCTGCGGTTTTGAGCTTCTCTTGAAGGCTGCTGTCAGCTTTGACTTTCTCTAGGAACGCTTTGAGTTGCTCTTCTGACATGGGTGATTGGCCAGTACAGAAGACTTAGCCATGGCCTGCAGCAGCGTCACCCGCACTCCGGGCACCATCCGGCCTGGTCTTGCCAAGTGGGGCTCCAGTGGCGGCAACGCTTGATCAAGTGATCGCCCTGCTGCAGCTGCTGCTGCCTGAGGTTGCAGGCCACCATCGTTCGGCAGTGGCCATCCACGCCATAGGCGAAGTGCTGACAGGTGAGGCAGATGCGCGAACCCTTCCAGTTCTGCAGCTCTCGCTCGTCAATGAAATCCCATTCCTCCATGCGCGGACCACCCAACGACCTAGCAACAGTACGTCTGTACTACTGCCTAGAAGGGTATGGATGCAACACGTTCAGCGATCTCTTAGGGATCTCTTCAAAGGGGATGGGAATGCGCCAAAGGAGAGCAGCAAGACGCAGGCTTGCGACTGCTCCGCTGCTAAGCAAGTCGCGGCCAAGAGCCAAGTGATCGTCGTAGAAACGATGGAGAAACCGTTGTAGAACCCCTCCTTTCGTCGTAATCAAAACCAGTCAGAGCTTGACAGGTGGCTCAACGCTTGAATGAAGCTGTTAACACCCAGAGCGGATGCCTCAATTCAAGCCCCATGCCAGCGAGCAGGCGCCTCTGATTCGTTTGTTCAAGCATCTGCGCCCATACCGCCAGAGGGTTTGGAGTGCTGCCAGCTGCTCGGTGATCAACAAAATCTTCGATCTAGCACCACCGGTACTGATTGCTCTTGCAGTGGACGTGGTTGTTCAGCAGGACACGTCCTGGCTTGCTCAGCTCGGAGCCACCACGGTACTCAGTCAGTTAATCGTGCTGGCAATACTCTCTTTCCTGGTCTGGACGGCTGAATCCTTTTTTGAGTACCTGTATGGCCTGCTCTGGCGAAACCTGGCCCAGAGCGCTCAACACAGCCTGCGCCTTGAGGCTTATGACCATCTCCAGAGACTGGAGATGGACTTCTTCGAACACGACAGCAGTGGACGGCTGCTCACGGTGCTCAACGATGACATCAATCAGCTTGAGCGATTTCTGAACCATGGAGCTAATGAGATCCTGCATCTCATCACCACAGTGCTGCTGGTGGGTTGTTTGATGACGGTGTTGGCTCCGGGTGTGGCGCTCTTCGCCTTCCTGCCAATCCCAATCATTCTCTGGGGCTCACTCAATTTCCAGCGCCGGCTTGCCCCACGCTACGGCGATGTACGCCGACGAGCAGGAGACATGGCCTCAAGGCTCACCAACAACATTGGAGGGATGCTCACCATCAAAAGCTTTGCTCAAGAAGGCTGGGAGCTTGAACAGCTCCGAAGGGAAAGTGATGCCTACAGGGAATGCAACCGACATGCCATCAGGATCTCCGCCGCTTTCATTCCACTGATCCGTTTCGCCATTCTGTTTGCGTTCCTGGCAATCCTGCTGGTCGGGGGAGTTCAAGCCAGGAATGGCGTGATCGCAGTTGGAACCTACAGCTTTCTTGTCTTCATCACCCAGAGATTGCTCTGGCCACTCACAACTCTTGGCCGCACGCTGGATGACTACCAACGCGCCATGGCCTCAACCCAGCGGGTTCTGGATCTGATCGACACACCGATACAGATCGCTGGTGGAAGCCGCCGCGTAGCCGCAGATCAGGTGCGTGGAGACATCCGTTACGAGCTGGTCGATTTCGCTTATCGAAATCGACCCGTTCTGCTGAACAAATTCAACCTAAACATTCCTGCGGGGAAAACACTTGGAATTGTCGGAGCTACCGGTTCAGGCAAAAGCTCTCTAATAAAACTCTTGCTGAGGCTTTATCCCCTCAATTCAGGGAGAATCTTTCTGGATGAAATCCCTATTGAACAATTGCGACTCGATGATCTTCGGCGCTCCATCGCGCTTGTCAGTCAAGACGTCTATCTCTTTCACGGCAGCGTAAGTGAAAACATCGCCTACGGAGCACCCAACGCCTCGTCGAAGCAGGTACGTGACGCCGCTCGCGAGGCCGAAGCACTTGAGTTCATCCAGGCACTGCCGGAACAGTTCGACACAGTCGTTGGAGAGAGAGGACAACGACTCTCAGGAGGGCAGCGCCAACGCATCGCATTAGCAAGAGCGATTCTGAAAAATGCTCCTGTGTTAATCCTTGATGAAGCGACCGCTGCAGTCGACAACGACACAGAAGCTGCGATCCAGCGTTCACTGATGCGCATCACCGCGAACCGCACCACATTGGTGATTGCTCATCGACTCAGCACGGTTCGACATGCTGATCGCATCGTTGTCATGGACCACGGTTGCATCGTGGAAGATGGCACCCATGAACAACTGCTGCATCAAGCTGGTGTCTACGCCGATCTCTGGCGCGTTCAGGCCGGACTGCGCCGCGATGAAGCACTGATCCTTTGATGTTGCCCCTGCTCGCTGCGGCATCACCGGGGCTCACGTCGCTGTCCCACTTGGCACATCAGCCATTGGGAAGCTTCGCGTTGCTCTTGGCGCTGGCAATGCTGGTTCCACCCCTGTTCAGGCGAACAGGCCTTCCCGATCTCGTCGGCCTACTGCTCGCTGGCGTCCTAATGGGCCCCAGCGTTCTCAACCTTCTGCAGCCCGATGGTGAGACCCTTCAACTCGTTTCTGACATCGGCGCGATCTATCTCCTGTTCATTGTTGGACTGGAAATTGATCTCGATGAATTCAATCGAGTACGCAGTCGATCTCTGACCATTGGAGTTCTCCATTTTGTCGGTGGCATGGCAACAGGGGGAGTCATCGGACTCCTACTCGGCTATCCGCTGGTGCCCTGCCTGCTGATCGGGAGCCTGATTGCAACGCATACCCCTTTGGGCTATCCAATCGTGCGCAGTTATGGAGCGCAACGAGATGAGGCCGTCGTGGTCAGCGTGGGCAGCACAATTCTCACCGATATCGCCTCTCTGGTCGTACTTGCGATCGCCATCGGTCTTGGCAGGCACTCCTTTTCACTCATTAATCTGGCCGGCTTGATCGCCAGCGTCGCAATCTTTGCGGTAGCAGTCGTCGTCATCATTCGCACGGTCGGACGCAGGATCTTCCGCGGAAGCGTCAACGACGAAAGTCGGATCTTCCTCACCATCCTGCTCATCCTGTTCATCGCTTCGCTTGGTGCGGAACTTGCCGGCGTAGAAAAAATCGTCGGGGCCTTTCTGGCTGGACTGGCGGTGAACTCCGTGCTGCCAGAGGGAAAGTCAAAACAGCAGGTGATTCTGGTTGGTGCGGCTCTGTTCATCCCCATCTTTTTCATTCACCTTGGCCTGCTGCTCGATCTGAGCAGCCTCAAAAACTCCATCACCCATTTTCAACTGCCTGTCTTGATGGTGATCGGTGTCATCAGCTGCAAAGGGGTCGTGAGCCTGATTGCCGGTCGGGCCTTCCGGTACAACGGCAACCAGATGGTGATGATGTGGTCGTTGGCCATGCCACAGGTCGCTGCAACACTGGCCACAGCATTCATTGGCTACGAGGCCGGATTGCTCGACCAAACGGTGCTGAATGCCGTTCTGGCGATGATGGTGGTGACCGCAACCCTCGGCCCGACCCTCACCGCACGATCGGTCAGGCAACTGGTGGAACCAAAACGAACAAGGCGCAGCAACGCAGTGCTTAGCGATGACGCCTCATCAGACGATGTCACCCCATTCGATGTGGTCAGCCGGCCACTGACCATCGTCGTTCCGATCGCGAATCCTTCCACCGAACAGGGGCTGCTGAGCATTGCCTCACGACTCCTGAGCGGCGGTGCCGAAATGCAGGGTCAATTGCTGCCCCTTGCTCTGGTATGTCCCAGCCTTGAAGAAGCGAGAGGTGGGTTGAATCGTGCAGTGGCATCTGCCCGAGAGAGGCTGTCCCAGGCTGCGACTATCGGCAGGCAGCTGCAGGTGAGAACCCGCTGCCTGCTGCGACTGGATGAAGATATTGCAGGCGGAATGAGTCGCAGCGCCCTTGAACAGGGTGCTGATCTGTTGATGATTGGAGCCGGACGACCGGACAAGGTGAGGCGCTGGTTCTTCGGTGACCTCGTGGACGGGGTCTGCCGCACTGCACATTGCCCAGTTGTGGTGGTCAACCTTGCTGAACGTCAGGTGGAATCACTTCGACGAATTCTTGTTCCAATCAAAGATCTCTCCGCCAGCGCCCGCGAACAGTTTGAACTCGCCCAGCGAATTCTCGCGAGCCAATCCAGCGAGCAGGGCCTGATCACACTTCTGCATATCGTTGATCCTCGACTCAATCGATCTGAACGTATCCGGATCGAACATGAGCTGCGTCGTTGGCAACCTCGCAACAGCATGGGCGCCAACATTCGCATTCAGCTCACGTACGGACCAGGAGTTGAAACCAAGATCGAACTCAGCAGCCGCGATCACGATCTGGTGATCTTGCGCTCTCAGCGCCGTCAAGTTGCAGGATTGCCCATCCCCGCGAGTGATCGAACCAGCAATCTGGTGTCTCTGCTGAATTGCGCTTCGATGGTGATCAGCGAGCCCCTGACCTGAACCAGAACAACCAAGAAAGGAATCGTTAAGAAATTGAGATTTTGGGCTTAAAGTACGGAAATGGATGATGCGAGAAAAGTTCGGCCAAAAACCTTGCTCCTGTCTGCCATCGTTGGGCTGACGGGCGGTTTTTTGCTGGCGATTCCCCTCAGTCGCTCGCTCATGCCCGAATCCGAAGCTCCCCTGCTGCTGCCTGTCAGCAACCCTTTTTCAGCCTGGTCCGTCTTCGATAACCGCGAGATTCTTGTGCTCGGCGTTGATGAGGGTGGCGGCAACACCGATGCAATTTTCACGTTGAAAGTGGAAGGAGGCCGCACCTCCATCACCCAGATCCCTAGAGATAGCTTTATCGATTCCCATAGCTTCGGGCCTGTCAAAGCCAATGCTCTCTATGCCTACGGAGGGCATGAAGCCGTGAAGACGGAGTTATCAAGGCTGATGGGTCGACCGATCGACCACCACATCCTTGTGAACCTCAATGGAATCCGAACACTCAGTGATCTAGTAGATGGCGTAGAAGTCGATGTCCCCAAACGCCTTTACTACCGCGACAACAGTCAGGGACTGCTGATTGATCTGCAACCTGGACCGCAGCTGCTCAAAGGTCGAGACCTTGAGGGTTTCCTGCGCTGGAGACATGATGAGGAAGGTGACCTGGGTCGTCTGGCACGACAGCAGCTCGTGCTGAAAAGCCTTTTCAGCCGACTCACCCGTCCTGAACACCTCGTGAAACTTCCAGCCCTGATCAAAGAGGCAGGCAACAACCTTGAGACCGATCTGGGTGCAATGGAGCTGGGCGGATTGATCACGGCTATGGGGCTGACGGAACTGGAAACCGAACGTCTTGATGCACGCCCCTTCTATCGGAACGGAATCAGTTATCTCGACACTGAATGGCCTGCGCAACAGAGCGGTGGTGAAGCCAGTGAATCCAGCAGCCGGCGCTACCGCTTCCTCTACTGAGCCAACGACGAGCCTTCATCGCCTAAGCCATTCACAATGGCGACGCCGGCGGTTGCATCTGTGGACAGGAATCTGCTGCGACAGAGCATCAGGCTCGGGGTAAGCATCCTGATTACCTGCGCCATTGCTCAGCACTTCCAGCGCATCACCTATCTCTGGTATCCACTTCTGGCTGTCAACCTGATCGTCGACGACCAGGACGAGAACAGTATTCGAGCTGCCCGAGGACGCATCCTCGGAACAGTGACAGGTGGGCTAATCACCTTTCTGGTGCATTCGATCATGAGTGGCTGGATCGGCATCCTAATGAGCCTGTTGATCACGATTCCGCTGCTGCGGCGGTTTGGCTGGGCCAGTGGCATGTCCACAGCCGTGACAGTCACCGTCATGTTTCTGGGCATTCACGAATACGCCACGCTGAGCTGGGACTACGTGCTCAACCGCAGCATCGACACGCTGGTGGGAATCGTCGTGGCACTGGTGATGGGTCGTCTGCTCTGGCCGAAGAATCGACTGGCTCGCATGCAATACCTACATGAACAGCTCACCAAGCTTCTGCAAACAAGGGTCGAAGCCCACAGTCTTGCGCTGCAGGGCATGGGCTCTCCTCCACCTGAAATCCAACCTGCAGTAATCACGAACCAGCTTCTGGAGCTGCAGCGCCTGATCAATGTGGAGCTGAGTCTGGGGCCTCGTCATGTGCAGCGACTAGATCGCGATCATTGGCGCCAATGCCTCAGTTTGTGGCGCTGCCAACAGGTGCGCTGGATACTCGTGGAACGGCTGATTGAGCGGCTTCACCGCGACAAGGGGAGCGAATATCTCCCTGCACTTGGGAGATACCTGGTTGAACGACCAGCACCCCGACGTCGACTGGATCTGAACGGCTGCGATGAAGGGTTGTCGTTACCTCAACGGATCGCTCTTGAAGAGCAGGTGACTCGCTTCCGACGGGTGCTGACGTGCCAGCAACTACTCAATGCTGAGCGATCATCATGAGCGGCAGTAGAAAACAACCCAATCGCTGGATCCAACGGTCCGACATTCGGCTCGCCCTGGTGACGGGTCTAGGTGCAGGCTTCGGGTTGCTCAACACTGTTCCTTACGGCTACTACGTGCCTCTTTGCACAGCCGCGGTGCTGTCGGGAAGCTACGGCAACTCGATGAAGCTGAGCATTCAACGCATCCTCGGGTCGGTGATGGGTGTGTTGATCGCGGTGCTCTTCTCGCGCGGCCTTGAACTTCCTCTACCCCTTGGGCTCGGTCTTGCTCTCGCCAGCGTTCGTCTGCTCGGAGGTGCTCTTGGATTGCAGGTGGGATACAAGGTCGCCGGCAACATCGTGATCATGGGCTGGCTAGTCCACAGCGCAGAGGAATCAATCTGGGGCATGGCTCGCCTGTTCTGGACAGCCTTCGGCATCGCACTATCGCTGTGGGCAACTCGCTACGTCTGGCCCAGTGGCACGATTCCGTCGCTTCATCGGCAGTTCGCCCGCTTCATCGACGAACTAATCCAAGAATTTGAGCTAGAGAGACAACGGCTGGAGGCGGAAACTCCCACACGAATCTCAATGACCAATCGCAGGGACCGACGCACCGAGATCCTGCAACAACTCAATGCCCTGAGACAGCAACGGGATCAGGCCCAAGTGGAACTAGGCCTAAATCCGGAGAACCACCCGCTGCACCAGCTCTGGACAGCACTTGATTTACTGATCTCCCAGCTGATTTCAGTGCTGGACGGCTTGCGAGGATTACCGGCACCAATCCAGTCACCGCTCAGCATCAAAGCCCTTCATCTTGAAGAGGCGGAAGTTATCAAGCATCAGATCAAACTCTTGACTGCCCTGTCCGGAAACCTGCGCCAGCCCGATTTAACCGAGAAGCAGTGCCTGGATCTGCAAGCCCTGATGGTGCTGAACAGAGATCTAGAAGCAGTGGCTGAACAGCTGACGACCAGCCTCGAATTGCATGCTGGACGCAAGGGCAAGGAGGCAGACATTTCCCCAGAGCGGATGCGACAGATCGTTCTGCGCACATCCCTGATTGAGCATGGAGCTTCCGTGATGCACGACTGCCTGCCGGGAATGGCCAGATCGAAGCCTGTCACTTCAACTCGCTGAAGTTGTTGTACGGCGTCAGGATCAAGGCCCTCAAGGACACCAGGCTCATCCCTTGATCAGGTCGTTCATCAGGGGTTCATTTCTGATCCCGATTGTTGGCCTGCTGTTACCGGCGGCCTCTACAGCCACTCCAGATGGAGGAACTCCAGCGCGCCTGAATTACGGCGGCAATACCTATCAGCTCGAACGCAGCTGGAGCGAACTGAACCAACAACTCGACAGCCTGGACACGCTGTTGGGCCCTGCGACAGACCTTGATGATTCGGACGACCTAAAGGCGCCGGAACTGCCATCCAATCTCATCGACGCCAACCGCCCGGCAGAAGATGCTCTCAGTGAAGAAGACAGCATTCCAGATCCACCTCTCAGTCTTCCTGGACTGGCTGATCAAAACTCCAAGGTGAAATCCGTAAGCCTGAAGCAGGCCATCGCGATTGCCTTCCGCAACAACCCCGAACTTCAGATTCAACGGGAGCAGATAGCTGCGCAGGGCGCCAGGGTCGCCTCGCTCTCAGGGGCTTACTGGCCCACCATCAGCGTGTTTGCCGATCTAGAGGGTTTCCAGAACGGCAGCACCACCTTTTCGCCTTACGGCAACAACAACTTCGGATTTGGTTCTCTGTTCGCTAAAGAGGGCCAGACACCCAATTTCGCGCTCACCAAGAACGACAAGAAGATCAGCGGCAGTACTTCAGGCCCCTTCTACATACCAGCAGGAGGGGGGTTATATGCCGACTCCAATGGCGTTGACTCGCAAGCGGGCCTGCAACTCAACTACGCGCTGATCGATTTCGCCCGCACGCCAAGGGTCCGCTCCGCCGATGCCAAGCTGCAGCAGTTCAAACAGCAGTACGCCAACCAGCTCCGAGCGCTGCAACTCGAGATCAGTGAGGCTTACTACCAGCTTCAGCTGAATGAGCAGTTGGTACGCATTCGTGATGCAGTGGTACGAACCGACTTGATCGTGCTGGAAGATACGCTGAATCTCAAACAGGCAGGGCTCGTACCGCGGGTGGATCTTTTGCGCCGCAATGCAACCCTCGCAACTGATCAGGAGGAACTGATCCAGGCTCTGGCGGATCGAGCTGTTTCAAGAAGAGCGTTATGGACCCTGTTAAATCTGCCCGCCGATGTGGTTCCTAGTGCAGGCGACGCAATCAGGCTGGCACCAGCCTGGCCACTGAGTCTTGAACAGTCCTTGCTAGCCGCCTACGACAGCAACCCCGAGCTTGATGCGATCCTCGCCACGCGACGGGCCCTGGCATTGCAGCAGGACGAAACGGCAGCTCAGCTCCTGCCCAAGCTGAGCCTGTTCGCGTCCGTGGGAGGCATGGCATCGGTAGAACGCACTTTCAACTTCTCTTTAATGGGCGAAGGATGCTGCGGTGGCACGTTTTTTCCCCTCGAGCAGGTGGCGGGATACGACTGGTCGGTTGGGCTCGCTTTCAACTGGATGATTTTCAATGCTGGTGCAACGGCGAACGCCGTGAAAGCCCTTTCTTTGCAGGAGCAGGCAGCAAGCCAGTCGTACGCGGCCACCCGCAACAGCATCCGGCTTCGCCTCGAACGGGCTTTCCTGAATCATGAAGCAAGTCTGGCCAAGCTGGTTTCGGCGCGGCGTGCAGTAGGAGCAAGCAAGGAAGCCTTCCGAGACAGCACACTCCGCTACAAGACAGGACTCACCAATGAAGTGGATCTCTCAGTGACTCAGACACAGCTGGTTGATTCACTGGTGAACCGCCTAATCGCAACTGTGGATGTGAATGTGACCTACGCCCAGCTGTTGCGTGAACTTCTGCCGATGCCAAGGGATCCCGACTCAACTGTTCCCACGGAGCTGACCCTGGAAGGGTTCTCAATGCATGAACTGAATCAACCCTGACCAGCCGAACATCTGGGAATCAGGATTGATAACTAGCGCTGAGCGAATACTGGCTTGTCTTGCAAACTAATAGCAGATTTGATGATTCATTAAATCCCGCCTATGTCTGCTCAATTGCGCTCAATCGTGCCAGGTATGGCGACGAAGTCGTCACCTATTGAAGGCTGATTGTTGGTCTTTTTGGGGTGATTGAAGAAATAAAACCCCCCTGAGGAGGCAGGGGCTCTTATGAGTAAACTCCTAACAAGTAAACAACATCAAAAATCTTCAATTTGGATGGTCGCACAGCAGAGCTATCTCAAGAGAAAAGCGGCGTAAAATATTTTCA
>Ga0189292_10217_pt1 | contig 25955 bp, 17 predicted proteins | sample UW1oraminimetaG_FD_130317 | JGI IMG/M metagenome (GOLD analysis project Ga0189292, IMG submission 130317) | Marine microbial communities from the Costa Rica Dome - UW179A-orange mini metaG | ecosystem: Environmental > Aquatic > Marine > Oceanic > Photic zone | place: Costa Rica: the Eastern...
ATCCACAGCGGGATCAACGCTGGGAAGTTGAATGGCGTGATGCCGGCGCAGACGCCCAGCGGCTGCAGCAGGGTATAGGTATCGACGCCGGCGGCGACGTTGTTCGCCAGCTCGCCGAGCTGCAGGTTGCCAATACCGGCGGCGTGCTCGACCACTTCCAGACCGCGGAACACGTCGCCCTCGGCATCGGCCAGGGTCTTGCCCTGTTCGGCAGTGAGGATCGCCGCCAGCTCCTTCATGTTCTCGCGGATCAGCTGCTGGTACTTGAGGAAGATGCGCGCACGTGCACCGATCGGCGTCTTGCGCCAGGTCTTGAAGGCTTTCTGGCCGCTGGCGACGGCGCGGTCGATTTCCTCGGCGGTCGCAAACGGCACGCGCGCCAGGACTTCCTGGGTCGCCGGGTTGACGACGTCGCGCCAGTCCTGGGTGGTCGATTCGATAAATTCGCCGTCGATCAGCAGTTTGACGGTAGGAATGGCGTTGGACGTTGTCATATGGCTCTCCGCCTGAAAAGGCACTGTTGTTGTTATTGGCTCGCGGACGGCTGCGAGGGCTGCATTGAATGTAGCAATGCAAAAAATCACATTACAATGCGATCGACTGCAGAGTCGCTCTGCATAAATGCACAGGAACCTGCTGGAGGCGGCAACCATGGACTGGGACAATCTGCGCTATTTCCTCGAAGTCGCCCGAGCGGGGCGGCTGACCACTGCGGCGCGTCGGCTCGCGGTCGACCACACCACGGTCTCGCGCCGGCTGCAGGCGCTGGAAAAAAGCATCGGCCTGCAGCTGTTCCTGCGCGAGCCGGGTGGCTACAAGCTCACCGAAGCCGGGCGCAACCTGTTGCCGCGGGTCGAGGCCATGGAAAGTGCCAGCGTGGCCATCGAACATTCACTGCCCAGCATGGGCGATGGCCTTTCCGGGCAAGTGCGCATCGGCGCCACCGAGGGTTACGGCACGGTGATGCTCGCCGGCCAGCTCACCGGGCTCAGCCGGCGCTATCCGCACCTGAACATCGACCTGCTGGCGCTGCCGCGCGCGGTGCGCCTGTCGCGTCACGAGGCGGACATCGTCATCACCCTGGAACGCCCGGAGCGCGGACCGTTCATCATCACCCGGCTGACCGACTACGTGCTGCGGCTATATGCGTCGCCGGCGTATCTCGACGAACACCCGCCGATCCACAGCCGCGAGGATCTGGCAGAGCACCGCTTCGTCAGCTACGTGGATGACCTGCTGTTCAGCAAGGAGCTGCTGTTTCTCGATGTGATCGCCGATCCCCGCTCGGTCGGCCTGCGCAGCACCAGCCTGCTGGCGCAGCAGGAAGCGGTGGCGATGGGGGCGGGGATCGCGATCCTGCCGGCGTTTTCCGCCGACGCCGATCCGCGGCTGCGACTGCTGCTGCCCGAGGAGGTCAGCTTCACCCGAACCTTCTGGATGCTGATGCCCATCGAGTTCAAGGACCTGGCGCGCATGCGCACCACCTGGGACTACCTCAAGGAGATGGCACAGCAGAATCAGGGGCGGTTGCTGGGGCAGGCTTGATCGGGCGTCGGTACGGCGAGGCAGGCGCCGACTCCCGGCGCGCAAAGGGTGGGCTTCAGCCCACCTTGCAGAGGTTCAGACCTGCGGCGTGCCGCGCGTCTCGTGACCCATTGGTGTGCTGTCGGGCAATGTCACGTTGTCACCCTTGAAGTCCGGGCTGTGGACTTCCGAATCCAGCGGCATATGACTGTAGCGCTGGCTCGGCAGGGCTGGCTTGCTCCCCACTTCAGTCAACATGCGCTTGGCTTCGCAGCGCCCGCTGATGCCTCGCGCCAGTGCCATACCGCCCATGGCGAGCTCCGCCAGCCCGATCAGCCCGCCCCGACGCAGTCCTTTGCCCATCATCACCAGCCCACCGGCAAGCGAGGCGGCGCGTTCCCAGCCGTGGACGTTCTGTGGGGCGGATTTGTCGAACAGTTGCTTCATCATCTGCGGCATCCTCGAAAGGCAATTGGTTAATAGAGGACTGCGCCGCTGCGCTGGCGTTCCGGGCGTTCATCGCTGCCAGTGAATCAACCCCAGCTCCAGCGGCACAGACAGCCCCAGTTGGCTGCCAGGGACGACCCGCGCAGTGTAATCCGCCGCCGAGCGGTCGGCAGGCAATTGGCCGTGGTAACTGGCGAAAGCACCGTCGTGTTCGACGAGGGTGAGCGGATGGGCTTCGGCGGGAGCTTCGCCCCGGCCTTCGGCATAGAGCTGCACGGCAATCTGTCGCGGTTCCAGATGGCCGAGATGCAGACGGACATCGACCTGAAGCTGGCCGTTCTCGCAGGTCCACTGCACTTCGCTGAAGGCCAGTTCATGCCAGTAGCTGCGCAGACAGGTGAGCTGGTGCGCCAGCTCGCTGGCCAGCGCCGAACCTTCGGCGCAGCGACGGCGAAAGGTCGTCGCCATGGGCAGGTAGTAGCGTTCGGTGTATTCGCGCACGGTTCGGTCGGCGGAAAAGCGCTCGACCAGCGCGCTCATGCTGCGCCGCATGCGCTGCACCCAGGCGGTGGGCAGGCCTTCAGTGTCGCGGGCGTAGAAGGTGGGGATTACCTGGGTTTCCAGCAGCGCGTAGAGCTGTTCGGCATCGACTGCGTCGTGTTCGGCTGGGTGTTCGAGGCCGTCACCCACGGCCCAGCCGAGGTCGGCGGCGTAGGCCTCGGCCCACCAGCCGTCGAGCTGCGACAGGTTCAGGCCGCCGTTAGCCAGCACCTTCATGCCGCTGGTGCCGCTTGCTTCCCATGGCCGCCGTGGCGTGTTCAGCCAGACATCGACGCCTTGCACCATGTGCCGGGCGATGCGCATGTCGTAGTCCTCGAGAAAGACCACACGACCGGCGATGTCCGGTCGTGCGGCGAAGCGTTGCCAGTCGGAGAGCAATGCCTGCCCGGCGCGGTCGGCCGGGTGCGCCTTGCCGGCCACCAGCAGCTGCACCGGATAAGTCGGATGGCAGAGGATGCGCGCCAACCGCTCGGGGTCCTGCAGCAACAGGTTGGGGCGCTTGTAGCTGGCGAAGCGGCGGGCGAAGCCGAGGGTCAGATGCTCCGGATGCAGGCGCGAACCGGCTACCTCGATTTCTGCCGGTGAAGCGCCGTGCACGGCCAGGCTGCGGGCCAGATGGCTGCGCACAAAGCCGAGCAGTTCGTTGCGAGCATGCTGGCGGATCTGCCACAGCCAGCGGTCGTCGACCCGGGCCAGCAGTTCGTCCACCGAGGACGCGTCGGTGCCGCGCCAGGGAATCTCGTCGCCGTGCAATTCGTACCAGTGTGCTTCGGCATCCGGCGATACCCAGGTCGGCAGGTGGATGCCATTGGTGACGTGCCCGACCGGTACCGCCTCGAGCGGCCAGCGCGGATACAGCTCACGGAAGATGTAGCGGCTGGTATGGCCGTGCAGCTGGCTGACGGCGTTGACCGCGCCGGCACCGCGCGTCGCCAGGTAGGCCATGTTGAACGGCTCGCGCGTGTCCTGCGGCTGCTTGCGGCCCATGGCCAGCAGGGTTTGCATGGAAATGCCCAGTTCGTACTCGGCATAGCGTTCCAGGTACTGGCTCACCAGCTCGGGCGGAAAGCGATCGAACCCGGCTTCGACCGGTGTATGGGTGGTGAACAGATTGCCGGCGCGCGTCGCATTGAGGGCCACGGCGAAGGAGACCCGCTCCCGGGCCATATGGCTGCGCGCCCGCTCCAGCACGGCGAATGCGGCATGGCCATCGTTCAGGTGGAGCACATCGGGCTGCAGGCCGGCGGCTTCCAGCAAGCGCCAGCCGCCGATGCCCAGCACCAGTTCCTGGCGCAGGCGCATCTCGTTGTCGCCGCCATAGAGTTCGCTGGCGATCAGCCGCGCGATGGGTGGATTGGCGGGGTCATTGGTATCGAGCAGCAGCAGGCGATTGAGGCCGACCCGGGCCTGCCAGCCGCGCAGCCAGATCTGCAACCCCGGCAGCTGTATGGCCAGCCTCAGAGGCGCGCCGCTGGCGTCATGCAGCGGCTCGATGGGCATCTGCCGGGTGTCGTTGACCGGGTACAGCGCCTGCTGTCGGCCGTCCGGGCCGATGCTCTGGCGGAAGTAGCCGTGCTGCCAGAGCATGCCCACCGCGGTGACCGGCACGCCGAGGTCGCTGGCGGCCTTGAGCTGGTCCCCGGCGACGTTGCCGAGGCCGCCGGAGTAGATCGGCAAGGCTTCGCTGAGCATGTATTCCATGGAAAAGTAGGCGACTCGCGCGAGGCGTTCGCCGTACTGCTGGCAGGCGAACCAGGTCGGCTGCTCCAGCCGTGCCTGGCGCGCCTTGACGATGCCGTCCACCAGGCGGTGGCAGTCGACGCGGCGCAGCAGCGCCTCCAGCTTCTGCTCTGGCACCGTGCTGAGGATCAGGCTGGGATTGCGGGTCAGCGCCCAGAGGTCGTTGTCGATCAGCTGCCAGAGGTCATCGTTCTGGCTGGTCCAGCGAATCGACTGGTCGAAAGCCAGTTCGCGCAGGGTGTCGGGCGTGAGGGCGGGGCGATCGGATGCAGGTGCCAAAGGAACCTCTCTTCTGAACCGGTGAGCGCTGTCTCGTCCAGTATAGGCCTTGCGCGTAGCGGGGATAACCCTCAGCGGCGCGGCCCGGCCTCGGGTTGTGGCACATCCTGCGATGTTGCCGGTTCTTCGGCTATGGTCTCGGCGGCCTGCCGCTGGTCATCACGATCAGCCTCGAGCCCTTGCTGCTCTTCAGTGTGCTTCGGGTCGTACTGCAGCTCGATGAACACCGGGAAATGATCGGAGCCGATGTCCGGCAGGCGCAGCAGGCGGACGAAACGGAAGTGCGCGCTGTGAAAGAAGTGGTCCAGAGGCCAGCGCAGGAACCAGTGATGGGCATGGAAGGTGTTGTACATGCCGCGGCCCACGCGTGGATCCAGCAGCCCGCTGATCTTGCGGAACAGGCGGGTGGTCGGTGACCAGGCCACATCGTTGAGGTCGCCGGAGACGATGACCGGGTCATCGCTGTGCTGGATGCTTCTGGCCACTACCAGCAGTTCCACGTCGCGCTCGGTGGATTCGTCGTTCTCGGTGGGGCTGGGCGGTGCCGGATGCAGAAAATGCATGCGCACCGCGAGGTTGTCGCTGACACGCACCCGAGCATGCATGGAGGGGACGTCGTCTTCCACCAGAAAGCACAGTTCCGGCTCTTCCAGTGGTAAACGTGAAAAGACATGCATGCCGTAGAGGTTGTCCAGCGGACAGCGGATGCTGTGCGGATATTCCTCGGCCAGCGGCTCAAGCTGCGTTTCCCACCATTGGTCCGATTCGAGGGTCACCAGCATGTCCGGGCGATACTCGCGAACCAGTGCCAGCAGCCGATCGGACTGCCGGTTCGGCCCCAGCACATTGGACGACATCACCCGAATGCGTGGCCCTGTGGCATCTGCCTTGGCCCGGCGCACCTCGTTGCGCCAGGGGCGTGTGTAGGGTACGACCCAGGCCAGCTGGTAGATCAGGCAGGCTACGGTCACGGCCGTCATCAGGCCATGCCAGGGTTGGCCATAGTCCAGCCACAGCACCTGCGCGAGCAGCAGCAGCGCCAGTAGGGCGCCCAGTTGCAGACGTGGAAACTCCCAGACCCGTATCCACCAGACGCGGTACCGACAGAGCGGCAGCAGCGTGACGAGTGCCAGGAGGCCTGTACTGGCCAGCAAGATTCCTTCGAGCATGGCGTTCTCTTGGTGATCGATCAGTTCGGCGAACCGGCTTTGCACTCCTATGGGAGTGCAAGCGCCATGGCGTTCGACAGGCTGACAGGCGAAGCGTGCGGACGAGCGCGGGTTTGCATGTGCATCGGCGCGCTACGAGCTGCCGAGGGCTGAGCTGGTCGCCGGCGTTCCCCTTTGCGTCAGTGCTCGGCTGAAAGCATGCCGCTGGTCAGCGCCGGCAGGTGCTCGGGCTGGCACAGGCTGTTCGCGCCTTGCAGGTACGGCTGCAGGATCGGCGCCATACCCTTGAGCGTCTGTACCGGCAACGCAGAGGTAAAGCGGAAACTGTCGGCGGCGCGCCCCGGCACGTAGGCCGTCAGCGTGCCGAAGTGCCGCGGTCGCAGGTAGAACACGAAGGTTGCGGTGCGGTTCAGCGCCAGCGAGCTGATCAGCCGTCCGCCGGCGCCGACGCTCTGGATGCGGTTGTCGCCGGTGCCGGTCTTCCCGCCGACGCGCAGGGGAGTGCCATCGTCGGTGACGAAGGTGCCTTGCAGACGTCTCGCCGTTCCGCCTTCGACCACATTGGCCAGTGCGTTCTGCAGCGCGCGCGCCACTTCCACCGGCATCACCCGCTGACCGTTGCCGGCGACGAACCCCAGGCGTGTCTCGTAGGGCGTGCCCTGCGCGAAGTGCAGGTTGTCGATACGCACGCTGGGCAGGCGGACACCGTCGTTGAGGATGATGCCCATCAGCTCGGCCAGCGCGGCCGGCCGGTCTCCGGAACTGCCAAGCGCGGTAGCCAGCGACGGCACCAGGTTGTCGAACGGATAGCCCAGGCGCTGCCAGCGGCGATGGATATCGGTGAAGGCTTCCACTTCCAGCATGATGCGGATGCGGCTATCGCGTGCGCTCTTGTGCCGGCTGCGGAACAGCCAGCCGTAGACTTCCTGGCGTTCGGCGCGGCTGTTGGTGACCACGTCGGACAGCGTCGCCTGCGGGTTGGCGATCACGTAGCCGAGCAGCCACAGGTCGAGCGGATGGGTGCGGGCGATATAGGCCTGATCGGGCAGGCTGTAGGCGCCTGGGCCATAGCGCGTGTAGAGCTCATCCAGCTTCTTGTCGCTGAGATCGGCATCCGGCAGGTGCTGCCTGAGGAAGTGATCGAATACTTCGCGCTCGGCGTCCGGCATCAGGTAGCGATGCACGGCGGCCAGGCGTACGGGCGTCGGGCGCATGCCCTGAAGGAAGGTTTCGATCCGCTCGTTGGTGCTCTTGTTGCGGTACTTCTTCCAGAAGCGCTGCAGGAACACCGAGCCCTCGCGGTCGGCGAAACGGGTCAGGTACTCCTGGCGGCGGGGGTCCTTGTCGTCTTTCAGCAGCTCGGCGCTGTTGATGGTCTCGTAAGTGCTGTAACTGACCAGATCGCGCATCAGGCGCACAAACGGCAGGTTGATCGACTCGCGCAGCGACTCGCGCACCGTGGGAATACGGCCGTCGTCCTCGCGGCGGAAGTTGCCGAAGCGGTGCATGCCGGCGCCGGTGAAGAAGCGCTCGGCCGGGCTCGCCGAGTAGCGGCGCTCCAGCGCTGCATCGAGCATGCGGTCGAGGCTGCGATCGCTGTTGGTTGCCAGGTAGTCGATGGCCCAGCGGCTGAGATTGGCACGCGCATCGATCTTGCGCAGTTCGCTCGCGCTGAGTTCGGAATAGCGCTGGTGCAGCTCGGCGATGACTTCCAGGTAGGTAGTCAGCACCCGCAGCTTGGCCGTCGAGCCCAGTTCCAGCTTGCTGCCTTCGTTGATGTCGAACGGCTGGTTGGTGTTGTCGGTCTGCACCCGCACACGGAAGCCTTCTTCGCCGCGCTCGAACAACGTGAAGCTGTAGCGTACGTCGCCGGTCTTCTCCGGCGAGAGCATGCGGTCGCCGAACAGACCGACCGACTCGGCGAAGGCCGGATCGGCCAGGCGCACCAGATATTCGCTGATCTGGCTCTGCAGATCACCCTGCAACGACGTACTGGCGGTGAGGTCCAGCCGGTCCAGGTCATACAGCGGCAGGCCGAGCAGACCGGCAAGGCGCATGCGCGCCACGGTGATGCCCTTGGTGGCTTCCACGGGCTGGATCGCCGCGTCGCGATTGGGGTTCTGCGCCACGACGCGCTGGCTCAGCGCGGCATCGCGCAGGGCCGTGTCGATGATGCCGCCGTTGGCCAGCAGGCGAATATGGCTGTCGGTCAGGGCCGCCATTTCCTCGCGGCCCGCGCCCAGGTAATAGGAGGGCCGGCGCTGAGCGATCAGCAGCGACAGCACCTGACGCAGCGCCTGGCCACGGGCCTGCTGGTCGACCGCTTCCGGGCTGCGTGGATCGAGCAGGCGGTTGACCTCGCGGAAGTCGGCACCGAACCAGAGCCGCAGGCCGTCGGCGATACCGTGCACTTCGCCGTGACCCGGTGCGGCGGAAAGCGGCACGCTGTTGAGGTAGTCACGCACGATGCGCTGGCGGGTGGCGAGCGTCTGCGGACCTTCGCGGTAGGTCCGTACGCTGGCGGAGACCATCTGCCGGATCTTTTCCTGCGGATCGCCGGTGCGGCCTTCGGGCGAATGCCGATACTTCTCGACCTGGGTGGCCAGGGTGCTGCCGCCGGCGGCCTGGCCGCTGAGGCCGAGGCGCTTCTCCAGCTGGCTGATCGCCGCCTTGGTGAAGCGCGGCCAGTCCACCGCCGGGTTGGCGTGGGGGCGGCTGGCGTCCAGCAGGCCACGGTCCTCGATGAACAACAGGCTCATCACTACCAGCGGTGGGATGTCCTCGAAGCGCTCGTAATACTGGCGTGGATAGCTGTTGGTGTAGATCGGCACGCCGCGGCAGTCGATGATGGTCAACCCGGCCTGGGAGTCCTCGGGGTAGGGCGGAAAGAAGCCGTGGTTGGTGTAATCCAGCAGTGCCCGCGAGAAGCGTGCCTGCTCCTCGATTCTGAAATTGCGCTGTGACAGCTGTTGAATGAAGCGCGGCAGATCGATGTAGCCCAGGCGGCGGTCGAACGGACCGTCCTCGGGGAACTGAATGCGTGGGCTCGGCCCGGGTTTGACCGCGTAATCCAGATCGGCCGCATAGCGGCTTAACCAGTGCGATTGCCACCGGGCGCTGTCCAGCTCCTGCCAACCGAGATAGCCACCGCCTGCCAGCAGCGAAATGCCGACGAGCAGCGCCAATCGGCGTGCTGTCTTGCGACGGCCTTTAGCTAATGTGCGGGATGATTTGGGGGAAGGGGCGCGCTTGTTACGCCCATCCTGGGATGTATTGTCGGACCGCCATACTGCGCCCATGTGTGCCTGGCTTCCTAGCAGTGCTCTACGGCAAGCATAGTTCGCCCGCACGGCTTAAGCGATGGCGGTTTGACGAACGGAGCGGCTCAAGCACGAGCCTTGAAGCGGAGGCGGTGGGGCGCCTCGGCATGCTTCTGAAATCCGGCTTATGCAGCGCCGGAATGAGGCGTGATTCGTATCAGCGTTCTGCTTGACGGACCCGCCTTGCGAGAACGGAGACACAGCTATTGGCTACCGGTACCACCCAGCCGCGAATGCCCATCAGCACCTGAGCGCGCCGGCCATCGTGCGCCTTTCGGCCGGCCCGCTTATGGTCAGAACCAGCGATCGTTACGCTTACGGCCGCGGGTGAGCATTGGCAGGATCAGGCCCACCAGCAGCCCAGCACCGGCGATGCTGCCGCCATAGACCATGTACTGCATGAGCACCTGCTTGTTCTCGTCGCCGAGCCGCGCCTGGGTCGTACGTAGTTCCGACTGTGCTTCGGTCAGCTCCGCCTCGAGGGCGATGCGGCGGGCGTCGAGTTCGTCGATCAGAGCTTTGCGCGAGTCCAGGGTTTCCTGCATGCCTTGCACGCGCACCTTCCAACTATCGTCGATGGTCTTGAGTTCCTCGCTCAGTTCGGCGACTTGCTGTTCAAGCTGCGGCAGGCGCTCGGCCTGGCCGGGAACGTCCTGCAGTTCCTTGCTGGGTATCCAGACGTTGCTGCCGGACTCCGAGCGGACCTGACTGTAGTCGCCCTGGGTGCTGATCAGCTCGACCTTCTGCCCCGAGGTGAGCGTGCCGACGATGCGATAGCCGTCGGTGGGGCCGCTACGTACGTAGGTGTTCAGGCTGTCGCTGACCCAGCGCGCGTTATCGGACGATTCCTGGGCATCCACAGGCCCTGCAATGAGCAGGGCGCCGAACAGACTGGCGCCGATGACCTGGCGCGGCTGGGAAAAGCTGAACCGGGAGAGCAAGGCAAAAAGATGAAGAGATATGGACATGAAAAATTCGCGTTATTGGAAGAATAGGACCCAAGCGTGAGGGTGGTGAGGTCGGCTGCATCTGGCACGCGAGACTCTGGGCCAGCCGCAGAGAAAAGCACCGCTTTTAGTGGCCGGACGCGGTGGCAGCCACAGGTCGGAGCCCGACGTGCAAACGGCACGAAAATGAAGATGCTCCGCGGGCGCATCAGCTGACTGACCGTCTTCCCTGGCGAAAGTTCAGGCGGTTTTTGTCGGGCTGACAATGCTGGCGATGAGGGGCGGCGAGCTCGGCAACTGTAGTCGATGCCAGCCGCAAGCGGCTAAACCGCGGTGTGGGGCGGTGCGAGACCGAGCCGATCTCTATGCCAGCATGGCTATGAGAGCTTCGGCGCGGCGGGCCTGCTCCAGCGTGACTCCTGTTTGCTGATGCAGGCCCACCGTCAGTTTATTTCGATTGCTGTTGAGCGAGACCGAGCTGCTTCTGCCGTGCGCGCCGGGCCATCATGTTCAGCATCTCGACTCCGGCGGAGAATGCCATGGCGGCATACACGTAGCCCTTTGGTACGTGGGCACCGAAGCCCTCGGCGATGAGGGTCATGCCGATCATCAACAGGAAGCCGAGCGCGAGCATCACGACGGTCGGGTTCTCGTTGATGAATTTGGCCAACGGGTTCGCCGCCAGGAGCATCACGGTTACCGCGACGACCACGGCAATGACCATGATCGCAACATGATCGGTCATACCCACCGCAGTGATGATGCTGTCCACCGAGAACACCAGGTCGAGCAGCAATATCTGCGCAATCGCGGCGCTGAAGCCCATCGTGACGGCATTGTCGAGCTGCTTGCCTTCGAACATGTCGCCGCCGGGTGTCGGGTCGACACTGTGGTGAATCTCCTTGGTGGCCTTCCAGAGCAGGAACAGGCCGCCGGCGATCAGAATCATGTCCTTCCAGGAAAACGCATTGCCGAACAGTTCGATGACCGGCTCGGTGAGCTGAACGATCCAGGCCACCGTGCCGAGCAGGCCTAGTCTCAGGACCAGCGCCAGGCTGATGCCGATGCGCCTCGCGCGCTCACGCTGATGTTCCGGAAGCTTGTTCGTCAGAATCGAAATGAAGATCAGGTTGTCGATGCCGAGAACCACCTCCATGGCGATCAAGGTTGCCAGGGCAACCCAGGTGGTGGGTTCGGAGAAGAGCTGGATAAGCGATTCCATATGGATCTCTAGCGTGAGTGACGACGATCCCGCGTCTGGCGGGTGCGCGAGCATAGCTGCAAGGCAATCCGTAATAGAGCCCGCATTTTGGACCGCTTTGTATCAAATCGATTCAGTGCTCGACGGCGACCGCCGCGCGTGCGGTGCCCATCTGGGCAGAGCAGGGTCCTGGCGGAAATGATGCACCTGGGGCGCCACAGTTCGGCGAGCCAGGCCGCTTGATTTCGTGCAACCGCCTGGGCAGCTGCAAGTGCAAAGCCTGGCGGTTTCTGCTTTTATGACCTGCAGCACGCTGCGGGATTACCGCCCGCCCATTCATCACGATGCATAGTGGGAATAGCTCTGGAAAATCTGACCCGAGAGGAGCTGGTGGCTGAGGTGGCGCGCCTGCGCACGGTTCTGGACCGGGCTGGAATCGATCCGGATCCGGCCCTATCTCAAGTTCACCGTGATAGTCAGCCCGCCCGCGAGCAGCATCGTCAGCGCCCGACACCTGCACAGTTGGGTGCCTCCAAACATCTCCCCGAAACGCTGCATGCCAGCCTTCTGGCACTGGCTGGCAGCGAGGCACGACAGCGCGCGATATTCGAGAGCGCGATCGACTTCGCCATCATCCTGACCGACACCGCAGGCATCATCACAGACTGGAATGCCGGCGCCGAGCAGGTGATGGGCTGGACCGCAGACGAGATGCGTGGGCAGAGCGCGGAGCGCTTCTTCACGCCGGCCGATCGTGCCTGTGACTGGCTCGGCGAAGAGATGCAGAGCGCGCTACGCGAGGGCCGCGCTCTGGACGAGCGATGGCACTTGCGCAAGGACGGTCAGCAGTTCTGGGCAGCGGGCGAACTCTCGCCGATCCATGACGAAAACGGTGCACACCTCGGTTTCATGAAGATCCTGCGTGATCGGACCAAGGAGCACCTCGCGGGCCTTGCCATAGAAGACACGCAAGTGCGTTATCGGCTGGCAACCAAGGCCAGCAACGACGCCGTGTGGGATTGGGATCTGGCCACCAACCATGTGCTGTGGAATGACGCGCTTGAGCACGCGTACGGCCATCCGCTGGCCAACGTCGACAGTTCTGGTGACTGGTGGCTGGCGCACATTCATCCGGATGACCGTGCCCGCATTCATACATCGATTCACGCAGTCATCAATGGCGGTGGCGCAACCTGGACTGACGAATATCGCTTTCGCCGTGTGGACGGCTCCTACGCCGATATCCTCGATCGCGGTCACGTGATCCGCGACGCCGGAGGTCGGGCCGTGCGGATGATCGGCGCGATGCTCGACCTTACCCGCATGCGCGCTGCCGAAGCCGCATTGCGCCAGAGTGAGGAGCGCTTCAGCACCATTCTGGAGACCATCGAAGCGGCATTCGCCATTGTTCAGGTGAAGTTCGACGCCGACGATAATCCGGTGGACTACTGTTTTGTCGAGGCCAACCCGGCGTTCGAGCGCCAGGCCGGCGTAGATCTGCGTGGCAAATGGGTTACCGAGTTCGCTCCAGATCTGGAGCAGTTCTGGTTCGATACATATGGTCACGTTGCCAAGACTGGCGAGCCTGCCAACTTCGAAAATTACGCCGAGGCGTTCGAACGCTGGTTCGATGTTCGGGCCGTTCGTGTCGGCGAACCTGCCGAGCGGCGAATCGCTATTCTCTTCAACGACGTCACCGCAAGACGGAATGCCGAGGAGCGCCTGCGCATCAGCGAAGGCCTTGCGCGCGAAAATGTGCAGCGTGTTCAGTTGGCTCTTGAGGCAGGCGCAATCATCGGCACATGGAATTGGCACCTGCCTACCGACCGCTTCACCGTGGATGAAGGGTTTGCGAACGCCTTCGGCCTTGACCCAGCGCTCGGACGGGAAGGGCTCAGTCTCGAGCAGATCATCGCAACCGTGCACCCTGAGGACAAAGAAGGACTCATCGCGGCGATCAGCGAAGTCATCGGGCGCGGTGGCGCCTATGCCCACCAGTACCGGGTTCGACGTACCGATGGCAGGTTCTATTGGATCGAGGCCAATGGGCGCGTCGACCACGCCGACGATGGCACCCCCTTGAGCTTTCCGGGTGTGCTGATCGATGTGGAGGATAGGCGCTCCATAGAGGCCGAGCGGGATCGTGCTACTGCTGCGCTTCGCGCGCTGAATGACACCCTGGAGCAGCGTGTTGCCGAGCGGACCGCCGAACTGATTCAGGCCGAGGAGAAGCTACGCCAGTCGCAGAAGATGGAAGCAGTCGGCCAGCTGACCGGCGGTCTCGCCCATGACTTCAATAACCTGCTGGCCGGTATAAGCGGCGCCTTGGAATTGATGAGCATGAGGATTTCCCAGGGCCGTCTGGACGACATCGACAAATACATGCTGGCCGCTCAGGGCGCTGCCAAGCGTGCCGCGGCGCTAACTCATCGACTGCTCGCGTTCTCTCGCCGGCAGACCCTCGACCCACGGCCGGTCGATGTCAACATGCTGACCGAAGGCATGAGCGAGCTGATCCAGCGCACAGTGGGGCCGAGCATCCTGCTCGAAACCGTCAGTGCGCCGGATCTCTGGCCGGCCTCGGTCGATGCCAGCCAGTTGGAAAACGCGATTCTCAATCTCTGCATCAATTCTCGTGATGCGATGCCCGACGGCGGGCGGATCACCATTGAAACGGCCAACCGTACGCTTGACCCAGACGAGGCTCATGCCTATGACCTGCCCGCCGGTGAATATCTGTCGCTGTCGGTAACCGATACCGGCACCGGCATGACGCCGAGCGTGATCGCCAAGGCGTTCGATCCGTTCTTCACCACGAAGCCGATTGGCGAAGGCACTGGTCTTGGTCTTTCGATGATCTACGGATTCGCCAAGCAATCCGGCGGGCAGGTACGGATCAATTCCGAAGTTGGCCGCGGAACATCGATGTGCATCTATCTGCCGCGCTACCACGGCAATGCCGGGAGTGGTGCGATCGCCCAGGCAAAATCGTCAACCACGCTTGCCGGCGCTTGCGGCACGATTCTGATCGTCGACGACGAGCCGACCGTGCGCCTGTTGCTGATGGATGTGCTTGGCGACCTCGGTTACACCCTGATCGAAGCCTCGGACAGTGTCGCTGGACTGAAGCTGCTGCAGTCTGATGTGAGCATCGACCTGCTGATCACCGATGTCGGACTGCCCGGTGGGATGAATGGGAGGCAGATGGCCGATGCCGGTCGCCAGGTGCGCCCCGGTCTGAAGACACTCTTCATCACCGGCTATGCCGAGAGCGCCGCGTTGGGCAACAGCTCGCTCGGAGCTGGTATGCAAGTGCTGACCAAGCCATTTGCAATAGATGTACTCGCCGCCCGGGTGCTCGAGATGATGAAAGCCTAGGGTCAGCCTTCGGGCGCTCTATTTCGGTCATCCTGTTGAAGAATCGATGCAATGCGCCTAGCCTCTCGCTCTGCTTTCAGGGCCGCCGATTCCGGCGGTTCTCACTCTTCGGATCCGTCAGTGTGGGTCGAATGAAATCACTGCTGCACCCCGGCAGGGTCGTTGCGCTCGTTTTTCTCATCGCCATTCTTTGCGGCACAGCGTTGCTGTCATTACCCGCTGCCCAAGCTCAGGGCGAATCGGCGCCGTGGATCACCGCTTTCTTCACCGCCGTTTCAGCGGTCAGCGTCACTGGGCTGGTGGTAGTCGACACCGGCACCTATTGGTCGACCTTCGGCCAGGTGGTGATCATGCTGCTGTTCCAGCTCGGTGGTTTCGGCATGATGACCCTGGCCACGCTGCTCGGGTTGCTGGTCAACCGCTCATTTCACCTGCGAACCAAGTTGATCGCCCAGGCCGAATCCCACGTGCTGGGTCTGGGTGACATCACCAGCGTGGCGAAACTGGTGCTGGTGGTGACGCTGGTGATGGAGCTGGCGGTGATGCTGCTGCTCACCCTGCGCTTGCATCTGACACACGGCCTCGCCTGGCGCGATGCAGCCTGGAGCGGGCTGTTCCACGCGGTCTCGGCATTCAACAATGCCGGGTTCTCCATTCACGGCGACGGTCTGGTCCGCTATGCCACCGATGCGCTGATTCTGACACCGGTCATGAGCGCCATCGTGATCGGCGGGATCGGCTTCCCGGTGCTCTACGATCTGCGCAGCAAGTGGGCCGATCCGCGGCATTGGTCGCTGCACACCAAGCTCACTCTGTCGGGGACCGCGGTACTGCTCGGGGGCGGCTTCCTGGCCGTGTTGCTGTTCGAGTGGTCCAACCCGGGCACGCTCGGCCCGATGGCCTGGGCGGACAAGATGCTTTCGGCGGCATTCGTTTCCGTCTCGGCGCGTACAGCCGGCTTCAATGCCATCGACATCGGCGCGCTGACCCACGAGAGCTGGGCGCTGCACTATTTCCTGATGTTCATCGGCGGTGGCAGTGCCGGGACCGCGGGCGGGGTCAAGGTCGGGACCGTGGCCATCCTGGCGCTGATGGTGATCGCCGAGATTCGCGGCCGGCCCGACGTCGAGGCTTTCGGTCGGCGGGTCGGCAGTTCCGTGCAGCGCCAGGCCATCACTGTGCTGGTATTGGGCAGCGCTCTGGTGGTGCTGGGTACGCTGGTCATTCTGCGCGATACCGATATCCCCACCGATCAGGTCATCTTCGAAGTCATCTCCGCTTTCGGCACCGTCGGCCTGTCCACCGGCATTACCGCTGACCTGCCGGAAACCAGTCAGCTCATGCTGACGCTGCTCATGTATGTCGGCCGGGTCGGCACCATCACGCTGGCCGCTTCACTCGCACTGGGCGAGCACCGCATGCCATACCGCTATCCGGAGGAACACCCAATTGTTGGCTAAATTGTTGTTTTCAGAGCAATTTTCGTTCTCAAAAGGCGACAGTGTAGTGGTCATCGGGCTGGGGCGGTTTGGCAGCTCGGTGGCGCGCTCATTGACGCGTCTGGGCCATGACGTGATGGGCATCGATCAGGCGGCGGAGCCGGTGCATGCCTGGGCCGATCTGCTGACCCATGCGGTGCAGGCCGATTCCACCAATGTCATGGCGCTGCGCCAGCTCGGGGTAGCTGATTTTCCTCACGCCATCGTCGGCATCGGCACCGACATGGCGGCGAGCCTGATGACCATCATGGCGTTGACCGAATTGGGCATCAAAGACATCTGGGTCAAGGCGCTGACTGCTGAACACGGACAGATCGCCACGCGGATCGGCGCGCATCATGTGGTCTATCCCGAAGCGGACATGGGCGAGCGGGTCGCCCATCTGATCTCCGGGCGGATGGTGGATTTCATCGAGTTCGACGACGGCTTCGCCATCGCCAAGATCCATGCGCCGGAACGCGTTCATAACGCGACGCTCGCCGCGGCCGGGGTGCGCGAGAAGTTCGGCGTGACCGTTGTCGGCCTCAAGCGCGCCAATGAGGATTTTCAGCATGCGACGCCCAGCACCCAGGTGCTGCCGGGTGATCTGCTGATCGTTTCGGGCCCGACCCATGACATCCAGCGTTTCGCCGGCCAGGGGCGCAAGCGAAGCTGAGGCCTGGGGCTACGCGCTCCTTTAGTGCGGTAGCCGAGAGGCGACTACGCTTCTCGGGCGGTCGAGCCTGCGGTTCAGTGATCGATAGCCTGGGCTCGCTGCTTCCTTCGTTGAATTAGAGGACGCCGAATGTGAGTTCATTAACTGGAGGCTGCCTGTGCGGCAACCTGCGAATCGTGACGGCGGGGCAGCCCTATCGGGTCGGGATCTGCCACTGCCTGGACTGCCGCAAGCATCATGGTGCTTTGTTCTACGCAGCTGCGGTGTTTCCGCAGGACGCGGTGACCGTCGAAGGCGAAACGGCCGAATATGCCGGACGGCATTTCTGCCCGCGCTGTGGCTCGTCGGTTTTTTCCCGCCTCGCTGATGAAATCGAGGTGCATCTCGGTGCCCTGGATGCACCCGACCAACTGACGCCGACCTACGAATGCTGGACCGTGCGCCGCGAAGCCTGGCTGCCGCCGTTTCCGCTTCACCGGCGCTATCAGCACGATCGCGACGACTCAAGCCGCTTCGAATAAGCGTTATTGCCCGCTGGCGATCAGCTGCTGCTCTGTTTTCTGGGTGTTCGGCAGCACGCGAATCGCGATGAATTTCGAAGTTGGCGTGTGGCTGCGGTCGCCGAAGCTTTCCAGCGGTACAAGCGGATTGGTTTCCGGGTAGTAGGCGGCGGCCTGGCCGAGCGGGGTGTCGTAGGCGAGCAGGGTAAAACCGCGCACGCGGCGTTCGATGCCGTCGTCCCACAGCGATATCAGATCGACCTGCTGGCCGGCTTGCAGGCCCAGGCGCTGGATGTCGGCGGGATTGACGAACACCACATCGCGCATGCCCTTCACCCCACGATAGCGATCATCCAGGCCATAGAGCGTGGTGTTGTACTGATCGTGGGAGCGCAGCGTTTGCAGGATCAGGTCGGCCTCCACGCCGTCATGGCGGGCTTGCTCGGGCAGCAGATCGGCGGGCAACGAGAGAGCCTTGAACTCGGCGCGACCGCTGGCGGTGTTCCATTCGCGCCGGGCAGCGGCATTGCCCAGGTAGAAGCCTCCAGGGCGATGCAGGCGGTGGTCGAAGCCGGTGAAACCGGGAATGGTGGCCGCGATCAGCTCACGGATACGGGCGTAGTCCTCCACCAGCCAGAGCCAGTCCACCGGGTGTTTGCCAAGCGTGGCGGCGGCGATGCCAGCGACGATGGCCGGCTCCGAGCGCATCTCGGCGGACGCGGGCTCGAGCTGGCCCCGGGAGGCGTGGATCATGCTGAACGAGTCTTCCACGGTGACCGCCTGCGGGCCGCAGGCCTGGCGGTCGATGTCGGTGCGGCCGAGGCACGGCAGGATCAGCGCGTCGCGGCCCATGGTCAGGTGGCTGCGGTTGAGCTTGGTGCTGATCTGTACGGTCAGCGCACAGTTGCGCAGCGCCTGCTGGGTGCGCGGGGTGTCCGGCGTGGCCTGGGCGAAGTTGCCGCCCAGACCGATGAACACCTTGACCTGCCCGGCGAGCATGGCCTGGATGCATTCCACGGTGTTGTAGCCGGGCTGGCGCGGCATCGGCAGGTCGAACTGGCGCTGCAGTGCATTGAGCAGCGCGAGCGGCGGCCGCTCGTTGATGCCCATGGTGCGGTCGCCCTGTACGTTGCTGTGGCCGCGCACCGGGCAGGCGCCAGCGCCGGGCTTGCCGAGGTTGCCGCGCAACAGCAGCAGGTTGGCGATTTCCTGGATGGTCGCCACCGAGTGACGGTGCTGGGTGATGCCCATCGCCCAGCAGACGATGGCCTTTTCGGCGTTGCGGTAAATTGCGGCAGCGTGGCGAATGGTTTCGCGGTCGAGCCCCGACTGCTGCTCGATCAGCGCCCAGGGCGTGGCTTCGACCTCGGCCAGATAGGCGTCCAGCCCGTGGCTGTGGTCAGCCAGAAACGCGTGATCGAACACCGCCGGCGCGCCGCTGGCCTGGGCTTCCTGCTCCCATTGCAGCAGGTACTTGGCGATGCCGCGCAGCACCGCGAGATCGCCACCGAGATTGGGCCGCAAGTAGGCACTGTGAGTCGGTGCGTCCTGGTTGGCGAGCATCTCGATGGGCTTCTGCGGGTGCTGGAAGCGTTCCAGCCCGCGCTCGCGCAATGGATTGAAGCAGACCACCTGAGCGCCGCGTTCCACAGCCTGACGCAATGGTTCGAGCATGCGCGGATGGTTGGTGCCGGGGTTCTGCCCGAGAACGAAGATCGCATCGGCGTGATCGAAATCCTCCAGCGTCACCGTGCCCTTGCCGACGCCGATGGATTCGGTCATGGCGACACCGCTGGCCTCGTGGCACATGTTCGAGCAGTCGGGAAAATTGTTGGTGCCGAAGCTGCGACCGAACAGCTGGTAGAGATAGGCCGCTTCGTTGCTGGCCCGACCGGACGTGTAGAAGGCTGCCTGGTGCGGGCTGTCCAGGCCGTTCAGGTGACGGGCGATCAGCGCAAAGGCATCGTCCCAGCTGATCGGCAGGTAGCGGTCGCTGGCGACGTCGTAACGGACCGGTTCGCTCAGGCGGCCCTGGTATTCGAGCCAGTAATCGCTCTGCTGGCGTAACTGGCTGACGCTGTGGCGGGCGAAGAACGCGGCGTCCACGCGGCGCCGGGTCGCTTCCCAGTTCACTGCCTTGGCGCCGTTCTCGCAGAACTTCACCGCACCGGCTTCCGGCGAGTCACCCCAGGCGCAGCCGGGGCAGTCGAAGCCGCCGTTCTGGTTGGTGCGCAGCATGGCGCGGATGTTCTTCAGCGCGTTGCCGCTGCCGAGCCAGGCGCTGGCCACGCTGCGCAGCGCGCCCCAGCCGCCGGCCGGGCCGGCGTAGGGCTGGAAACGGGTGGCGGGATGGAAGCGGGACGTGCGGCTCATGGGTGGCATCCGTTCTGTTCGGGCAGCGCAGGTGCCGGGCTGTAGACCCGTGGCGCGCTGTGGTGGGGCAGGTGAATGAGGTTGAGGTGATGCCGACGCGCCCACTCGACGGTCAGGTGGGTCGGCGCGGACAGACTGACCAGCGTGCCGATGCCGGCGCGCACGGCCTTGTGGATCAGCTCCAGGCTGCAGCGACTGGTGATCACGACGAAGCCTTCGCTTGGCGTACGGCGCTGCAGCGTCAGCGCACCGATCAGCTTGTCCAGGGCGTTGTGCCGGCCGATGTCCTCGCGGCACAGGGCGATCTCTCCGTTGCCGTCGACATACAGTGCCGCGTGCAGTGCGCCGCTGTCGCGGGCCAGCAGCTGGGCGTTGGCGATGCGCTGGCGCAGATCGTGGAAATGTCCTTCGGGCGGCAGATCGATTGGCGAAAGTGGTGCGAGCTGCGGCAATGCCTGCTCCAGCGCCTGCACACCGCACAGGCCACAACCGCTGTGGCCGGCCAACTGCCGTCGTTGCTGCTTGATGTGCCAGAACGCCCGCGGGCTCACCTGCACTTCGGCATGCTGTGCACTGCCATCGCCTCGCAAGCGCAGGTCGCGTAGATCATCGATGCGCTCGATCAAGCCGCCGCTCAGGCTGAAGCCGATAACGAAGTCTTCCAGGTCCAGCGGTGTCACCATCATCACGGCCTGATTGAGGCCGTTGTAGCTGATGGCCAGGGCGCATTCGTCAGCCAATGGGGCCGCGCCGAGATCCGGAGCATTGGCGCTTGGGGCGTTGAGGGTGGCGTATTGCATGGCGATGGCCTGCGACAGGTCGACGCAGGGAGCCTAGGAGCGCAGGGATGGATCGTCCAATCGCTATGTTCGATAGGGTGATCGAGCGTATCAATCGCCCGTCAGGAGATGGCAGGACTTTGCCGCTGCAACAGCTCGCGCGCTTCGTTGAAACAGGCTTCGCCCAGCGCGGATCGCAGTGAGCCGCGACGCAGGATCAGCCCCAGCGGCGCGAGGGTACTGGCGTTGTCGATGGGCGTCAGGGTCAGTCGGCTGTCCAGTGCTTCGAGGCCGCTATCCAGCGGCATGATTGCGCAACACAGTCCGGCCCCTACGGCCTGCAGCAGATGGTGCACGGCATCGGTCTGCAGCCGCGGTGCCAGACTCAGGCCACGGCTACGCAGCGCATGGTCGATGGACTGGCGAAAGTGCATGCCGCCGGTCAAAAGACCGAGCGGAAGATCGGCGAGGGCTTCCCAGCGCAGCGATGGCGCGTCGAAGCGAAAATGGCGCTCGTCATGCAACAGCCCCATGCGGGTTTCGCCGAGCGGCAGGCTGGTGAAGTGCGCGTCATCCAGCCGTTCCAGGTAGGACAGGCCCAAGTCCAGCAGATTGCGATTGAGCCGTTCAAGAATCTGATCGCTGCTCAACGCGAACAACTCGAAGCGCAGGTTCGGATGGCGCTCGCCGAAGGCCTGCACCAATTGCATCGGGTCGAAACCGGCCAGCGGCACCACGCCCAGGCGCAAGGTGCCGACCAGCTGGCCACGGCAGGAGGCGGCTTCGGCCAGCAGGCCGTCCTGTGCGGCGAGCAGGCTGCGCGCCCAGGCCAGGATGCGTTCGCCTTCGGCGGTGAAGCCTTCGAAGCGCTGGCTGCGGATCACCAGTTGCAGGCCGAGTTCGTCTTCCAGGCTGCGCAGGCGCATCGACAGCGTCGGCTGGGTGACATGGCAGCGCGCCGCCGCCTGACCAAAATGACGTGTTTCATCCAGCGCCACGAGAAACTTCAGCTGCTTGATATCCATGCCCGCTCGCCTCGAAGGTAGTGCGGGCGGCACCTTAGCACGCCGTCAGGGGGCGTCGAACAGCGGCTGCAGCCCGCTGGGCACCACGCCGGTCCAGCGTTTGAAGGCGCGGCGGAAGTTGGTGGTGTCGTTGAAGCCGAGGTGCCGCGCCACGGCCTCATTGCCGAGGCCTCGGGCCTGATAGAGGTAGAGCGCGACGTGAGTGCGCACCAGATCGAGCTGTTCCTGGAAGTGCGTGCCGTGCTTGGCCAGCTTGCGCTTGAGCGTCGCCGGGCTCATGGCGAACGCCAGCGCGACGCGCTCCAGGTTCAGCGGCTCGCGGATGTTGTCATGCAGGTATTGGTAGAACGCATCGAGAAACGCACAGGGGCCTTCCAGCGCATCGATCTGCTGCTGGCTGGCCTGCTGCGCGACCTGGCCTACCGTGGCCGAAGCATCCGGCCAGGGCTGATGCAGGTACTCGCGAGGCAGGCTGAGCAGGGTCAGGTGGCGGTCGAACTGCAGCGCGTCACCCAGGTGCACCCAGTACTGCTCGACATGGCGCGGCTGCGGGTAGGCGAACTGGAAGCGCCACGGCAGGCGCAGGCCGCTGCCGCGCTTGCACAGCGCGACGATGGCGGTCAGGTGCGCTTCGATGAGAAACCGTTGGTGGCGGCCGGCGCTGCCGTTGTCCAGCCAATAGATGTGCAGCTGCTGCTCGTCCAGCAGCAGCCTTGGCGCCAGCAGCGGGCAGAGCAGGGCGCGGAACTGGCTAAGCCGCTCCAGCGCCTGTTCGAGGTTGCCGGCGTTGGCCAAGGCAAGGCTGACATCGCCGTAGTGCCCGGGCAGCAAGCGCTGGCCGAACAGAAAGCTGCTGTCCGCAGCACCCAACAAGCGCTCGGTATTGCCGATGAGCGTCAGCAGCTGCTCCGGGCTGACGCGGGCGCGGCCGCTGGCGACGTCCTCGTAGAACAGCCCGCTGCCGCGCAGCAGCGCATGGCTGTCGATACCGCGCGAGAGTGCCAGGTCGAGCAACACCGCCGGCTGGTGGTGGGCGGCGATGAAGCGGGTGTCCCATTCGTACCAGCGTACCGGGCTTTCCATGGTCGGCTCAGGCGCAGCGTGGCAGTGACTGCTTGGCCTTGGCCAAACCGAGGTTGAGGCGTTTGAGCAACTGCTCGGCATCGTCGTCGAAGGCCATCACCACCGCGGTGCTGGCGCGCAGATGCAGGCGCTCGCCGTGCTGGCGGGTCTTGTGCGCGAGGCTGGCGACGGCGGTCTGCAACTCCTCGGCGAGCTGCCGCGCCTGTTGTTCGGCGGTATCGGGCAGCAGCACGACGAAGCGATCCCCGGCGAGGCGGCAGAGCAGGTCCTGATGGCGCAGGTTGAGCACCAGCAACTGCGCCACGGCCTGCAACACGAGGTCGCCTTCTTCCTGACCGTAGCGCTGGTTGACCCGACTGAACTCGTCGAGATCCACCGCCAGCAGCGACAGCGGCCTTTGCTCGTCGGCGGCCTGGCGCAGGGCCGAGTCCAATTGCCGACGCAGGTACTCGGCAGTGCCAAGCGGGGTCAGGTTGTCGAACAGGCGATGCTCGCGAAACAGTCGCTCGCGCTTGTGCATCTGCGCGTTGATGGCGCGCTGTTCCTGGTTCAGGTGGTAGATGCCGAACGTCAGCAGGATCAGGCCGACCGGCATGGGAGCGGTTTCCAGCCAATTGTCCCAGGCGATGTTGGCGGGGATCTGGATGAATTCGTCGAGCAGGTCCATCCACCAGGAAAAGCAGATGCAGGCCAGCCCCAGCGCCAGCAACCGCGTCACCCGGCCGGCCGGGCGGCTGTGCAGCAGCATGATCAGCCAGGCGAGGGCGAGGGCGGCGCAACCGCCTTCACCGACCACGTCCATCCAGTCGATCTCGCCCCAGCTTTTGATCTGGCCGACAGCGAGGAGCAGCTGCAGGCCGACGTTGGCGGCCAGGGCAAGGCCGAGGAGGGTGAGGGTGTGGAGTTTGAGGAGGGATTTCATCGGGTCTCCGTGGCGAGGGATCACGCCAGTGCGTGAGGGCACGGAAACAGATGGATGTGACGGTTGGATGAATGGGGTGAGGGTTGAATTGGCTCAGGGTTTTTTTGGTGGATTGGACAGTTTGGTGGGGGGCTCGGGAATGTGGTTTGTCCTGATGGATTTGGATCAGTTCTGGACGAGGTGCTTGCTGCATCGAGTCGATGCCGATTGCCGAGTTGCCTGGCGATTTAGGTTTCGCCCTGCTGGCGAGTCCCTTTTGGCAGTCGCCCCAAAAGGAACCAAAAGATCTTGCCCCACCATCCGGGTCTCGCTGCGCTCGACTGCCCTCGTTCCATCGCCGCGCCGGGGGCCGGCGTACAAGGGCCATCCATGGCCCTTTACGCCTTTCGCGGCATCCATGCCGCTCACTCCCCTACGCAACGATTGCACTCGGCCTCCTGAAAGGGGCGATTGGCGTTGCTCGTTAATCAGTGCAATGTCCCGAAGCGGCGCGGTATCAACTGGTTTGTTGGATCCCACGCTCCGGTGCTGGAGGTCAAGCTTCGGCTTTCCAGCGCCATGATTGGAGCAGGCTCTCCTCGCAGGAGCTTGGACCGGATTGCAAGGAGCGTCTCCCCCCGGCTTTTACTTGCAGTGATCATCAGGCAACACCTGTCGCCCCTTCAGGAGGGTGAGTGGAATTGCTGTGCAAGGGGGTGAGCCGCATGGATGCGGCGAAAGGCTTAAAGGGCCATGGATGGCCCTTGTAAGCCGACCCCTGGAGCAGCGATGTAGCGAACGGACCCCGCGCGTAGCGCGGGGCCGTATGCAGGGGCAAAGCGTTTTTGGTTACTTTTTCCGCGTCTGGAAAAAGTGACTCGCCCAGCAGGGCGAAACAGAAACCGTCGCCCCCTTCAAAAAACGGCTCTGGCGCGCAGCTCGCTTTGAAAACAGGTCATATCAGCTCAACCCCACCTCCAAAATCCCCCAAAACCCACCTTTCCAACCCCTCCCCAAATCCCCTGTCACAGAACCGCCATATCCCCCACCTACCGTCCGCTGCAGTTCCGGGATGGACCCGGTAAATACCGTTCGGGGGATTGTTCATGAGCACATACCGCAGTGGCATCCGCGGTGCTGGATTCCGCATCAGCCTGCTGGCCCTGGCCGTCAGTGCCGGTTCGGCCTGGGCCGAAGAGCCACTTGTCATGGAGCACGTTGAGGTTGTCGGCCAGGCCGTCAGCATCGATAAAGCACTGAAGGATCAGCGCAGTTCCGACAGCGTCAAGAGCGTGGTCCATGCCGACGGCATCGGTCAGCTGCCGGATGACAACGCCGCCGAAGCGCTGCAGCGCATTCCGGGGATCTCGGTGGAGCGCGACCAGGGTGAAGGGCGCTTCGTCAGCGTGCGTGGCATCGGCCCGGATCTCAACGCCGTGACCATCAACGGCACCCTGGTGCCGGCACCGGAGAGCAAGCGCCGCGCGGTGGCCCTCGACGTGCTGCCGGCCGAGCTGGTGCAGTCGCTGTCGGTGGTCAAGACCCTGACCCCGGACATGGACGCCAACTCCCTCGGCGGCACCGTGCAGGTGGAGAGCCTTTCGGCCTTCGACCACGACGGCCTGTTCTACAGCCTCAGCAGCGAGGCCAGCTACAACGACAAGAGCGACCAGACCAGCCCGAAATTCTCCGGCGCCATCAGCGAGCGCTTCAGCCTCGGCGACGGCATCGACAACTTCGGCGTGGCCGCGGCGCTGAGCTGGCAGCAGCGCGATTTCGTCTCCGACAACCTGGAAACCGGTGGCGCCTGGGACTTCAGCGACGGCGCCCGGCTCGAGGAGCTGGAGCAGCGCGCCTACGACATCCGCCGCGAGCGCACCGGCCTGGGCCTGAACTTCGACTACAAGCCGGACGACGAGTCCAGCTACTACCTGCGCACGCTCTACAGCCGCTACAAAGACACCGAAACCCGTCAGTCCACCAAGATCGCCTTCGCCGACCCGCTGCTACCGGGCGAACTGGGCGACGCCAAGGCCGAGCGGCGCCTGAAGGCGCGCGAGGAAACCCAGGAGATCCAGTCCTACGTACTCGGCGGCGAGCGCGTGCTGGGCTTGTGGACCGTCGCCGGTCAGGTCGGCTACAGCCAGGCCAGCGAGGACACTCCGGAGGGCATCTCCTCGGCCAACTTCAAGGCGCTCAGCGGCTTCACCGACACCGGCTTCGATGACAGCAAGAAGCCGCGGCCGATCATCGGTGCCGGCTTCTACGACCCGGCCAACTTCCGCCTGGACAAGGTCAAGCTGGCCAAGGAATACACCGAGGACAGCGAGAAGAACGTCAAGCTCGACCTGGCCCGCGACTACCAACTCGACGGCTACGCCGCGCAGGTCAAGTTCGGCGGCAAGCTCAGCCGCCGCGACAAGGACAACGACAGAGAGGTGTGGAATTTCTCGGGGCCAAGCCGAGATAAAGGGAAAATTCACTCACATCCTTCCTACCTGATTGATTTATCAGGCTTTTTCCATAATGGAAATTTTTATGGGAACATGGCCGAGATAACGGAAAATTAAGACA